>Ga0222712_10006844_pt1 | contig 11176 bp, 11 predicted proteins | sample C33_657DmetaG_FD_165043 | JGI IMG/M metagenome (GOLD analysis project Ga0222712, IMG submission 165043) | Estuarine water microbial communities from San Francisco Bay, California, United States - C33_657D | ecosystem: Environmental > Aquatic > Marine > Unclassified | place: USA: California... | reverse complement strand
ACAATTTTGAATACGCCAGATAAATCGGCTCAAGAAAGTTTAATCAAACAAGCTTTAGATTTGGCTAAAATTTCACAAGGATTATTAAAAGGGGAAGAACTTACTGCTTTTGTGAAGCGCAGTTTTGAATTGATTAAATAAGAGAATTGAATAAAGAAAAAAAACCTGCAAGCAAACTTGCAGGTTTTTTTTATGGATATTAAATTATTTACCGACATTTGTAATTCTAAAAACAGAAAAAAATGACTCTTTCTATAGAAACTCCTGCACTTTTATTTTCGGCTACTTCCTTAATCTTATTGGCCTATACCAATCGGTTTTTGACCATCGCCCAAATTGTTCGTAGCTTGAAGAAGAATTACGACGAAATAAAAAACAAAAGTATTTTAGTAGAAATCACCAACCTCAACCTACGATTAACCTTAATTCGCTACATGCAACTTTTTGGTGTATTGTGCTTGTTTCTTTCGGTATTTTCGATGCTGGTATTGTTTTTAGAATGGCACATGATGGGCATTTATTTTTTCGGCGCAAGCCTACTTAGCCTTTTGGTTTCTTTAGGAATATCATTCTGGGAAATCAGCATTTCAGTAAATGCTTTACGCGTTCACCTTAGTGATTTAATAGAGGAAGAAAAATAAAATCCTAATATTCAAAAGTACCATATTCACTAACAATAGTTAGCTTTTTAGTTTCACTAGCTTCTACTCTACCAACAATTTGTGCATCTACTCCAAATGATTGCGAGATAGCAATAATATCGGCAGCAATTTCTTGAGGTACATATACTTCCATTCGGTGACCACAATTAAAGACTTGGTACATTTCTTTCCAATCGGTTTTGGATTGCTCTTGAATTAATTTAAACAAAGGGGGAACTGGAAATAAATTATCCTTTATTACATGAACATTTTCTACAAAATGCAATACTTTGGTTTGAGCACCGCCAGAGCAATGTACCATTCCGTGAATATATTTAGGAGTATATTTATTTAAAATCGATTTGATAATTGGAGCATAAGTTCTTGTTGGCGACAACACTAATTTTCCGGCATCAATTGGAGAATTTTCAACTGCATCTGTTAGTTTTACCCCACCAGAATATACTAAATCTTTTGGAACTGAACTATCGTAACTTTCTGGGAATTTATCCGCAAGATAATTTGCAAAAACATCGTGACGGGCTGAAGTCAAACCGTTGCTACCCATTCCGCCGTTGTACTCTTTTTCGTATTTGGCTTGACCAAAAGAAGACAATCCCACAATTACATCACCCGGTTTAATATTGCCATTATCAACCACATCGCTGCGTTTCATTCGTGCTGTAACAGTAGAATCCACAATAATAGTTCGAACTAAATCACCCACATCGGCAGTTTCACCACCCGTGGAATGAATGGTTACCCCAAATGTATTTAACTCCGCAATCAGTTCTTCGGTTCCATTAATAATGGCCGACAAAACTTCAGCTGAAATTAAATTTTTATTTCTTCCGATTGTTGAGGAAAGTAAAATATCGTTCGTTGCTCCAACACAAAGCAAATCATCAATATTCATTATTAATGCGTCTTGCGCTATTCCTTTCCACACCGAAATATCGCCGGTTTCTTTCCAATACATATAAGCTAAGGAAGATTTCGTTCCTGCACCATCGGCATGCATAATAATGCAATACGCATCATCGTGGGTTAAATAATCGGGTACAATTTTGCAAAAAGCCTTAGGAAACAATCCTTTATCAATATTTTTGATGGCATTGTGAACATCTTCTTTTGATGCAGAAACTCCGCGCAAGGCGTATCGTTGGCTATTATCAGAACTCATTATGTAGTTATTGTGTTGTGGCGCAAAGATAGTAATTTGAAATACAAATTTTGATTATTAATTTTCAACAATCATAATTTCTACTCTTCGATTATCTTCCTCTTCTTGGGTGCTTTTTTCGGGAATTGGATGAATAGGTCTTGTTGCACCAAATCCTTTAAAAGATAGTCGCTTTCTATTCACTTTATTAACAATTAAAAAATTATAAATTGCCCTTGCTCGCGCAGTTGAAACAGCGTCTATTTGATTTGGTAGTTTACAACAAATATGTCCTTGAATTTCAATTTTCAACTTTGGATTGTCATTCATTAAACACAATAAATCATAAAGAACCGGCTGAGATTTGGGAACAATTTTAGCCGAATTATTAAAGAAATATAAATTGGGTAACCGAATTAAATCACCAACTTTCGAATCTTTGAGTTTATCTTTAAGTTTTTGATCCGGAGTTACTTCTACAATGATTGGTTTCTTTTCTTGAAAAATAATAGTTACCCTTCTGTTTTCATCTTGAACATCCGATTGCACAAAATCCTCACCAAATCCTCTTATTTCTAGATCCTTTTTTACTTCTATTTTACTTTGTTTTAAGAAATCATAAACAGTATAAACACGCTTCATGGCAAGTGTATCATTGTATTGATTTGTACCTTTAGAATCACAAAATCCGTACAATTTAGAAACCTGATATTCTTTTCCTTCAGCTATCCAAGAATTAATTTTTTTAACTGCCACTTCATTTAAATCATACTTATCAAAATCGAAAAAAACATCTAGTTTTTCTTGTGAATAGAAAAATATAGGCATTAATAAAAAAAGGAAACTGTATTTTTTCATTCTTATTTATCTAAAATCATTATTTCTACGCGACGGTTTCGAGCCGCTTCAAATTCACTTTTTTCTGGAATTGCAAATTTTGGTTTGGAAACCCCAAAACCTTTTGTTTTAATTCTTCTTTCACTAATTCCTTCAGCAACCAAAATTCGTTTTACTTGTTTTGCTCTTGCAGTAGATAGATTTCGTACATCTTTATCTACACAACAAATATGTCCTTGGATCTCAATTTTTAATTTTGGATAAGTATCTAAAACATAAATTAACTCATCAATAGAACGCTTGGATGTAGGAATAATTGCAAAGGTGTTCACATAAAAATTTATATCATCCAATCGTATCAAAGTTCCTTTTTCTGAAAGTTTTATCTTATCTTCTAAAGTAGAATTTTCAGGGAAATTCATGGTTTCCTCTTCCATTGGAATGAACTCTGGAGTCTCTTGCTCAACTGGTTTTGGTTCTTCTTTTTTAATTCCTAGAATTTCATTTTCGCGGGAAAAATCTTTTGGAAGTATATAAAAAATAGTTGCTTTTCTATTTTCTGATTTATTTGAGGATTGCTTAAAATTTTCACCATAGCTTATGGTCTTAAAATCTTCTCTTATTTTAATTTGATCTTTAATCTTAGAATAAATAAAAGACACTCTCTTTTTAGCAAGTGAATCATTAAACCCTGAATTTCCATCTTCATCTGTAAATCCATGAATTGCAATTATTTTTACCTCTTTATTGGCTACTATCCAGTCTTGAAGTTTCTTTGACTCTAATTTAGAACATTCGAATTTATTGCTTTCAAAAAACACCGAAAACTGTTCTTGTGCTTTCGCAAAAGTGAAACAAATTCCTAGAATCAAACAAAAGATGTGTTTTTTACTAATCATTAAACGAATTTACGGAAAATATATTTTGATAGACAAAATTAATCCCAATAAAAAACCCGATTCAATATTTGAATCGGGTTTTTTGTAATCTAATAATAACTTATCTTGTAAATAACAATTCTCTGTATTTAGTTAAAGTCCAAGTTTCATTATCAACCAATAACTCTAATTTATCACAGTGTGCTCTAATAACCTCAAAATATGGTTTTACTTTATCACAATAAGACTCTGCCATTTTTTGAGCATCAGTTAATGCATTTGCTTTTTTACGAGCTTCAGTCATCGCTTCTACTTGAGAGTTGATTCCTTCAATATGTTCTGAAATTTCTTTGATTAATATAATTTGCTCTTTAGCAATTTTTTCAAAATCTTTTCCAAAGATTTCTTTTAATCCACGAACATTTTCAATTAATGTATTTTGGTAACGAATAGCTGTTGGAATCACATGATTACGAGCAATATCTCCAAGAACTCTTCCTTCAATTTGGATTTTCTTAGTGTACTCTTCTAATTCAATTTCGTAACGCGCTTCAACTTCTATGTGGTTCATTACATTTAAATCAGCAAATAACTCTAATGCCTTTTTAGAAACTTTCGCTTTCAATGCAGCAGGCGTTGTCTTATGATTACTTAAGCCTCGTTTTTTAGCTTCTTTTTCCCAAGCATCGCTATATCCATCTCCTTCAAAAAGGATTTTTTTAGTTTCTTTAATATATTCTCTCAATACATTAAAGATTGCTTCGTCTTTCTTTAAATCTTTAGTTTCAATTAAGGTATCTACTGCTTTTTTAAATTCTTTTAATTGTTTTGCTACTATAGAATTTAAAGTAGTCATAGCATTAGCGCAGTTTGCAGAAGAACCAACCGCTCTAAACTCAAATTTATTACCTGTAAATGCAAATGGAGATGTTCTATTCCTATCGGTATTATCCAACATTACATCTGGAATTTTACCAACTACATTTAATTTTAAATCGGTTTTTTCTTCTGGAGAAAGTTTCCCATTAGAAACTCCTTCTAACTCAGCCAAAACTTTAGTTAATTGCTCTCCAATAAACACAGAGATGATTGCAGGTGGCGCTTCATTTGCTCCAAGTCGGTGGTCATTACTTGCTGTTGCAATAGAAGCACGCAATAACTCTTCGTATTCATTTACTGCTTTAATCGTATTTATAAAGAAAGATAAGAATTGTAAGTTGCTCATTGGAGTTTTTCCTGGAGATAATAAATTCACTCCAGTATCGGTAGCCATAGACCAGTTGTTGTGTTTACCCGATCCGTTTACTCCTTTGAATGGTTTTTCGTGGAAAAGAACTTTAAAATCATGACGCTCTCCTACTTTAGACATTACATCCATCAATAAAGAATTGTGATCTACTGCAAGATTGGTTTCTTCAAAAATTGGAGCCAACTCAAACTGATTTGGCGCAACTTCATTGTGACGCGTTTTAACTGGAATTCCTAATAACATACACTCCTCTTCCAATTCTCTCATATAATTTAAGGCACGAGAAGGAATTGATCCAAAATAATGATCGTCTAATTGTTGCCCTTTTGCAGAAGTATGACCAAGTAAAGTTCTACCTGTCATAACAATATCAGGACGAGAATTTGCCAAAGCAGAATCAATTAAAAAGTACTCTTGCTCCCATCCTAAAGTAGCAGTAACTTTCTTTACATTTTTATCAAAATATTTACATACTTCTGTGGCGGCGTCATCAACTGCATTTAAAGCACGCAATAAAGGTGTTTTATAATCTAATGCTTCACCTGTATAGGAGATGAAAACTGTAGGAATACATAATGTAGTTCCGAAAATAAATGCAGGTGAAGTTGGATCCCAAGCTGTATATCCACGAGCTTCAAAGGTGTTTCTAATTCCGCCATTTGGGAAAGAAGAAGCATCTGGCTCTTGTTGCACTAATTGACCACCTCCAAATTTTTCAACAGGATCTGAACCATCATAAGAAGTTTCAAAGAACGCATCATGTTTTTCAGCTGTAGTACCTGTTAATGGTTGAAACCAGTGTGTATAATGGGTTACTCCTTTAGAAAGCGCCCATTCTTTCATACCCATTGCGATATAATCGGCTAATTTTCTATCAATTTTAGTTCCATGCTGAACGGCATCTTTTACTCCTTTATAAGCATCAGAGGTTAAGTATTGCCTCATTGCTTTATCATTGAATACATTTGATCCAAAAAGATCTGACTTTTTACCAGATTCTTCAAATTTTACAGGCTTTCTACCTGAAGACTCGTTTAATGCTTGAAAACGTAAAGTTGACATAATTATTAAAATTTAAAGTTATACCCTATTATTTTGAAGCAAAGATATATATATTTTGATAAAAAATAAATTATACCCTATTTTTTTAGGGGGTAAAAATAAAAATTTATTAACAACTTAATATGGATAATTAATAGACATTAAAATGTTTATCTTTGATGAAATTTACAATTTATAATTAACTATAATGGTTTGGATTCTATTCATATTATTAATTTCAATCTTTTTGGCTTTAGATTTGGGAGTTTTTAACAAAACACCCCATATTATTAGCTCAAAAGAAGCAGGCATATGGACTTCTGTATGGGTTTCAATTTCAATTGCTTTTTCAGGAGTAATATATTGGTTGTATCTACACAACTATTTAAACAATCCAACTCAACTAAAACCAATAGAAGCTTCAATTAAATTTCTCACAGGCTATTTAATTGAATTATCGCTTAGTGCAGATAATATTTTTGTAATCGCTATAATTTTCTCCTCCTTTAAAATTGCACAAAAATACCAGCATCGCGTACTGTTTTGGGGAATCATAGGTGCCATTTTTTTTAGAGGACTAATGATTTTCTTTGGCGTGCTTTTAATTCAGAAAATAAATTGGATTACCTATGTTTTTGGCGCTTTTTTATTATTTACAGCTATAAAAATGCTCTTCAAAAAAGATGAAGAAGATTTCAATCCTAAAGATTCTAAAGTATATAAAATAATTGGAAAAATTATTCCAATTACAAGTCACCGCGACCATGATCACTTTATCATTAAAGAAAACAATAAAAATTATGCTACCCCACTTCTAGTCGCCTTATTAGTAATTGAAGTTATGGATGTGGTTTTTGCAATCGATAGTGTGCCAGCTATTTTAGCAATTACCTCAGACCCCTTTTTAGTTTTTAGCTCTAATATATTTGCTATTTTAGGCTTACGATCTATGTATTTCTTCTTAGCCAACATGTTGGAAAAATTCAGTTATCTAGAATATAGTTTGATTGCCATATTATTTTTTGTTGGGATTAAAATGTTGTTAGTACATTTTTACAAATTTCCGGAATGGGTTTCTTTAAGTTTTATTGCAATAGCATTAGCAACCGGAGTAATTGTTTCTCTTAAAAAAGCAAATTCTATTGAACCTATATAAAAAAGAGGCTGTATTCAAACACAACCTCTTTTCAAACAAACAAATTATAAACTAACCAAATCTATTTTATTTTAAGCACCATTTCAGGATTAATATTATACGCTTTTACAACTGCATTATAATCATTAAAGTTAACTGAATTTGCATTTTTATTTCCAAAGAAACCAGGAATTACAACTACTCTCAATATCTGATTTATTCTATATACTGAAGAAATTCCAGCCAAATCAAACCCTTCCATATAAATATTTACATCATATCGAGTAAAATCAAAATCATATCTAAAATCCACAACACCACTATTTAAATAATATGTTTCTGGTAATAATTTCCAAATATCATTTCCGCCAGTAATGCCAGAAAGACGGTAAACTAAAACCATATCCGAAGTATAAATGGCATGAGGATAAGTTATTAAATTACTAAAGTTATTAGTTGTAGTAAACGATCTATTATATTCCCATACTTCACTTATTGTATCGTTATCTACTGTGTTAATAGGAGCTGTTTCGTTAACAGTACAAGATTGAAAAGTTACTATTCCAATAAAGGCCAAAAGAAGTGTAAATTTTTTCATGATAATTTATATTTAGGTTATACAACTTACCTTTCAATACTTGTGCCAAACTTTACAATTGACAAAAAAATGTACCTTTGAAAGATGAAATTATATATGATTATGATTGGATGTCGTCCAAAAGGAAGATATACCGAGCAACACGACATTTTTTTTGGCATTGGAAATTCTATAAAAGAGTTGACTCCACAAATGAATGAATTTTGGCCTGAAGCCAAAGGAAATTTCCACATTGATGCATGGAGAGAAGTAAATTTTGTTGATAATTATAAAATTGAAGTCGTTCCAAAAGGAACCGCAACTGTCAACTCATCTCAATTATTTTTCATAAACCTTGGCGGATATAAGGAAAATGAATTTGAAGAATACCATTACAAAATACTTTCGGTTGGCGATTCGTTATCCGAAGTAACCCAAAAAGCTAAAAAAACGACCTTTTATAAACATTTCGGATTTAAAGGTGCGACTTCCCACATTGACGATAAATTCGGAATTGACATTGATGACACCTATAAAGTAAAAGAAATTTTATCTTCTACTTTTACAAATAACTTTGATATTCAAATTTCTAAAACTGAAATTATAGAAGAAGATGTATTTCATATTGGATATTTAAACCTAGATAAATTAATTAAACATGGGAAGAAATAACGAGCGTAACATCAAGAAGCACAACGACAAACTTCATAAAGAGCAAGACAAAGCCAAAGCTAAAAAAGCAGCACGAGAAGAAAGGCTAAAGGAGATAATTAGAAAACACAACAGCTTAATTTAAATTATTTCTTAACTATTTTCCTAATTAACTGACCATTTTCAGTATTGATTTTAACAAAATACATTCCACCAGAAAAACAAGATAAATCTAATTTATCGGTTACATATTCTCCTAAAACATTATAAATAGAGATGTTTTTTATTAGTTGTTTTGGATTATTTAGGACTAAAAACTCTCCACTTGTTGGATTTGGATATAAAACTATTCCTAAATTAAAATTAAATGAAGTTGTATCTAATAAATCAATTGGATAACAGTCGGATATGCTTTCACATCCATTTGTATTTAATAGCACAGCATAATTTCCACTAACAGTAGGTGAAAAATTTTGAGCTGTTTGACCAATTATTAAAGCATTATTATTATCACAATCTACCCATTGATAGGAAGTTCCAGTTAAAATTCTGTCTGCAGTTAATAAAGGACCGTTTACTGTAACTCCGTTCGTAAAGGCATTTTGAGTGTCTGTTATTGTAATAGGAATCGTAACAGAGTCCACCTGGTCTGGATCGCAAAAAGTATTAGTTATTGTTAATGTAACTTGTTTAATTCCTGGACAAGAATAATTATGAGTTGGATTAATACTTGCACTTGATGGTGAGCCATCACCAAAATCCCAACTTAATGTATCAAAATTAGTACTTCCATTTACAAAAGAAACAGATGCATTATTCGTATTTGTATTAAAATCACTTGCAATAGGTAAAAATCCAAAAACTGCAGTTGGCATCAAACATCTCTGAATATCAAAATAAGTAATATCAGTCGGAATAAATTGTGAAGCTACTTCATTTCCATCTACTTGCAACACAGGAATTCCATAAGCTGGGTCAAACCATTTATAAGAAATAGTAGTTGAAGTATTTTGCAAAGGAGTTCCATTAGTAGTAATTGTAACATTATTTACAACCGTTGTTTTCATTTTTAAAACATTTCCAAAAGTTCCAAAAGGGGTAGTAAGGGCGCCCCAACCTTCTACTAAATTAGTTCTTTGACCTTGAGATGCATATTGTATTGGCGCACCAAGATTTGTTAAATCCACACTTAAAGAATTGTTAGTAGTGTAATTATCATTAAAACTTATTGGAAATTGATATAGCACATCTGGAGTTTGATAATTAGCTACAAAAGGAACAGATGTTCCGTTCAAAGTAATTGAAGATCCAATCATTTTATTCAACAAAGAGGTGGTAGATAATTTAAGATGGTCGATAACGTTTGTTATTCCAAAACCTTGCAGTTGAAGACCATTAGTTAATTTTGTAGCTAAACTGAAGTTGCTATTAAATTGCGAATTACAATTAAAAATATATCCATTATACAAACACCAAATATTTTTATAGCCCGCGGTATTTGGATTTTGATATAAAAGTGTTTCTTGAGTACTTGGAACTAAGTCGCTATAATTCCAGTTATAATTAGCTCCTGTTTGAACAAAATCATTACCAAAAAATCCTGATATTGAGTGACTTACAATAAAAGATTCGTTTTGCGCAGCATAATCAGAGGAATTATAAGATATTTGAGCAAATGAAAACTGAGATAATATATATATCAAAAATAATATTGTTTTTTTCATAATTAATTTATTTAAATTTAAAGCAATTTATATAACTCTATAAAATTTATTAAAATTTAGAATTAATTTATTTTTTTATTGGAATCCAAATCTCTTCTTCCGAATCAGGATCGTTATTCTTGTATTTTTCGCCCAATATTTCAAACTGTGGATGAGTCCCTAACTCATATCCCGATGTTGGAAGCCACTCGGTATAAATTTGATTAAAGAAAGCTGAAACACTACTTTGATCACCTTTGTAATTAAAAACAGCATACAAGTTTTCATTCAAAACTAAAGTTTCCATTCCATCAGGAACCATATCAAAATCAGAGACCGCAACTGAAGCCCATTTCACAAAAGGTGTAGTTGGACTGAAATCAAAATTTTCTGGATTTACCTGAATGTTATACAATTCGGTTCCAACTACATTTTGAATTTCTTTTCTGCGAGGCATAAAACTGCTCCACAATTCAAACGCACGATAATCGGAATAGGTAAATGAAAGGTGCTTACCTATGAATTTAGTTTCTGGAAATGTTTTTATTGTTGGATTCAATAGATTCAAATTACATATTGCGTCGATACTGTCCACCTACTTCAAATAACGCACTCGTAATTTGTCCTAACGAGCACACTTTAGTAGCTTCCATTAATTTTTCAAATATATTTTGATTGTTGATAGCTGCTTCTTGAATCGCATTCAATTCATTTAAAACTTTTTCTTCATTCGATTTCTGAAGATTCAGTAACATATCAATTTGATATTGCTTTTCAGTTTCAGTAGCACGAATTACCTCTGCTGGAATAATTGTTGGTGATCCTTTTGAACTCAAAAAGGTATTGACCCCAATAATTGGAAATTCTCCGGTATGTTTTAAAGTTTCATAATACAAACTTTCTTCTTGAATTTTAGATCTTTGGTACATCGTTTCCATAGCACCAAGAACTCCGCCACGCTCTGTGATTCGGTCAAATTCTTGCAGCACCGCATCTTCTACTAAATCGGTTAATTCTTCAATAATGAAAGAACCTTGAATTGGGTTTTCGTTTTTGGCCAAACCTAATTCTTTATTTATAATCAACTGAATCGCCATAGCTCTTCGCACCGATTCTTCAGTTGGCGTAGTAATTGCCTCGTCATACGCATTGGTATGCAACGAATTACAATTGTCATAAATTGCATACAAAGCTTGTAACGTAGTACGAATGTCATTAAAGTCGATTTCTTGTGCGTGAAGTGAACGCCCTGAAGTTTGAATGTGGTATTTCAACATTTGCGCTCTTTCGTTAGCACCGTAC
>Ga0222712_10006843_pt1 | contig 11176 bp, 5 predicted proteins | sample C33_657DmetaG_FD_165043 | JGI IMG/M metagenome (GOLD analysis project Ga0222712, IMG submission 165043) | Estuarine water microbial communities from San Francisco Bay, California, United States - C33_657D | ecosystem: Environmental > Aquatic > Marine > Unclassified | place: USA: California... | reverse complement strand
CAGTTAAAAGCTGAAAAAAGCACACAATACAAAGAAGATAAGAATCAATTATTTGAGGCATATAAGTTTTTAGGAGGATATCATTTGTCTGTAACTAAGGATGAGGCTAAAGTGAAGGAGTTGTTCACGAAAGCTCAGGAGATTAAAGCAGATGATCCTGATATAAAAGCCTATTTTAACCCAGCACCGCCAGCAGCTGCTGCCCCTGCTGCTGTGGCTCCCAAGAAATAAGATTAAAGCTGCTCATTGAGCAGCTTTTTTTAATCATAAACATATTTTTATGTCTTACGCATTAATCACTGGAGCGAGTAAAGGGATTGGAAAAGAAATCGCCAATGAACTGGCTTCGCGTGGGTATGATTTATTGATAGTCGCTCGAAATTCCTATGAACTCCAACAAGTTAAAGAGTCCATTGAAAAAAAATATTCAAATACGGTTGACTATCTAGTCGCGGATTTAAGCGAACAAGGGTCAGTGAGTCGTATGTATCAGTGGGTTTTGGAAAAACAAGTGGATTTACGAATTCTTGTCAATAATGCTGGTTATGGGTTAGTGGGAGAGTTTGAATCTTTTTCCTTTGTTGAAAGCCAACAAATGATGCAGGTAAATATGAATGCTTTGGTAGAATCATGCCATGCATTTTATCCCATGCTCACGGGAAAGGGGCAGGCTTATGTGCTAAATATTGCTAGTTCATCTGCTTATCAAGCAATCCCATTGATGTGTTTATATGCTGCATCTAAAGCATTTGTTTTACATTTTTCGCGAGGCTTGTTTCACGAATGGAAGGAGAAAGGGATTTCAGTGACGGCTATCAGTCCAGGTGCAACAACGAGTTCATTTAATGACCGAGCCAATTTACCAGACAAAGCCAGAAATGCAGCCAAAAAAGTAACCATGACTGCGGAGTCCGTGGCTAAAATTGCGGTAGATGGGATGTTTGCAAAAAAACCAGAAGTTATCACCGGATTCATTAATAAGTTAGGTGCATTTTTAGCTTGGGTGGCTCCAAAATCAATCAGCGAAAAAATAGCCAAAGGGATATATGAATAGGTATTGCCTATGGAAATTACAAGGCTTGCATTATTTTCTGAGTTTGTAGGTCAATTGCATCCACTGTTGATACATTTCCCCATTGGAATTCTTCTAATGGCTATTGCCCTTCAATTTTTTCAAATTTTTTCAAAAAAGGATTTTAATTCTTCCATTTCTATACTTGTATTGATTGGTAGTATTTTCGCAGGCCTTTCTTGCCTGGCTGGTTGGCTTTTAGCGTCAACCGGTGATTACAATGATGAGATTGTTTTTTTTCACCGTTGGTCTGGTATCGCCACCTTTTTCTTAGCCCTCACTTCCTATTTTTGGATTCGTTATCGGCCTGTTCTGTTCGGGGTTTTATTGATTTTAATTATTGTGACAGGGCATTATGGATCCATTTTAACATATGGAGAAGGGTATTTTTTAAAGCCCAAGATAGATTCAACAGTCATCATCTCAGCGAAAAATAGGCGCTCGTTACAAATAGAAAAAGTTCAAGGAGAAACAAAAGCCTATTTCTACCCCTATGAAGATCAAGTTGTTCCTATTTTGAAATCTAAGTGTTATTCATGCCATTCCATTCAAAAGAAGAAGGGTGGGCTTCGCCTAGATTCTGAGTTTTTTATTCGTAAGGGCGGTAAACATGGTCGCATTTTGATGAGTGGAAATGCGTTGAAAAGTCATTTATATACTTATTTGATACTGCCTGAGGATGATGACCTTCACATGCCGCCAATAGGCAAAAGGCAATTGACCCGTATGGAAATACAGTTAATTGAGCAATGGATTTCAACGGGCGCTCCCTTTGGTGAGGTTGAACAAAAAATGGTTTTAGCGTCCAATGATTTATCCAACAGTGCGATTGACTTACCCAATTCAGATCTGATTCCTGTAGAAAAACAAATGGACATAGCACCCCTTAGTCCAACTGACAATCTAGTTTTAGATAAGCTGAAAGACGCAAAAATTAGTATCGTTTATTCAGGGTCAAAAAATCAATGGGTCAGTTTGAATTTCATTAATGTCAAATCAGATTTTAATGCTTTGTTGGCCCAATCGAAATCTATTAAAACACATGTGACAGAATTGAAATTAAATAATTCTGACCAAATGGATTTTTCCGAACTTCGTGATTTTTCAAACCTAAGAATTTTAAATTTAGGTCATACTAATTTGAAAGATGATGACGTAGAAAATTTTCAAGGCTTAGACCAACTCGAGCAATTGAACCTTTATGGGACTAAAATTACGGATGTTGGTTTAATGAAGTTGGCGGAATGTCAACATCTAAAAGTTTTATATCTTTGGGATACAAAGGTTTCTGAAAGCGGAATAAATGCGTTAAAAAAGAAGAGGCCAAAATTAAAGATTGAATCGGGCCAATTTACTTTTAAATTAGCAGATACAATTTCACCTAAACGCCTTATTTCAAATAAATGAAGCTTCCATACGTACAAATTTTATGTGCTTGCTTATTCTTGTCTTTTGGCTTCAAGGAAAAAGATGCGATGCCCAAAGGGGTAGCGTTGGAATTAAAGAATTTGCCCAACGAAATCGACTTTAATATTCACGTCAAGCCTATTTTATCTGATAAATGTTTTGCTTGCCATGGCCCAGATAAAGCAAAACAAAAGGCTGGATTGCGCTTAGATTTGCCTGAAGGTGCATTTTCTCGTTTGCCTGAAAGCCCTGGCAAATTTGCCATTGTGCCTGGGAATCTGGGAAAAAGTGAAATGGTTAAACGAATTCTTTCGGTTGATCCTAGCTATAAAATGCCATCTCCTAAATCTCATTTGGAATTAAGTTCTCGAGAAAAGGCTGTATTAATTAAGTGGATACAAAATGGGGCGGAATATAAACCACATTGGGCTTTTGTGGCCCCCATTAAGAAAGAAATTCCTGCTTTAGCTACAGAAAATAACCCGATTGACTATTTCATTTCAAATGCGTTGACCTCCAAAAATTTAAAATTTAGTGGATCAGCTTCTCGGAATTTTTTATTGCGTCGCTTATCCTTTGACTTAACGGGCTTGCCTCCTACGGTGGATGAGATTGAATTTTTCAAAAATGATACTCGGCCTAATGCCTACGAAATCCAAGTAGATCGTATGTTGTCCTCGCCGCATTTTGGTGAAAAGTTAGCAGCTGAATGGTTGGACTTAGCTCGGTTTGCGGATTCTCATGGCTATACGATTGACCGAATTAGAGACATGTCCCCTTATCGGGATTGGGTGATCCAAGCGTTTAATAAAAACATGCCCTACGATCAATTTATTCATTGGCAGTTGGCCGGTGACCTAATGCCAAATCCCACCAAAGACATGCGGATAGCGACGGCATTTAATCGGAACCACCAACAAAATACGGAGGGTGGAATCGTTGAAGAGGAGTTTCAAACCGAATATGTGATGGACCGTGCCAATACTTTCGGAGATGCTTTTTTAGCCTTAACAACGGGTTGCGCTAGATGCCATGATCATAAATATGATCCTATTTCTCAGAAAAATTATTACCAGTTATTTAGCTTTTTTAATAATGTAAAGGAAGCAGGCCAAATTTCATATAATGATGATATGCCTACGCCAACCCTATTATTGCCGACGGATAAGCAGCAAGCGATCATGGATTTTATTCAAGCTAAAATTAAAACGACGGAGGAAAAATTGCAGCAAGTAAAACCATCGGGCTTTGACGCTTGGTCGAAAGGTGAAGGGCCAACTGTATTGAAAAAGCAAAGTATTCCACAAAATGGCTTAGTCGCTTATTATGATTTTGAGTCTACTTTGACCAACAAGAAAAACGAAAAGGAAATAGGCGTTCTGAAGCATGAGTCTGGGAAGACGGGGGATATTCCTCAGTTTTTGGAGGGTCATTCCGGGAAGGCTTTGGCCTTTGACGGCGATGTTTATTGTGACTTTAACCGGGTGGGAGTATTCAGAAAATCGGAACCTTTTTCGATCGGAATTTGGGTTAATATTCCGAAAAATTTAAAGGAAGGTGTGATCTTTCATAAAAGTAATGCAGAGCGTTTGTACAACTTTAAAGGCTTCCATGTATATCTAAAAAATAATTCGTTGGAAGTAATGATGGCACATTCAGCTCCATCCAATGCCATTACAAAAATCACTAAAAATGATATTCCACGGGATCGCTGGGTTCAATTGACACTTACTTATGATGGTTCTTCTCAAGCTAAGGGATTAAAATTATACATCGAGGGAACTGAGCCGGCTATGGAAACAACCATGGATCAGTTATATAAGGATATTATATTTTATTCAAAACAGGAACCTGGTTTGCAAATTGGCGGTTGGTGGCGTGGCTTAGGATTTAAGGGTGGTCGAGCGGATGATGTGCTTGTGTACAATCGAGAATTAAGGCCTTATGAGGTAATGCTAATTGCCAATAAAAATTCATCCGAAAATACTTTTAAGGACCCCAATCATGTCTTTGATTATTATGTGACTAATGTAGATTCTTTGTATTTGAAGGTAAAAAATGAGTTAAAGAATTTACGAACGGCCTATTCTGATTCGACGGAATCGACTCAGGAATTAATGGTTATGCAAGAAATGCCAAAACCTAAAAAGGCAAATATCTTATTAAGAGGTCAGTATGATGCACCTGGAGAGGAAGTATTTCCCAATACGCCAGAAAAAATATTTCCGTACCCAGCAAATTTGCCTAAAAACCGTTTGGGTTTAGCGAATTGGTTAACGGATAGTCGAAATCCTTTGACTTCACGTGTGGCGGTCAATCGAATCTGGCAAAATTTATTTGGAATCGGTATTGTAAAAACGGCTGAGGATTTTGGAAATCAGGGCGAGATGCCTTACCACCCTGAATTATTAGATTGGTTGGCCGTCAATTTCAGAGAAACAGGTTGGGATGTTAAAAAATTAATTAAGTCGATGGTGATGTCCAAGACGTACCAACAAGATTCTAAGGCTACTCCTGAATTAATGGAACGCGACCCAGAAAACCGAATGCTTGCTCGTGGCCCATCTGCGCGCTTGACCGCTGAAATGATTCGTGATAATGCGCTGGTTGCCAGTGATTTGATCAACCGAGAGATCGGTGGAAAAAGCATGTATCCGTATCAGCCCGAGGGTTTGTGGGAAATAAATAGCCATAAATATAAGCAAGACACAACGCAGGCCATTTATAAGCGGAGTTTGTATGTGGTGGTTAAACGTTCGGTTCCAAACCCCATGATGTCGACTTTCGATGCCACATCACGAAGTTCATGTTTGGTACGACGCCAAAAAACAAACACGCCACTTCAGGCTTTGGTGGTTCTAAATGATCCAACATTCTTGGAGGCCTCGAAGCAAATGGGGATCAGGATGTCAAAACAAAGTAATTTAAATGCATCCATCAAAGATGCTTATGTGAGGTTGACCGGCCGAGAACCTCAAGAAGGAGAAATTAATATTTTAGTCGAGTTGCAAAAAATCGAATGGGCTAAATTTAAAAAAGCTCCAGAGAAGACAAAGGGTTGGTTATCTGCTGGCATGTCAAAAATAGATTTGAAAGATGTGGATCGGCCTTATGTTGCATCTTTAGCCGTGGTCGCAAATACCATCATGAATTCGGACGCTACGATTACGAAAAGATAAGAACATGGGGAATCATCACGAAGATAATTATCGATTAAATCATCCAGATTTCCGTTCATTGGATCAGGGCTTGGACCGTAGAAATTTTCTTCAGAAGACTGCTATGGGTTTAGGAGCAGCCGCATTGCAGGTGTTAATGGGCGGCCAATCATTGCAAGCAAAATCCATACAAGATCAGATATTAGAATCGCTACCTAAGATTGCACCTAAGGCGAAACGAGTAGTTTATTTATTTATGAGTGGGGGACCTTCCCAATTTGAGACGTTCGACTACAAGCCTAATTTAAAAAATATGTTTGGTGAAGGCCTTCCGGATTCCGTTCGTAAGGGTCAAAGGCTAACGGGAATGAGCGCAAACCAAGCCGTTTTACCCATTGTTCCTTCCCTGTATAATTTCAAACAATATGGGCAAAATAGAACTTGGGTTAGTGAGTTATTGCCCTACACGGCTCAAGTAGCGGATGAATTGTGTGTGATTAAATCCATGTATACCGAGCAGATCAACCATGATCCTGCGATTACCTTTTTTCAAACCGGACATCAATTGCCAGGCAGACCATCGATCGGTTCTTGGTTGAGTTATGGTTTAGGCAGTGAAAATCAGAATTTGCCTGCATTTATAGTAATGGTTTCTAAAAATGCTTCTAAGGATCAGCCGCTATATTCTCGATTATGGGGAAATGGTTTTTTGCCTTCGGAGCATCAAGGAGTGCAATTTAGGTCCAGTAAGGATCCTGTTTTATACTTGAACAACCCGGAGGGTTATGACGGTGAAGACCGAAGGGAAATGTTAGAGTATCTGAAAAAATTAAATCAGGCTCAAAATCAAACATGGGCTGACCCTGAAGTTGAAGCCAGGATTTCTCAATATGAAATGGCATTTCGCATGCAGACTTCGGTTCCTGAAGTGATGGATGTGAGCTCTGAATCAGATGAGGTTTTTGATCTTTATGGACCAGGAAGTAGAGATAAAGGCACTTTTGCCGCCAATTGTTTATTGGCCCGAAAATTACTAGAGAAAGATGTACGCTTTGTCCAACTATATCACCAAGGCTGGGATCATCATGACGCATTACCTAAAAATATAATTAATCAATGTAAGCAGACGGACCAAGCGACCGCTGCTTTGATCCAAGATTTAAAAAGGAGAGGTATGTTAGAAGATACCTTAGTGGTGTGGGGTGGAGAGTTTGGTCGGACCGTTTATTCCCAAGGTAAACTTTCAGCAAATGGCTATGGGAGAGATCATCATCCCAAATGCTTTAGTATGTGGATGGCTGGTGCTGGGGTAAAACCAGGTAGCTATGGCGAAACAGATGATTTTAGTTATAATATTGCGAAGGATCCAGTACACGTGCATGATTTTCATGCCACTATGTTACATCTATTGGGAATCAACCACGAGGAGTTAATTTTCAAATCGCAAGGAAGAAGGTTTAGGTTGACAGATGTTCACGGTAAAGTAGTGAAAGGTGTATTGACCTAATGGATTTATTGATTAATAATCAATAGTTTATTCATTGTAACATTGGCAGAAATCATTTTAATAATATATTGTCCATTGGGGATTGAATGAATTTTAATTTTTATGGCGTCTTTCGAATTTTGGATGGGCCATGTTCCTAAAACAATTCCTCTTAAATCCGTCAACAGGATTTCGCCAGCACCTGTCTCTTTAAGAATTTCAATCGTCAATTGGTCCCCAATTATCGGATTGGGATAAATGGAAAAACCATTAAAGTTTTCGGGAATATTGAAAACCATTTTTTGAAATTCAGAGAAGCATGAAAGCAGGGGGTTGGATACTAAATCAAAATTTCGCTTAGCCCTTACTTGATGCAGACCATTAACAGCCATTTTCAAAATCGCGTTAGTGTCCACCATTTTTGATGGTCCTACAATCCATTGATAACTGTCAACTACATCGAAATTTCGTGCCTTAATAAAAAAGGTGCCGTTTTTTTCTAGAATTGGCATAAGGGGTAATGTCCGTCCTAATATATATTGCTCAATACTCGGAATAGACCAGCATCCATATTCATTTCTAGTTTTTAAATGGTATTTGCCAGACTGATTCACCTTTATCGAATCAGTCGTTTCCCCCGTATTCCATAAATATCCAAAAGCAGGGCTGGTCTTTAATATCACAAAATCCCCAAGGCAAAATTGGTTCGACGGAAACGATTTCGTGACAGGTTGTTTTTCTACAGGAAAGTAAAAGCTAGTGACTGGCTCGCTTGGCGGGGACCAACAATCTACTGAGTCTTGCATGGCGACGGTGTAGGTTTGGGGTATTTTTGAGTAAATAAATGATTGGGTTTCGGAGCTAGACCATTTCCATGACTTTGCAATTTTTGTCGTCTGCAATAAGGTGGAATCTCCTCGGCAAAATCCTGCGTTTCTAATGGTCACTATTTGCGGCTTTGTTGGCGTGGGATGGATAATAATTTTAAGAGGATTCGACCATGCCGACCAGCATTTCCCATCCAACGTTATTTTAGATTTAAAAATCTCCACACCAGCATTTTTCCCAACATAGGACAGATTTTTAGTCGTTTCGCCCATACTCCACAAATATTTGTTAGCATCATTTTTCATTGAAATGAGTAAAGAGTCATTTTGGCAAATGACATTTTTGGGACTAAATAGGAGAGGGGGTTCTGGGGTTTTATGAACATCTACGATGACCTTTTCGCTCCGATAATAACATCCTGCTTTGGAGATGATTGCTTGGTAAATTCCTGCATTTGCAGCTTCTTTGATGATTGGATTTTCACTATAGCTATGGCCTTCTTTTTCCCAAACATGAAATTGTGAATCCGATGAATAATTTAGTTTAATCTCTATGATTTCGTTTTCACAAACGAAAGAGTCAAAGCTCGATTCCACTGAAAAATTAGGTCTTTTTAAGCCGGGTAAAGCTACAAGCATTGGGTCTGCATATTCACCTTCGCAGCTAACGCTTATTTTTGTTTCATTAGGGCTATGAACTAGTAAATCTTCTTCAGGCGAGCGAAAATCAACTCCGCCATTTAAACGATCATATTTTAATGGTACCGGACATCCTTCTACATGCAATAGATAGGATTCTTCTTCGCATCTTAATTGTGTCGAATATCGAAGGAATATTTTTTCTTTTGGGAGAATTATTTCTTTTAAGTCGTATTCCTCAGGTTCTATGGATCCTGGCGCTGGTAATTCACTTGGCACCTCACTAGGCATCGCAATTACCTCTGGAATTATCGGCGCTGCAGGAGGTAAACCAACAGGTGTTCCCGAGACAGGAATAGGAGGAACTGTCGGTGTAATGGGGTTAACGGTGGCTGGAATACTGACCCTGATGGCCGTTTTAGGACTTTCGCAATTGTTGACTTTTTGGGAAACCCAACGAACTAATTCAATCGCTGAGGTGCCCGTATTAATAGGTACGGCTACGCTAAGGGTAGTTGCCGTGCTGATTGCTTTTGTATCATTTTCATTTAGGTACCAAATGTTATTTGTACCACCTGTCGCTTTGAAAATAATGCTACTTTCCAACAAGGTGGCCGTTGGCGTACCGGCATTGCTAGGTGCGGCTGGAACATTAAAAGCTTGGGCGGATGTACTTAATGAAGGCAAACTTTCACAACCTAGTTTTAGGCAAGTAGCTTTATATATTTTTGGATTTAGATTAGTATGAGTAACAAAAATTTTGGCACCTGTTCCCAGTTTATTTTCGTTTTCATCGTACCATTGGGTCACATAGGGAGAACATCCCGTAGAATTAATTGATATAGGAGCTCCTATACAACCCGTATATAAAGAAGACGAATGAACAAGTTGGGGACTTGATTTTATGGTTATTGTTACCTCATTGGATGTTCGGGGGCATGAACTTACCTGATTTTCATTGTTTAGAGAACCTTCATTGTCATTGTTTAAGGTGATGGAATATTGAATTCTAATTTTAAATCGTTGCCCTTGAAGTGAGCTAGAAGCGTTTAAAATGGTTAAGTTTTTGGATTGGCTTCCCTTAAAATTTGCGTCGTCGGAAATATCCGTAAAATTTCCCCCGCCTAAAGACCGTGTCCATTGATACGAAATAGCCTTTGATGCACTTATTTCTTGCATTTGAACTTCTAAAACTCCTGTTCCCCTTTCGCATATGCTGGGATTTACGATCGAGGATATTTTTGTTAGGGTGATTTCAGCGGCTTGTGAATAAATAGTGCATGAATTTAACGTGACTTTAACTCGATATAAAGTACCCGTTGGACTATTGGCATCACCACTTGGGAATATTTGATACGCATTTAAAATGGCTCCCGAAATGGGGGAATAATTTCCATCCTGTGGCCTTTTTCTTTCCCATTGATAGTTGGATCCTGCCGTGGCTTGGCAGATCATTCGGATACTGTTGCCATCACAATCCGTCTGACTTTTAGGGTGCAGATTTATCGTGGGGCATTGGCCTAAAGCCAAAAAATCAAACAAAATAAAATAGAGCAAAAATGACAATTTCATCAGAACTTCTGGGTTTGAAGTCCTGAAATAAGTCAATAATTGGCCTCGAAATTTTGTTTTAAATTTTTGATCGAAAAATGATCAGCTTGCTGATAAAAAAAAATACAAACCCCTGACTAGCAAAGGTTTGTATTTTATCACTTACTTGGTTTTATATATCACAGATTTTTACCGCTTGTTCCAAAGAAGCCATTTTATCTTCTCTTGCCGGTATAAATTCTTGACCTATAAATCCTTTGTATCCTGTATCGTAAATAGCCTTGATGATTGGGGCATAGTTTAATTCTTGCGTCTCATCTATTTCATGGCGGCCAGGAACGCCACCTGTATGGTAATGAGAAATATATTGATAGTTTTTCTTAATGGTGGCAATTACGTCGCCTTCCATAATTTGCATATGGTAGATGTCATAAAGTAATTTAAATTTATTGGATCCAACCATCTCGCATAATACGGAACCCCACTCGGTATGATCACATTGATAATCCTTGTGATTTACCTTCGAGTTCAACAATTCCATGGAAATCGTGACATCATGCTTTTCAGCTGTTTTCATGATGCGCTGAAGTCCTTTTTTGCAATTTAAAAGTCCCTGCTCATCGCTAAGTCCATCTCTATTTCCGGAAAATGCGATTAGGTTTTTGACACCGGCTTTGGCCGCACGAGGAATCAAATCCTCGTAAAACTCCACTAATTTATCGTGGTTTTGGATCTTATTAAAGAAATTGGGTAATCCCATTTTCTCCGGATATTTACCCCAGCCAATCGCCGCGGTCATATCATGTTTTTTCAAAATATCCCATTCATCCGGACCCGTTAATTCGATCGATGTAAGGCCAATTTTTTTAGCGTTCACAACCAGTTCTTCAAAAGGGATTTTATCATAACACCATCTGCAAGCAGAATGGTTGACTTTTCCTTTTAAATCGGCGCCCACTTGCTTGTCGGCCTCCTTAAAGCGGTGTTCCATCGAGGTGCCTAAAAAACCAATTCCAGCGAGTCCGGCTGAATTTTT
>Ga0222712_10006842_pt1 | contig 11177 bp, 9 predicted proteins | sample C33_657DmetaG_FD_165043 | JGI IMG/M metagenome (GOLD analysis project Ga0222712, IMG submission 165043) | Estuarine water microbial communities from San Francisco Bay, California, United States - C33_657D | ecosystem: Environmental > Aquatic > Marine > Unclassified | place: USA: California... | reverse complement strand
GAAGGGAGGCGGGTTGCGGATAGCGAGGTAAAGGATTCGGATTACAACCCGTCCCTACCCCGCCCCCACCGCCGCCGCCCCCACCACCCCCGCCTTCTCCCCCAGCTTGGCGAAGCCGATCCGTCCATGGATATCCACGCCCTCAATCGGCAAATCCTTGGCCAGCGACCGGATTAGTTCCAGGAACCAATCCCCCGTGCAAGTCATGCCGCCCGCGAACAGCACCAGTTGCGGGTTCAGCGCATGGATCATGTTCACCGCGCCAACAGCCAGCGCCAGGGCGGTTTCGTTCACCAACCGGATGGACAGCGGGTCACCCAGTTTTGCCGCATCAAAAACCTGGGCCGCGTTGAACTCGGGGTCCTGGGCGGGGACATGCAGGCAGGATGTTTTTTTCCAGTCCTCCGCCAAAGCCTCGTGGGTTCGCTTCACGATGCTGAGGTTGCCCGCGTAGGCTTCCAGGCAACCCCACCGCTTGCAACCGCACGGCCGTGGGTTGCTCATTTCAATCCGCATATGCCCCAACTCGCCCGCGTAACCGTTGTGCCCGGTCACGATTTTCCCGTCCAAAATGATCCCCCCGCCAATTCCAGTCCCCAGGGTGAACAGCACCAGGCTATCCAGCTTTCCGTGGCCACCGTACTTGGCCTCCCCTAGCGCCGCCGCGTTGGCGTCATTGGCCAGCCTGGCACCCAATCTCAGGGCATCCCCCAAAATCCCGGCCAAGGGAACCCCACGCAACCCCTCCAAATTGGCAGATGCCACCACCACACCGTTTTTCGCGTCCACCACCCCGGGCACGCCAATTCCCACCGCGGTCGCCCGCACCCCTTTGCCGGCTGCCCCCTCCAGCGCTTCCCGGCCCGCCAGGGTGGCCGCTTCCAGAATCGGCGCCGTCTCCTTGCTCTGCCCCTTGGCCAAATCCACCTTGGCATGGAACAAGATTTCGCCTTCCGGCGTCACCACGCCGGCCTTCACCCCACTGCCACCAATATCAATCCCCAGAATGCTCATCACTCACCCCCACCCGTCCGACAACCGGGAACCCCCGGCTCATTGCGGGTATTTAGCCACAAGTCTAGAATACGATGCCAGACTCCCGCCCTGAAAAACCCGGGATCTGAACCTGTCCTGAAAGACATTTCACGGTGCAGCCGGTTTTTTAAGCCGTTTCACCGTTTGACTTTGTGAAAAAACACCGTCGGGGCCCGGCCCGGAAGGGAAAATCAGGCATGTCGGTGCTGGTCGAGGAAGTCGTCTGCCCGTCCTGCTGGGGCGAGTTCGACCCGGCGGACGCCGTTTGGGTCTCCCGCCACCCCGGCCTGCTGGGGGATGTCCGCCTGGGCCCCGATGCCCAGGAACGCTTCCTGCCTTCCAGGTTCGACGCCCGCGGTTTCCCGCTCGACGCCCGAGGTCAGGCCTGCTCGGAAATCGCCTGCCCCCGCTGCCACCTCGCCCTGCCCCGTTATTTCCTCGAGATGCGCTCCCTGTTCGTTTCCGTCGTGGGGGCCCCCGCCAGCGGCAAGTCCTACTTCCTCGGCTCCGCCATCCACCAATTGCGCTCGGTTACCGGCGAACGATTCAAGCTCGGCATGCTCGACGCCGATCCCGAGCGCAACGCCCTCATCCTCGAGTACGAGCGCGCTCTCTTCCAGCAGCGCGATCTCGACACCCCCCGCGATGTCGCCGAACTCATCCGCAAAACCCAGTTCGGCGCCGGCGCCGCGGGCACCTTCGCCGCCGTCCGCCATGGCGGGCTCGTCCTGCACCGCCCGCGCCCCTTCAGCTACCGTCTGGAGACCCGCGCAGGCCACCCCGCCCATGTGCCCCAGGCCGAAGACCCCCACGCCCAGCGAGCCAACCGCATCCTCTGCGTCTACGACAACGCCGGCGAATCCTACCTCCCCACCCGCCAAGATCCCCACGCCGAGGAGGTCACCGCCCACCTGGCCCAGGCCCGCTTCATCCTGTTCGTGTTCGACCCGCTGCAGGACCGCCGCTTTCTTCAGGAAGTGGAACAGGTGCGCGGCCCACTCCCTCCCCCCCGACAAGTCACCGGTCAATACGAGGTGCTGGCCGAGGCAGCCCGCCGCGTGCACCAGTTGCGCTCGGGCGACCGCAGCGCCTGGCCTCCTCTCCTCATCCTCGTTTCCAAATGGGATGCCTGGCATCAGCTCCTGCCCGGGGTAGACATGGCCGAACCCCTGCGCCAGGGTTCTCGCGCCCCCGTCGCCGGCCTCGACATGGAACGGATCGAATCCGCCTCCGACCAGCTCCGCGCCCTGCTGATGCGCCTCTGCCCAAACCTCGTGCAAACCGCCGAGGCCATCGGCCACGAGGTGCGCTACCTGCCAGTCAGCGCCTTGGGTAAAACCCCCGAAACACGCCCCGGCGTTCTCCGTCCCTCCGCCACCGGCGGCGACCCGGGCATGCCGGTCGAATTCATCCGCCCCCGCGATATCCGCCCTGCATGGGTCACGGTTCCCTTCCTCTACGGCCTGGCCCGGTTTGTCAGCAAGCTCATCCCCAAAGCCGAACGGAAGGAATCCAGGGAAAAACGCCCCCCTGCCGAAAATCTGGTCCCGCCGCCAATTTGCGCTCCCGCCGAGCCCAAGCCCCCGGCGGCACCGAAACCAGATCCCGCCCCCAAGGTCACACCCATAGACTTCGACTTCGATCCGGAAGACCTCAAGTAACCCACAAACGATCCGGGAGGTCGTCCACCATGCACGAACTGGTCCACACCAGCATTCCCAAAGGCCTCTTTGGGGGCACCGGCTACGCGGTGGCAGCCGCCACCCGCGACATGCCCGAAAGCCTCCGTCTCGCGCTCCAGGGCATCAGCAATCTGGAAGATTCCACCCCGGGAGTCACCTGGAGCGCCCGGGTGGTCAACGCATCCGGCGGTCCCTGGCTGGTTTTGTCCCGCCAGCAACCCGCCCCGGCGGACCACACCGGTCGCAGCAATTACATCGCCCACCATGTGGCCCTCAGCTTCGCCACAGACGCTCGTGTCGATCCCGCCAGCATCCTGAAAAACCACCCCTGGCAGACCGAATGGACCGGCGAGGCCCGCTGGCTCCCCTCACCCTCAGCCCCCGCGCCCCTCCCCAGGGAATCCCGGGCCGACCGGTGGAAACGCCAAGGTTTCGACCCGGGCTGGGCCGGCCATCTCGCGGCCGATCACGCTTCCCCCGTTCCAGTCATGTACCCCCTCGCGATTCTCGATCCGCTACCTCTCATCATCGAGGCACTCTGCCTGCTTCCGGTGGCCGACCGCTGGCAGGTCCCCTTCAACACGCGCGCCACATCCGTCACCCGTTCCCCCGGATGGTGGTGGGCCCGCGTCGATTCTCCCGTGGCCGCCCAGTTCCGTCGCCAACCGGGCCTGGTCGATTTAACCACTCCCTCGCAAGCTCCCGACGATCACCCGCTCGTCTGGCAAGCCCGCGGCCAGAAACCTCCCGAGACATTCTCACTCCACCGCCCCTCCTCCACCACGCGGGCACCCGTCCGGGCTCGCCGCCCTCAAGAGGAAGACACCACCCAGCCAGCCATCCCCGCCCGCCCGGCCCGCACCTGGCTAGCCATAGCCGGTGCCGGCATCGGGGGGCTGCTCCTCGGCCTGCTGCCGGCGGTCTTCCTCGTTTCCCGTGCCAATTCATTGGCGGCAATAGCCGCTGCCGCCCAGGCCGAAACCTCAAAAGAGTTGGCCGATCTGAAAAAAGTTCAGGAACAGGCCGCCGGCGACAAGGCCCTGGCCGACAAAAATTGCCAGGCAAAACTCGACAAACAGAAAGCCGATCACGACAAGGACCTCCAGGCCGCTCGCAACGAGGCCGATCAGGCCTTCGAGCAGGCCCGTATCCTCAACACCCTGAAGGACTGGGACACCACCCTGGCCGATCTCACCCAATCCCTGAAAACCAAGGCCAACCTGAACGACGCCGACATCCGCAAGATCACCGATTCCAAACTGGTCTCCCGTCTGGGCAAGGCTCCGCCCCAAACCAAACCCATCGATTCGGTTCCCGATGCCATCGGCCTGGCCAAGGGCCAACCCGTCTCGCTGGGTGAATCCCTGCAAGCCAGCTTGGCCTCCGCCGCCGATGTCGCCAAAAAACCAACGCTCATCGATCAGGCCCTCACCGATCCCAAATCCTCCCCCAAACTGATCCTGCTCGATCCCAGGGACATCCCCGCCATTTCCAGGGCGCTGTCCAAGGGCCGCAAAACCCTCTCCGAAACCTTGGTGGCCATTGAAAAAAGCCCCGCCAACGATCCGGTCCCGGTTTTTGCCACACCCGGTGAATGGCGGAATTGGCTCAACAACGAGCGCTCCACCGCCCAAGGGGAACGCCTCAATGGTGACCTGGTCTGGAAATCCCTGCTCGGCAAAAACCTTGCCGATTCGGTCTGGGTCAACATCGGGCAGGTGCGCAAGATGTTCGCCTCCATCCGCGGATTCACCGGGGCCAAGGGCAGGAAGATGGAACCCAAGGTCGCCACTCCGTTCAATCTCTTGAAGGATGTCACGCAAATCTTGCGGGACGACGAGGGCCGCCCCCAGGCCTTGGCCAAGGCGCTGGCCGACAAACCCCTGCGCGACAAGTTGATCACCGCTCTGGGCCAACTGGATACCCGCCTCGACCGTGCGCTCGAATTATTCGTGGACGAGGTGGTCCCCCCGCAGCCCGTCTGGTTGCTGCACGATGACATCCGCCTGGCCCGCGAGCACCTGCAGGTGCTCGACAAGGCCATCCCCAAGGTCGCCAACATCCCCCCCGAAGACCGCGAAAAGCTTGTCCAGCTCACGCGAAAGACCTACAAGCGCCTGGGCGAACTGGGCGAGCACAACCTTGAAAACTGGCTGAAGGAAAACCGGAAGGACTGACCAAACCATGTCAGCGGCAGTTCCCGCCCCAATCCGCCCGCGCCGCCGGCTGCCCAGCCGCTGGCCAGGTCGTGTCATGGGCGCGCTCGCCGGATTGACGCTGGGCACGGGCGGCTTGATCTGGTTGGCCAGCCACCATTCCGCCCAGCGCCACCAGTGGGGTCGTGAGGAAATCGATGCCAAAAAGGCCGTCGCCGGCCTCATCGGCAAGATCCAACTGGCGGACCGTGGAACCGGGATCGATGCTGAAAAAGCCAAGGCCTCCGGCAAAGCCCTCGTCCACCGCGACGATGCCCTGGCGGTGAAGGATCAACTCGACCGCGGCGTGCCCCGCGACAAGCTCCGCCTCGCCATCCAGGCCGAGGCCGACATCACGCTGGCCAAACAACAACAGCAACTCATCGGCATGGATGGCTTCATCCAGTACCTGGAGGGCCTACAGCCCAAAAAAGATCAAATCGGCCCCGCCGAGGCCAAGGCCTGGGCCAACCCGGCGCAATCACCACCCGCCAGGTTCACGCTGGCTCCGGCGGCGGTCGCGGCCGATCTGCCCGCCAGGGCCCGCGAGGCGGCCGAAGCCGGCGACCAGTCCACCGTCCTGAAAAAGCAATTGGAAGACCTGAAAAATCTGGAAGGCACCGCCCGCCAGCGTGAGCAGGCGCTGGGCCTGCTTCTGAAGGAAAAGCCTTTCCAAAACCTGCTGCCCGGTTTCGCCAAGGCGCTCCAGGCGGTTTACGACGGCACGGGCGATGTGGAGGCCGTAGCCAACTTGGCCCGGGCCGAACTGCAAAGCCGCAAGGCCGCCCTTGAGAAAGCCGCCAAGGCCACCGCCACCCTGCGCAAACTGGGCGGGGCGGAGGATGCCAGCCTGGAAAATCAGATCAAAAACCGCGCCGAGCTTCTGGCGGCAATCGAGGGCGCCCACCGCGCTGGCGACCGCGCCCTGGTTTCACGGTTCAAGGACGACCCCGCCTTCCGCCTGGTGGCCGAGTTCGCCCGGTCCGTCGATGGCGACACCAAACTGCTCACCACCGTCCGCGCCAGCGATTTGCCGCAAAAAAAACGGGTCGAACTGGTGGACCTGCTCTTCTCCTGTGAACCCAAAGCGCGCTGGCTGGTCCGCTGGCTGGATGCCGGATCTCCCCTGCCCGGCGACCCGGTTCCTCCCAATCCCGGGGAGGCGAAACCATGACCGATTTCAACCCGGAATGGGTCCGTGAACTCCGTTTTCATATCCGCAGGGCCGATGGCGTGGTGGGCCCCGTTTCCCGCGCCGAGGTTGACCAGGGACTCTCCTCCGGCCGTTTCCACGAGGAGATGCCCGCCTCCGTGGACATGGGCTCCACCTGGCACCCCCTGCGCCAGCACCTGGGCATCCCCGACCCAGCGCCCCAACCACTACCCCGCAGTCTGGAAAACCCGGTCCCTCCCACCGAGCCGGTTGCGGCCGCCATCACCATTCCAGCGCCAGAAATACGCCCCGGTTTCTTCATCCGGCAGTGGGACAAATGGGTGGCCATCACCGTCGGCCTCGCGCAAGGCTTTGTCCCCGTCGCGGTTCCGGTGGCGGGCGGCGCCGCCTACCTGTTGGCCGGGCACGATGCCAACCGCGCCCGCCACGAAAAAATCATGGCGGAATACTCCGCCATGGAGGGCGACGCTATCGAGCCAGCACAGATCGAAAACGCCGCCGATCCCGCTCTCTGGAAAACCACCACCAGGCCCTACATCGCCATCGAAGGCGTCGTGCAGGCCCAGCACCTGGCCCGCCAGCGCATCCCTCCCGAAACCATCCTCCGCCTCAAGCCCATCGATCCGCCCCCAACGCTCGACACACTCAAGGCCAAGCGCGCCGCTGGCATGGAATGGATCCGTTCCGACCAATCCGAACCCCTCATCGCCGCGGCCCACAGGGAGCAAGCCTCCATCTCCCCCGTGGAACGCGTGGAAGACCTGAAGCCTGATCCAGCCACCCGCTACCTCAGGCGCCAGGCGGTGGAAAAATCGGTTCGATCCGCCTGGGACTCGGTGCTCAAGGCCCGCCAGGACGACATCGACGCGCAGCGCAAAAAAATGGCCCAGGGCACCCAAGCTTTGTCCCGGGTGGTCGACGCCACCCGCGATCCCGCCGTCCGCCAATTGTTCCCCGGCCTCGACGCGCTGTGCGAGAACCCGCCCGCCCCGGCCGACCTTCCAACCGCTCTGGCCCGCATCCGCGCCGCCGGTCAAAAACTGCCAGCCAACCCCTGATCCCGAGGAGCAACCATGTCGAACAACGGGTTGGTCTGGCTCAATGTCCGCGGCAAGGTGGTCGGCCCGGTATCCATCGAGGTGGTGCGAGCCAAAATCACCCGGGGTGAATTGCGCCCCGGCACCCACTGGTCCGCCGACCGCGTCACCTGGCGGGATCTGTCACTGCTGCCAACGTCCAGCCAAACAGCCCCCGCGCCCCACGCGCTCCCTTCGCTGGAACAACCAGCGGCGGTGCCCCTTTCACCCGCCCCCACCGATGGCCCGCCCCCCATTCCCCCAGATCGCTGGCTACCCGCTGCGGTGGCGATCGCCCTGTCGGCTCTGGCCTTCGCCGCGTTGCTGGTGGGCGCCACCCTCCTCATCGCCCGGCCCGACCTCTTCAAGCGAGCGCCCAATCAGGCCACCATGGTCGCCAAAGCTCCCGCGGAGGATTCCCCATGGGGTGCCGACAAACCGGCCGGCGACAAACCGGCTGATGCCGCTGCACCCAAGGCCCCCGATCAACCCCCACCGGCAAAGGCGGGCGGCGAACAACCCGCTGATGCCCCGGACAACAACGCCAAGCCGGCCGACAATCCCCCTGCCCCCATGCCAGCCCCGGTCGAAGCCAAACCCGAAGCCAAGCCCGAGCTGAAGGTGGAGGATATCGTCCGCAAGTGTGAGCCTTCCGTCGCCGTGCTCAAAAATGCCAAGGGCAGCGGCTCCGGCTTCCTGATCGATACCAACCTCCTCGCCACCAACCAGCATGTCGCCGGCAATATCGGCGACCAGGTCTCCGTCCGCTTCCCCTCCGCCCCCGGCTTGAAGGACAAGGAATTCAAAGGCCTCGTGGTCCGCTCCGACGATATCCGCGATCTCGCCCTCGTCCGGCTGCGCGAGGCCCCAGGCCCCCAGGCCCTCGAACTGGGTGACGAAAAAAGCCTCAAGAAAGGGCAGGACATCATCGTCATCGGCAGCCCCGGCCTCGGCAACGCCGATGTCATCGAGAATGCCGTCCGCAAGGGCACCTACTCCACCACCAAGGACCTGCCCCCCTTCGGCGAGGTGCTCGAGCTCGGCGTAGCCATTAATCCCGGCAACTCCGGCGGACCCGTCTTCGACATGACCGGCAAGGTCATCGGCGTCGCCGTGGCCAAGGGCGCCATGGTCGAGGCCGTCGGCTTCGCGGTACCCGTCGCCCAATTGCGTGAAATGATCCGAAAACACAGGACCGGGGCGCGTTAAACTGCAGTGTCCCCTGGGGAAGGCCAATGTCCGAGGAACGAGACCCGCGACGCGTCGTCGCCGACATCCAGCGCATGCTCGCCATCGCCGGCGAGGTAGAGAAGGTGCAGGTCCGCCGGCTCGCCGACGAGTACGCTGCCTGGATGCGCCACGCCAGCGACCGCCTCACCCGCTGCGGCGAGTACCTGGCCCAGGGCCGCGGCTCCGAGGCCGTCTACCTGGCCGAACTCGACCCGCCCCTGCTCACCTGGCTGGGTGTTCTGTTCTTCCCCGAACGCGAACAGTGGGCCCAGGTGGTCGAGCGCCTCGGCGCACCCATGCCCCGCCCGGGCCAGGATGTCCAAACCATCGTCCGCGGCATCAACGACGCGTACGACCGCGAACAGGCCCTCAACGAGGAGAAGCGCGCCTTCCGCCGCATGGTCCTGCAAAACCAGGCCCCGGCCTCGCGCCTGGTCCAGGCCCGCCGGCTCATGGGGCTCGATCCCTCCAGCCTGGCCCTGCAGGAGAATGTCCGCGACCTCGAGCGCGACGAGCAGCGCCACCTGCTGGAGCGCGCCCGCCGCAGTGCCAGCGCCACCGAACTGGCCGAGATCCACGGCACCCTGGCCGGCACCCCCTGGGTCGAGACCCCGGGCGAGGCGCTCCGCCGCGAGGTGGACGGTCTCTATGGCCGCGTCCGCTTCGCCCACCTGCAAAACGAGCTTTCCCGCCTTTCCCGCAAGCTGGCCGACGCCCGCGCCCGCAAGGATCTGGCCGAGGTGATGCGCCTCCGTCCCGAGTGGGACCGGCTCTCCGCCGACATGGGCCTGGCCCCAGGCGATCCGCGCGCCCACGCCGGGCTGCGCGTGCTAGCCTGGGCCGACCGCGAGCTGGCCGACACCGAGGAGGAACTCGGCTATGTCAACGCGCTCGACGAGTTGCAATCCGCCATCGCCCGACAGGCCGACGAGGCCGAGCTGTGGGATCTCTACTACCGCCTCGAGGCCTTCGGCCGGAAGGTGCCCCGCGAGGTGGAACAGCGCTTCCAGATCCAGGTCGACCGCATCGATGAACGCCGCCGCCGCCGCGAGATGGTCATCGTCTCCGTGGTGCTGGGAGTGGGCGCCACGGTTCTGGTCGGCTTCCTGGTCTGGCTGCTCCGCCGCGCCGCCGGCTGAAAGGGAACCGATGTATTTCCTCAGGACACGCGGCAGGATCACCGGCCCCCACGGGGTCGATCACCTCGAGCGCATGCGCGCCACCGGTCACCTGATGGCCGAGGACCAGCTCTCCTCAGACCGCCAGGTCTGGGTCTCCGCGGGCGACCTCATGCCAGCCCTGTTCGGCCCGGTGCCTCCTCCGGTCCCCTCAGGCAATCCCTCCAAAGCCAGCCAGAGTCCGCCGCCCCGTGGTGAATCCTCAAGCGCCTCCGATCAATGGTCCTATGTCGATCCGGTCACCCGCCAGCGCAAGGGCCCCTTGCCCGTCCGCGACTTGGCCACGCTGGCCCGCGCCCGCCAGATCAGACGATCCACGCTGGTCTGGCAATCCGGCATGCCCGACTGGATCCGGGCTGACCGCGCCCTTCCGCACATCTTCCCCGCAAGCGGCTTCCCGTGGGGTGTGGCCATCATTGTCCTCGGCCTGCTGGCTGGAGCCGGCTTGGCCGCATGGCTGATTTTCATGGCACTCCAGGGCACCCCCGCCACCCCCCCGGCCGAGGGGGATTTCGGCGCCGGCCAAAAACCCTAAGAAACCCAGTTCCATCCAGCGAGGTGATTCCTGTGCGATTGCGCGACAAGGTGGTCCTCATCACAGGCAGCACCACCGGTATCGGCGAGGCCATGGCCAGGCTCTTCGTCTCCGAGGGGGCCAGGGTGGTCTTGCACGGCCTCGAGGCCGACTTGGGTACCCGCCTTGCCGCCGAATTGGGCCCCGCCACCACCTTCCTCCCGGGTGACCTGGCAGATCCCGCGTTGCCCGGCCGTCTCGTCCAGGCCGCGGTGCGATCGTTTGGCAAACTCGATGCCCTGGTCAACAACGCCGCCTGCACCACCCGCGCCCACCTCGCCGACACCGACCCGGCGTTTTTCGACCGCGTCATCGCCGTCAACCTGCGCGCCCCGCTACTGCTGATCCGTGAAGCCTTCCCCCACCTCAGGCATTCCCGGGGCTCGGTGCTCAACATCGGCAGTGTGTTGGCCCATTGCGGCCAGGCCAACCTGCTGGCCTACTCCGTCAGCAAAGGCGGCCTGATGACCCTCACCCGCAACCTGGCCGACTCCCTCGGCCCGCAAGGCGTCCGGGTCAATCAGCTCAATGTCGGCTGGACCCTCACCCAAAACGAATACGCCGTCAAGGTGGCCGACGGCTTGCCCGCCAACTGGCCCGATACGCTCCCCGTCTCCGCCATCCCCTCCGGCCGCCTGCTGGCCCCAGAAGACATCGCCCGCGCTGCCCTTTACTGGGTCAGCGACGACAGCCGCCCCATCACCGGCACCGTGGCCGATTGCGAGCAATACCCCATGATCGGCCGCATCCCCAACCAGGAAGGCCCCGATCAAAACCCCTGATTCTCTCCCAGGATCCTCCCCATGCCCGCACGCCCGCACCGCCGCGACTTCGTCACCACATCGCTTGCAACCGCCACGGGCATGTCCGGCCTGGCTAACGGCCTACTGTCACGCCCCATCCGCGTGGTGGTGTGGGACGAACGCCAACCCCAACAAAAACAGGCCTACGACAATTTCCTGGGCAACGAGATCGCCAAACACCTGAAAACCCGCCCCGGCATCGAGGTGACCTCCGTCTCGATCGAGGACGA
>Ga0222712_10006840_pt1 | contig 11182 bp, 17 predicted proteins | sample C33_657DmetaG_FD_165043 | JGI IMG/M metagenome (GOLD analysis project Ga0222712, IMG submission 165043) | Estuarine water microbial communities from San Francisco Bay, California, United States - C33_657D | ecosystem: Environmental > Aquatic > Marine > Unclassified | place: USA: California... | reverse complement strand
GCCTGCCCTATTACTGGCTTTACCACAGTGGTTACCCATTTCCATACAAAGAAAATAAAGTATCCCATACCTGCGGCTGACACAATAGGAAAGCCGTATTTGTTGATAAGTTCTGCTATGTTGTCCATTTCATCAACAATTCATAAAGGTAACGAAATTCTATCGGATTGGTATTTTCATCAATACCTATACCAAAGGCATGTATTAGTTCATGTATTGGCATTATCTATATCCTAATGATATACAGTATTCTTTGGAGCAGCGTGAACACGTTCTAAAAAAGTTTTGGTAACAGCCAATTGCCCTTCATACAACTCAGCTTTTGTCATGTTTTTACGTAGTTCCGCAATAATTTTAGCCTGTTGCTCCATTACTTCTTTAGTGGTTTTCATTAGTCTCTCCTTTGGTCGCTTTGCTCAGCACGACTGATACGATTGTAATCCGGCTGTAGTCCGAGAGCATGACTGATCTTTACGTCAATACGCTGGACATCATGGTTCATAGTTGACACCCTGGCATCAAGTCCTTTGATGATTCCAGCCATACCGTTCACGCTGGAAGTCACACCATCTAGGATAAATTTTAGTGTAAGAAATACAAAGTAGCCTGCGGCCAGTGCTGCCGCTATAGGAAATCCAACATCTGCTACTAATTTGAAGAAATCCATGTTACCGCTCCCAATAACAATTATATTTAGTGTTAATGAGTTAGGTTATTAAGTAGGTAGTTTTTTATGTTTTATAAACTAGTTTAGATGTATCAATTCCAGATCTTAATTTAATTAATTCTATAATATTTTGATCAGATTTTTGATATTCTCTAGGAGCAAACAATGCTCTGCCACGGTTATCAACATTTAATGGAGGATCACATAGATAATAAATTGCCAAACTCTTTCTATAAACTCCAACTGGTGGTGTTAAAGGACGGCTGAAGCCATGCCATGAATTTTGTGTTGTATCAAATAATACAGCACGATTAAATACTGGTTCTATTTCAGTCTCTACCCTAAGAGGTTGATTAGTGATTAAATCGTGTGACCAAAGTCCTAAATAGCCTCCATGTTCTGGTTTCATATGTTTACTTACATACAGAATTAGATTTAGTTTCCTTTGTAAACCTAATTTTGGATGGATGGAATAATCTAAATGAGGATTAAGGTTGCCACCGTCACTGTAACAGTGCCAGCCTCCTCCATGTAATCCCGTATCTGGATATAGTTCAACATTAAGTTTATTACTTAATAATTTTACAAATTTTGCTGAATTCAAATAGTAAAATAATTTGTAAGTAAAAGGAGGAAACTCTAGCCAACTTTCAATAGCTTTTTTATCTTCTAGAGGATTTTTATAGCAAAGCCATTTATGATATTCATATGAAGGAAATTCCGTTTCTAATTGTTCAGCTAGAATTTCGGGTAAAAAATTATCTATAACACAGTGATTAAACGGCTTTGATTTTTTAAATGAATTAAGCTGTAATAAAAAATTATCTAAATTTATCATCAATTACCATATAAAATTATTCTTGTAGTAATATACTGCTTTGAATAATTCAATATCAAAATCAGCTTTTGGTATCCAACCTAATCCCCTAAGCTTTTGATCACTTATAGCGTATCTAACATCTTGTCCAGGCCTTGTAAGATTGTGTATATATGATTGATGTTCATCTATGTTTGAATAAAATTTTAGGATTTTCTTAACTACATTTAGATTAGTATCTTCATAATTACCTGATATATTGAATATATCATTCCTAACACCTGATCCTATTATTGTCATAACGGCTTCTGTAGTATCACTTACATGTAGCCATGTTCTTCGAGGAGTTCCATTATCATGTAGATCAATCTTACGTCCTACTGTAAGATGTTTGATACTTTTTGGTATTAGTTTTTCTACATATTGTCCTATACCATAGTTGTTTGTAGGTCTTACAATTACATAGGGAATATCAAAAGTTCTAGCCCATGCTAACACCAACATATCTGCTGCTGCCTTTGTAGCACTATATGGATTACTTGGTTTTAGAAGATCTGTTTCACTGTGAAAGCCTTGTTCAATGTCACCGTAGACTTCGTCTGTGCTAAAGTGTAAAAGCGTAGGCATGACAAACCTACGCTTTTGTTGAATGAGATTAAGCAGATGATGAACCCCATTGACATTGCTTTTTAGGAATACATCACTACTGGTGATACTATTATCAACGTGTGTTTCTGCTGCAGTGTTGATTACATAATCACAATCGTATAATTTATCTAAGTCATTAATATCACTTTTTATAAACTTAAAGTTAGAATATTTTTCTAGTTCAGGAAGAAATTGATAGTTACTGGCATAGGTTAATTTATCAACTCCTATTACATACCAATCCTCTTCTAGACATCTTTTTGTTACGTGATATCCTATAAATCCTAGACAACCTGTTACATAAACAATTTTTTTCATATTATTCTGATTTAATAAAAATTGACACAGCAGTATTAGAAATGCTTTCTATACTATCTATTCTTTGATTACCGTTTTTGAATTCTTCATACGCTTGTGATACGCCATGTATATGAAGGTCGTCAACTACTATTAATCCTTGCTTGTTGTCTATAACAGACATTGCCAGCTTAAAGTCATTTACCACACAGTCATAATTATGAGCACCATCAATTAGAACTACGCCAATTTTAGCTGATTCAATGTAATCACGAGTAAGATTCTCAAAGAATTTATAGCTTGTTTCAATATGCAAATGAGCATTAGATAGACCTTGTATGTTTTCATGTGCATACTGATATTGAATGGGCATAGATTGGCCTATATCAACATTAGATCCTGCAGACGTCCATCCGTCTTCAATAAACGGATCAATGCCAATACAATTTATGTTTAGATTATTTCTAGCTATTCTACCAAAACCGGCCCCATTAAAAACACCTATTTCCAAATAATTTACAGGATTATTATCTAGATAGCTTTGTACAGCAGTGTACAAAAATTCACATAATATAATATCTTTATTCATAATTAGACAGGTTTTTCACCATGAAAGATAAAATTTTGAAATCTATCTAAATTTTCCATTATGTATTCTGGATGTGTATCAGCTGCTACATCTACTTTGGTTACATCATAATCTTCCCAAAATCTAGCCAATGCTTCTTCTTTAGTAATATGATCAAACTTTATTTTTTTACCTGGATACACATCTTTACTATGTGCCCAACTTCGTTGTTTGGCTAATACTAATTCTCCATCTGTAGGATCTAAGAAAGTAAAATGCCAACCTGCATCTGGAATAGTATGAGTCCTTACCCGTTGTCTAATTGTTTCTGGAAGATATTTTCTAAAATTCCTAAATGTAGTTAGATTAGCTGCATAGTGTTGAGTCCAATGCCTATGTAATAAGTTTATTTTATAAGCATAAAGATATAAGTTAAAAGAAAAAATAGGATTCATATCTCCTAACCAAGGCGTTTCATTAATAATATTCACACATTGATCAAAAGCGGATTCTTTGATTATTTCATCGAGGCAACTAAAATATACTACATCGTTGTCATCTGCCCCTTGGTCCTGCAATATCTTATAAAAATAATTGAACTGAAAATGGTCTCTAGTCCAATCTACTATATTATGCGCTGGACCAATTTCTGCTATTACAGATTTATCAATTAATTCAGGATATTTAGGAATTTCTGTATCAAAACTTTTAAATGTAACATATTGTATTTTTTCAGCATAAGGCTCAAATCTCTTATGATCAAAATTCAAAGGCTTAGGTAATCCAGTATGCGTTTCTTCTGCTTCTACTACAATAAACTTGTCAACAAAATTCCAATGCTGATTCAATCTAATTTCATATAGGTCGTTCTCATTTAAGAACATTGTACAATCGTAAATGGCCATTTTTTATCCTGCTCGTTTTATATTTAAGTAACAAGGTTGGCCATTGTATAAAAATTCATTCCATATGCTGGCTAATTCTTCCTTGGTATTTGGTTTGTATATTTTGATATTACTAAATGCTCGCAGAGCATCTTCATCGTCTACTGCCCAATGGCTAAATCCAAGATGCCCGTAATCTTGATCACGACCCGTGCCTACTAATTTTACAGGTGCTAGTTCATGATTAAGATAGTTCCTTAACCATTCGTATGGTCGGAATATTACAAATGGTGTAATGCTGTAACAAATAGGAATCATTCCATTATGTGTTAAACCAACGGCGGCCCCTAACATTAATTGTTCAGCAGCTCCTACATTTAGAGCACGATCCGGATGTTCTTGCCTTGCCCTGTTTAACGGACCAAATCCTAGATCACCTGTCAAACACCATAGACGTTGATCCTTAGCCATTGTATCTGCTAACAAATCTCCAAATAAATTTCTCATAGCTGTGCGTAATCCTCTGGCTTTAATACATAATAATGTGTGAGAATTCCCTTGGCAAATGGCCAATTAGGAACTTCGGTGAACCTAAGTTCTATTCTAGGTAAAAATGCTTTTAGTCTTGAAACCAAATAATCTTTGTCAATAAAATCACAGGCTGTCATACCATTAATATTAACATAAACTTTTAGATTATCTAATTTAGCTTCATATATGAATCTTAAACTCTCCCAAATACTGCCTTCACTAGATTCACCATCACTTAATAAACAATAAACATTTTTACTACGATCAGCTAGAGCATGACCTACAGCTACAGTTAAGCCCATACCTAAACTGCCTGTAGAACAATGAATATGATTATCAATATCTCTATGAGGATGGACACCATGTTTATGAAACAATTCTACAGCATCTTTACCATGATGTTTTTCTATGACTACATATAAGGCCAGAGCTGCGTGACCTGAACTTAGAATAAAGATCTCATCTTGTTGCTTGGTATTGAAAATTTCTTCAATAATGTTTACAGCATTTAAGGTAGAACTTAGGTGTCCTATTTTCTCATTATAACTTATATCAATTATTCTTTTTTCTAATTCATTCATAAGTAGCGTTTTCTAAAAATTTTTCAATACCTTGTAATAGTGAGTACCTAGGTTGCCAACCATATTTGTTTCGAATATAACTTATATCCGCACACCAGGTTTCCCAAGTGCTCATTTCATTTATTAATTTAACATTTCCATCTTTACCTGTAATATGTTTAAATGCTTCGTAGACCTGAAAATTGGAATATTGTTGTCCCGAACTAATATTAATAATTTCACCTGATTGACTATTAGATTGGTTTACAATACAGTCTACAGCCTCGACAAAATCATCAATATATAAAAAATCATGAACACCATTTTTGAGAGTCATAGCCCTATCTAACATAAATGACTTCCAAAGCATAGGAAACAATCTATGAGGTTTTTCTCCTGGCCCATATGGACTATAAGGTCTTACAATTTTTATATTTAAATTATAAGACTTTGCGTAGCCCTGACATAATAGTGTGCCCATTGACTTTGTAGCTGAATATATATCATATGGATTTACAAGATCAGTTTCTTTAGTAGCTCTTTTTACATCGCCGTACTCTGATCCAGAGCCTATATAAATCATTTGACAATGTGAATTATTCTTAACATATTCACAGAGAATCTCAGTCATCTTCACATTTGATTCAAACATTACATTCTTATCATAAATTTCTGCTGCAGAATGAATAATCAAATCTGGGGCTGAATCTTTACAAAATTCTGATAGATTCAATCCCCTATGACTAACGTATACCTTATTGTTTAATTGGTAATATTTTATAAAATTACTACCAATAAATCCGCTACCACCTGTTATGAGAATTTTCATATGTAGAGACTCATAAATCCTCTGACCTTATCACCAATATAGGCAATCTGCTCAGGAGTAATTACAGGACTTGTTCCATGGAAAAATGTATGTGTCATAACATGAGTAGCTACAGGAAAATTCTGCTTTGCTAAGCCAGGATCCATAATATGACTATAGGCGGGCTGTAACATTATATTACCAGCGAAATATGGACGAGTTTGAATTAGATTTTCTTCTAGATAGTCAACTAATTCATTTCTAGTAAATGGAGCGTCCTTTTTAATTGTCAATGGAAAAGCAAACCAACTAGGATCACTCTTTTCCTGCGCTCTTGGCAAATGAAAAAATTGTTCAAATTCTTTATAGATATCAAATAGTAAACTATAATTTCTTCTTCTAAGATTGTGAATTTCAGGCAGTTTTTTGAGTTGCTCTAAGCCCATTGCTCCTTGTACTTCGATAGGTTTGAGATTATATCCAATTTCATCATATACATATTTGTGGTCAAAAATTTCATCAGGCATAGTATCAATCCAGCAACTAAACCTTTTTCCGCAAGTGCCATTCTTTAGTTTATTAGCTTCTGGTCCTACACAATAACAACCACGTCCCCATTCTCTAAATGATCTAAGAATAACTTCTTGGTCATATGTATTACAGGCCACATAACCACCTTCACCCATGGTCATATGATGTGCGGGATAAAAACTACAAGAAGCCATTATACCAAATGAGCCTAATGGCTTTCCATCATATGTTGAGCCTAGCGCATCGCAGCAATCTTCTAAAAGTAATAAATCATACTTTTTAACTAATTCCATTAACTTATCCATGTTAGGAGGATTACCCAATACATGAGCAAATGTAATAACACGTATGTCTGGATTGTTAAAAAGAATCTCTTCAACTTGACCTATATCTAAATTCAATGTGTCTAGTTCAATATCTACAAATACAGGCTGAAAACCTAGTTGTAGTGTAGGGTTAAGTGTAGTAGGAAATCCTGCGATAGGCATTAGGACCTTAGTGCCTTTAGGCAAGTTGTAACCTCGCTTACTAGTTAGGCTTGCCATCATCAATAGGTTACTGCTTGATCCTGAATTAGTAACTATGCCGTGCGCCTTACCAAATTCTTTAGGAAAAGCTCTTTCAAATTTTAGGCATTTATCTCCCATTACCAACCAACCACTAAGTAAGCTTTCAGTGGCAGCTACGAATTCATTATGATCAAAGTAGGGACCTGCGTAATTAACAAAGTCTTTCCCTGCTACCCAGGTTTTGTTTGAATTTTTATTATCAATAAATTGTTTAACTTGTTCTAATATTTCTTTCATGATTTACCTTACAACAAGAGGAGCATAGGCGTTGAAGCACTGTATACGTTGTTCTAAAGATAGAGCTGGCCAATGAATTAACCAATCCCCATAACTCCAATTTCCATCAACTCCAGACTTATCCCTGTGATCAACATGCTCTCTGTAGAATTGATAATTATACGAATTCATATATTTCTGCGCAACTATTTTGGTTAGGTCTTTCCATTTACTATTCATTGTTATTGGACCTGGAGGAGGCCAACTTGGATCAGCACCAACAGGTACTCCTAGTACATAACAGAATGCTCTTTGTTCTGTATCCCAATGTTTTAGGCATTCGGTTTCGTTACTTAATACTTCATCTATAAACTTTCTGCCTTCCTTGCTATTTCTAATAAGCCAACTATCGGCATTTACACCGTTGGCATCTACACTGATAATGAAATGATATTGATTCATCACACGGTCTTCAATCCTAATATTCATATTAGTCACCATGGTGTCTGTACCTGTCCACCATAACCATTCATACTCGGGATGATCTATCATCAGTTGCTTACAATAATGAATTTTATCAAATCCATTTACCCATTCGTCTGTTTTAGCATGAAAAGCATAACCGTGTTTATTAGCATAGATAACTCTATTTTGATCCCATGTAAGTTCAGCTAGTCTGGCATATTTGTCATTGTGTTGCGTGAATAATGCGTACATTCTAAATCCTGTTAAAAGTAAAAACTGTTAATTCTTGGAAACCAAACATCTCCATAACCACCATGTGGTGTTTTAATATTTTCAAAATCTTTTCTAACTTCACACCAATGAGTTTTTCCTAGGCCTATGGCGATGCTTAGTGCTACACTTTGATTACCGATAAACATTTCACTGCCTTGGATGAATCTAGCCATTTCTAACATGTCAGTGATAGGTTGATATAGTACCTTTGTTTTGAATGTTTCTTCAAAATTTTCATGCTCTTGTCTGGTGCCTAAAAATATGGCACGCTGTCCAAGTCCATTGTCGATCCATCCTTGCCATCCGTGTCCTTCAGCACCTACAAGATGTCTTGATGTTCTATTAATTATAATAGGTCGCCCGCTTACTCGAAGTGGCTTTAATTCTGTCAGCCAAGGTTGATATAATAATTGTGATTTGATATCTGAATCGTGTATGTCCCAACCCATGGCTAGAGCATAACACTCAGTTTGATTTCCTTGCCAGCGTTCTTGGATATGAAATTTAAAATGATCCAACAGCTGAGGGAAATCGTCTTGTTGTCCATTCCATATATCAACTTCATTAAGATAATCTTGAGCCTTAAGTAAAGGAGCTAGGAATTCATAATCTTGCTCTGTATATCTGCCTTCTCCTTCTCCGGCACTGGGCCAACCAACGACATTACGAATAAAGTCACCGATAGCGTTTAATTTTACATAAAGGTTACCACCGCCCAACATTTTCATAGCACAAAGGCTATAGATGGTATCACCAAAAGTCCCTAGGGTAATAAAATTTTGATTCATTAAAAGTAATATCCATTTATTCTTGGAAACCAATTGTCTCCGTATCCATGTCTAGTAACTGTGTGTTCATAGTCTTTTCTTATCTCTAACCAATATGATTTACCCAGTCCATAGGCTATGCTATTGTGAACGCTTTGGTTACCTACAAAAAACTCAGCACCTTGTATATAGCGAGCCATTTCTAATAGGTCACTGACTTTTTGATGGTATATCTTAATACCAAAAAGTTGTTCAAAAGCAGCATGTTCTTTGTCCGTACCTAGGAAAAAACCTGTTTCACTCAGTCCTTGTTGAATGAATGTCTGCCACTCTGGACTAGGATCACCATTATAATTGTATCTATCAGCTCTGTGAATAGCGATGTATTTCCCAGGAATTCTAATAGGTTCAACTGGTGTTAACCAAGGTTCGTGATTGAGTTGGCTATTAATAATAGGATCATGTATATCCCATCCTAGTGCCAAAGCGTAGCATTCTGTTTGATTACCCTGCCACCGTTCACCTTTGTGAAATTTAAAATGATCTCCTAATATAGGATAATCGTCACTTTGACCATTCCATACAGCAACTTCTTTTAGATAATCTTGTGCTTTCAGTAAGGGAGCAATGAAATCATAATCCTTTTGAGTCAGTCTTCCAGAGTGAGGTCCAGCATTTTGCCAACCCATCACTCGTCTACACCATTCATCTAAGGCATTTAATTTAAGATATAAATTACCACCACCTAACATTTTGATTACACATAGTTGCCAAATTATGTCACCAAACGTACAAATTGTTACAAAATTTTTTGTTCTCATGTTTTAATATTTTATATGCGCAGTTTAAATTATTTATGAACAGTTAGCAAGAGCTATTTTTTTCAATCTCTTGTTTTTTATCTAGAACTATGCTATAAATAGACCATCTTATTGTCAAGGATAAACATGAACGAAACAAGTAAAGCTCTTATCAGAAGACTTCACGATGTAAGATTTGCTAATACCTACTTTGTAGGAGAAGGCATAGACATCGGCGCAGGTCCGGATCCTCTTAACAAATATGCCCAACAATTTCCTTTGATGACAGCATTAAGGGCTTGGGATACACCAGATGGTGATGCTCAATTAATGAATGGAGTTAACGATAATTCTTATGACTTTATTCATAATAGTCACTGTCTAGAACATTTACGTGATCCTTATGAAGCCTTTGGAAATTGGATTAGAATTTGTAAACCAGGAGGCCACATTATTACCACTGTACCTGATGAAGATTTATACGAACAAGGAGTTTGGCCCAGTACCTTCAACGGAGATCACAAAACCTCTTGGAGTATTCTTAAACATGAAAGTTGGAGTGATAGTAGCATTAATGTAATTGAGTTCCTGTACCAATTCAAAGAACAAATAGAAGTTCTAAAAATCGAACTAGTAAATGGATCTTTCATCTATGGTGTACAACGCTTCGATCAAACCTATCATAGTATCAGTGAATGTGCTATAGAATTTATTGTACGGAAAAAGACTGACGAAGAACAGGCAAGAAAAGGTAGATTACCTCGTTAGAACAATTTGACCATTGTCATAATGGTATACGCCGGGTCGTCTGTACCCGGCCCTTATTTTATCCCACAACCAATTAAAGGATTCTTGTATTTCAAACCAATTCGGGTTTCCTGGATAAAATGGTTTGTCTTTACTCATAATAACATTACTGTAAGGATTTGCTCTTATAGCAAATTCATTCTGATTGATCTTTTCGCCACGCCATCCTGGTACTACATCACTACTCCACATTATGTCTTCTAATTGCCCATGCATCAATTTTTCATCCATTGGATATTTCATCATTACATATCGTTTACAGATCCAATACGAACCTTGAATAGGCATGTAAGGAATAAAACAATCTATATCTAGTGGAATGGGCATAGCAAAGGGCAGTTCGGGATATCCTGGTATATGTTCAATTCTCCAACCGTTTCCTAACATCATACCCTGTCTCTGATTATGGAATGCTTTAGTAATACAAATGTCCCAATCTGTACCAAATTTCAACATACCTTGATACCAACCTGGCATTAATGTGTAGTAATCATGCATGATTACTACTATATCATAGAGAGCATTACGTGCCCCTGCATTCTTTTTAACATTCAATGGCACACCGGGATAAATTGATTCTAATATTGGAATGTGCCTTACATTTTTCCTATCAATACTAGACGACATGCCGCCTATAAGCATAATGTCATATTTTGGAATTGCCTCCTGCTCTATAGAATCTATTACTAAATTAACAGCAGAGTCATTGTTACCAGACGTTATAACAGCAAAAGAAATTTCTAACATAGTTATGACCAATAAATAACAACGTATTTAATTTGTATATACATATGAAGATTATTAATCGTTATCGTAGTTGTATAAATCCCAATGAAACATTAGAGCTGATTGAAAATATTCCTAATTTTCCTATCACGGCTAACTCAGTTGATTCATTAAGATGGGATGAAGACCTAACCCATGATATGAAATGGGGGATAAGTCAATCGGGACACATAGAACTATGGAATTAG
>Ga0222712_10006839_pt1 | contig 11182 bp, 8 predicted proteins | sample C33_657DmetaG_FD_165043 | JGI IMG/M metagenome (GOLD analysis project Ga0222712, IMG submission 165043) | Estuarine water microbial communities from San Francisco Bay, California, United States - C33_657D | ecosystem: Environmental > Aquatic > Marine > Unclassified | place: USA: California... | reverse complement strand
TTTCAATTCTTTGGCGCTGAGACGGGGGGCGGGTTTGTTGGCCGGGTCGATTCCCTCCACGCCGAAGGAGATGATTTCCTTTTTGATTTTGACCAGCATGCGTGAGAAAGGCTGCTCCTCGCTGAGGCTGATTTTGGGGGTGAGTCCCCCGAGGCCGGGGACCGCGCGGAGGAGGGCGACGAGTTGGTCGATCCTTTCGGCCGGGCCGGCCACGAACAGGTTGATTCCCTCGGTGCTGAGGAGGATGGTGCCTTTCAGGTCCCAGTCCCTGCAGACCAGCCGCAGGTTGTCCCGCAGGGCCTTGAGGTTTTCCAGCGGGGCGAACAGGTAGGTGGAGATGTTGGTGACGGTTGGCTGGACGGTGGACACGGAGAAACTCCAAGGGGATCCTCGTGTCTTATTTTAAAGGATCCCGCCCGCCTGCCCAACCGGAACGCGATTGATCCACGGTTTCAGCCGGCGGGCCTCATTTTTTCCGTTTGCTGGTTCCGGATTTCCGTAGTGCCTTGTTTTCGGCCATTCGCGCCTTCACCAGCTTGCGCACAAGCGTGGCGGGAAGGCCATTTCCAGGCGAAAAACGAACGGTTCCGGTGCTGGTGTCGTATTTGTCCAGAAAGTCGGCTTGGGATTTGACGATGCCGGAGCTCATCAGGTAGAGGGCGCAGTGTTTGGTGGTGGCGCCCATGGCCACGAGCATCCGGCCATCCAGCCGGAAGGCGGGTAGGCCGTAGCTGACGCATTCTTCCGCCTGGGGTGCGGCGGAAAGGATGAGCTTGCGCAGGCGTTCGAGTTCGAGCCGCTGGTCGGTGGGGAGTTTGGCCAGGTAGGCGTCCTGGTTGGAGGACTTGGCAGGCATTGGGTTCTCTTGGAGCGAGGGGGTGCTGATTCCTGGTTATTTTTAGAAAAAACGCAGGTGAACCGCCCCGCCGCGCACCGGGAAAGAAATTTTGGGAAAATGGCGTAAGGAAACCGGCTTTGGCCCGCTTGGCTGGATAGTAGAGGGGAAGCGATGCCTGAAAGCAAGGATAACCTGGAGCAGATTCAGAAACATGCGCCGGCGCTGGTGCATTGGGCGACCACCCAAATGCCGGCTTGGCTTGGGGCCAAGCTGGACCCGGAGGATCTGGTCCAGCAAACCCTGCTGGAATCTGTGCGGGGTGGTGGGCGTCTGGCCGGGAAGCCTGAGCGGGAGGTGCTGGCCTACCTGCGGCGGGCATTGATCAACAACCTGATCGACGCGGCCCGGAAATACGCTCCCTCACGGGGCGAGGTGTCTTCGGCTGGGGTGGGGGACTCCTCCCGTGGACCTGGGGACTGGTTGGCGGCACCGGATACATCGCCCAGTGAGCGGTACGCGAAACGGGAGCGCGCAGCCCAGTTGACGGAGGGACTGACCCGGTTGCCCGAGGCCCAGCGTCTGGCGGTGGAGATGCGGTACCTGCGGGGAGCCAAGGTGGCGGATATCGCCAAAAGCATGGGGAAAACCGAGGGGGCGGTTGCGGCGTTATTGCATCGGGCGGTTACCGCGCTGAAGTTGGACCTGCACCATTTGGGGGAGTAGCCATGCGTCGCCGGCGGGATAGCTAATGGGCGATCAGGATACTGAAAGGCGGCCTGGCGTGGGCATGACCCCCGCCTCGACCTCCCAAGGGCGTGAGGATGCCCTGGGGGAGGGGATCGCGATCGTTTTGCGTGTTGAGGAAACAGGGCACGCCCAGATTCTCACCGATTGGCTGGCAAGCCACCCGGACCTGGCTGGTGAAATTGCGGGTTTTCTGGCGGCCCAAAGGGGAATCCAATCGATTTCGAGGCGTTTGGTTTCCGACCAGGCCGAGACGGTGGACGACCTGGACCTCGACTTGAACCCAAGCATCAGGAAGCTTGGAGGCCTTGAGCTGGGCGAGGAGCTGGACCGGGGAGGCATGGGGGTGGTGTACCGCGCCTTCGACCCTGTCCTGAAGCGTGATGTGGCGGTGAAACGGGTGCTGTCTGGTGCCTTCACCACCGCGGAGGAACGCGCCCGGTTTCGATTTGAAGCCGAAGCGGCCGCCGGGCTGAGCCATCCCGCGGTGGTGCCGATCCACTCGTTTGGCGAGGAGGCGGGAGGCCCCTATCTGGTGATGGCGCTGATGGAGGGGGGATCGCTTGCCAAAAGATTGCGGGAACGCGGGTTGGAAAGCGGTTTTACGCCGACCGAGTCGGCAGAATTGGTGCGGGATGTGGCATTGGGGGTGCACCATGCCCACCAACGGGGGTTACTACACAGGGACCTGAAACCGGCGAATATCCTCTTTGACGGGCAGGGCAGACCACATATCGCCGACTTTGGTTTGGCGATTGGCCTGGAAGCGACTCTCACCCGAACCAGCGCGACCTCGATGGCCGGAACCGCAGCCTACATGGCCCCTGAACAGGTTGAAGGGGGTAAAAGCCTCACAACAGGAGTGGATATCCATGCGCTTGGGGTGATTTTATACGAGCTGCTGGCAGGCCATTCACCCTTTGGCTGCGGGGAATGGCTTTCAACCCTCCAGCGTGTCCGTGATGAGGAAGCACCCGGGTTGCGGGAGAAAAGGCCCGAAGTTCCGAAAGATCTGGAGACTATTTGTCTGAAGTGTCTGGAGAAGGATCCAGGTGATAGATACCATTCGGCAAAAGCCCTTGCGGAGGACCTTGAGAGGTTCCTTCAGGGTGAGGCCCCCGCTTATCGCCGGCCCGGATGGGTCGCAGGCCTGTCGCGGGTTCTTGCCAGAAGACGGCTAACGCAATCCATGGGGTCCTGGCCGGGATGCTATTTTGCGGCCTTCCTGGTGCTGGCCACCCAAGGCACCATTCAATGGATGGTTTTGGCCGAAGGGTGGGGGTTATGGCCCTTTGTTGTCCAGGCTTTCAACATGGCAGGTTGGTTTGGACTGTATTGGTGGTACCTTCTTGCGCGAATGGATGCTTTAACCCCGGTTGAGAGACTGAGTGCCGGTGTTCAATTCGGCATTCATGGGGGTTGTTTGATTTTGATTCCCGGAGTAGTGGCGTACACGGGGTGGGACATTCTGCCCTTGTATCCCCCGCTAACAGTGGTGCAGGGATTGGGTCTGTTTGTCCATGGGGCGACCCACTGGGGGAGGTTTTATTTCCTTGGAAGTTTGTACATGCTTGTGGCCCTGCTAATGACTCTTTTTCCACCTGTTTTCTGGCCAGCGATTCATGGATTAGCCGTGGCGGTGATCCTTTTGGTGGTGGGGCGAAAACTCAGGGAAATTGATTTGGAGGGCAAAACCTTCCAAAACGGTGTGGGTTCATTTTCAGCCAGATTCGGTTCGGGCCTGGAAAAACTGAAACAAGTGAAATGATTGGCGTTGGTTGGGGCGTTTGATGGCTCTGTTGGGGACTCCCTGCCTTTATGGGGATGCCTCAGAAACTGAATTGCGACCGGCCCGTTGGCCTGGCGCGCCCACAAAAGCCCACGCAGTTGGGGAGGGGGAAGTTATGTGCTATTCGGCAGAGGCGAGTTTCGGGTCAGGTGCCCTGCTGCTTGGGGCGGGAGCCTGGTGCGCCCGAACCGCCGCCAGAAAGTCCGCGTGGTTCTGGCCATTCGCGGTGGTTCCGGTGCTATTCGGGGTGCAGCAGTGCACCGAGGGATTTGTCTGGCTTGGAATCCACGGGGAAAAACCCTTGTTGGTGGAGGTGTCCTCGCGGATTTACCTGTTGTTCGCCATCGCCTTTTGGCCGTTTTGGTATTCCTTCGCGGCCTGGAAAATGGAGGTTGATCCTCGCAAGAAGAGTTTTCTGGGGTTTTGGATGGGAATGAGCCTGATCTGGGTATTGGCCTACCTGATGGCCATCCGGGGGGACGCCGGAGTGCCTATCGCCTGCGAATCGGGACATTCAGTGCGCTACAACTATTCGGATTCCGGCGGCCTGTGGAAGACCGGGATATCAAAATGGATTTCCAGGGTTGTTTATTTGGTGACGGGAATAGTTCCGGTTTTGGTCATGACACACCGAAAGTTATTGCTGGGCCCGGCCGTGGGAGCTTCGGTCACCGCGCTGGCCGCAGCATTATATTATGACCACGCCTTCACCTCAGTCTGGTGCCTGTGGTCCGCTTTGGTTTCGGCACTGATCGCCCGATCGGTTTGGCTTGCTCCGGCCAAGGCGGAGGACTTGTATCTGAAGGAGTCCAAGTTTCGCGCCACGGGGGCTCTTTGTGGGAGCGTGTGATTTCTGATGGAAAAGAGCTGGATTACCAATAGATTGGCGTACTCAACGGCTATATCAATAATCCGTCAGGTTTTTTGGCGGGAATGAGGCCCGGAGGGCGTTGAGGACGGCAAGGACATCGATGAGTTCCTGCGTGACGGCGCCGGCGACTGGGGAGAGGATGCCGGCGGCGGCCAGGCCCATGCCCAGGATGCTGACCAGCATGCCCCCGACGGCGCTTTGCAGGGCGATGGAGCGCATGCGCATGCCGATGTGGAGCAACTCATCCACCCGCTCGAGCGAGCTGTCGAGGATGACCACGCCGGCGGCCTCGGAAGTGACCTCGCTGCCTTGGCCGAAGCCGATGCCGACGGTGGCGGCGGTGAGGGCCGGGGCATCGTTGATGCCGTCCCCCATGTACAGGGTGTTGGCTTTGGCTGTTTCGGCGCGCACAAGGGCGAGTTTCTGCTCGGGGCTTTGGTTGGCGTGCACCTCGGTGATGCCGACCTTTTCGGCAAGGTAGCGGACCTCGCTCTCGCGGTCGCCGGAGACGATGAGCGCCCGGGTAATGCGATGGCAGGGGCGCAGGTGGCGGATGAAGGATTTGCCCTCGGCGCGGGGCTCGTCGCGGAAGCGGAAGGTGGCCAGGTACTCGCCGTCGCGCAGGGCGACGCATTCGAGGCCACCCTCCGTGGGCGGGAGGAGCTCCAGCATATCCGGGAAGGATTTGGCGAGTTTTTTGCGGCTGGTCACCTGGTAGGTGTTGCCATCGATCATGCCGCGGAGGCCTTCCCCGGGTTTCTCGCTGACCTCCACCGCCTCGGAAAGGGGAATCCGGGCTGCCGCGGCGGCCTGGACCATGGCGGCCGCCAGCGGATGGCGCGAATAGCGCTCGAGACTTGCGATACCGGCCAACGCCTCCTCGGGTGTGTGACCCGCGGCGGGGAGGGTTTCCACCAGCCTCGGCTCGCCGTAGGTGAGGGTGCCGGTCTTGTCGAAAATGGCCACACGGCAGGTGGCAATTTTTTCCAGGGCCACAGGGTCCTTGATGATGATGCCCCGGCGGGCGGCAAGCGAAATGGAGCCAATGATCGCGACCGGAATGCCGATCAGCAGCGGGCAGGGTGTGGCGACGACCAGCACGGCCAGGAAGCGGGTCAGGTCGCCAGATTGGAGCCAAGCCAGCAGGGCGATGGCGACGGCGACGGGCGTGTAGACGGCCCCTAGTTGGTCGCCCAGGCGGCGGATGGCCGGACGGGCCTGCTCGGATTCCCGCATGACCTGCATGATCTTGGCGTAGCGGGAGTCGACCGCTTTCCGGTCGGCGCGGATGGTGAGGGCTCCCTCCCCGTTGACAGCGCCGGAAAGAACACCGGCACCGGCCGCCTTGGGCAGCATGTAGGGTTCGCCTGTGAGGTAGGATTCGTTCATGGTGCTGTGGCCGTCGAGCACCGTGCCATCGACGGGGCAGGTCTCGTGGGGGAAGACGACCAGGTTGTCGCCGACCTCGACCTCGTCGAGGGGGATATCGCCAAAAGTCTGGCCGGTTTTCTTGTGGGCGACCGCGGGGAGGCGTTTTGCCAGGGCTTCCAGCGCGAAGGAGGCTCGTCGGACCGCGTAGGCCTCCAACGCCTGCCCGCCAGAAAGCATGAGGACCACCAGGCTTCCGGCGAGGTATTCGCCCAGGATCACCGAGGTGATGATGGAAATCCCGGCAAGCAAATCCGAATTGAATTCCCCCTTGGCCAAGTGGAAAGCGAGATCCGCCACCAACGGCAAGCCGGCGACCAGCACCACCCAAAGGGGCAGCCAGGCCGCCTTGATCCCAAAGATCGGGGCCAACGGGGAAAAATAGGCCAGCGTGAGGTGCAGCAGGATCCCTGCCAAGGCTATGGAAGCAATGATCCATTCCCGTTGCAATCCGGGGCTGGGTTTGGGGCTTGGTGCGGACACGATGAATCCTGTTTCGACCTGGGGTATGCCAACAGTATAACTCTTGGCATAGAGTGAAGGGTCGGGTTGGCCGGGCTTGGCCACTGCCCGGGATGGCGCGGGGGCCAAGGGATTCATGTTCAAGCATTTGGAACTGGCACGACCGCTGGCCGTGTTTGACCTGGAAACCACAGGCACGAACCCGGAGCGCGACCGGATTGTGGAAATCAGCGTGGTGAAGGTTCTGCCGGCTGGGGGCGTGGAAACCAAAACCCGCCGGGTCAATCCCGGGATTCCGATCCCCAAGGCGGCGACAGCGGTGCATGGCATTTCCGACGCGGATGTTGCCGGGGAACCGCTTTTCCGGCAACTTGCGAAGGGGTTGGCGCAGTTTTTGGAGGGATGTGACCTGTGCGGGTACAACATCCGGCGTTTTGACCTTCCTTTCCTGAACGCCGAGTTTGTGCGTTCGGGAGTGGAATTCACGGTGGTTGGACGGGCGATTCTGGACGCGATGGAAATCTTCCACAGGGAGGAGCCCCGGGACCTGACCGGTGCGGTGCGCTTCTACCTGGAGGAGGCCCATGCCGGGGCGCATGGGGCCGAGGCGGACGCGATGGCCACGGCAAGGGTGCTGGACGCGATGACAGGCCTGTACGCCCACCTGCCCAAGGGGGTGGATGCGCTGGACAAATCGATGCGATTTCCCAACCAGATGGATGTGGCAGGGAACTTTGAGAGCGTGCGGGGGAAGGCTCGGTTCACCTTTGGGAAGCACCAGGGCAAATACCTGGCCGATGTGGTGAGGGATGACCCCGGCTACCTGAGCTGGATACTGGGTGGGAGTTTCCTGGATGACACCAAGTCGATCATCCGCCAAGCGATGCAACCGGACCTGTTTTCGGCACCCAGGGAAGGAGAGGGAGACGGAGCATCAGGTGGGTAGGCCCAGTGCCCTGCGCTTTTCGTGCAGAAACGCCAGGTGGTGGTCCAGGTGGCGGATGGGTTGGAACAGCAACTGGCGCAGGGAAACCGCGCCGGTTTCAGTGTGGATGGCGACGCGCCGCCAGGAAGGAGCCGGTTGTCGGCGGAGAACACGCGCCATGTGCGTGCGGAGGGCGCTGAAAAGGGCCAGCTCCTCCGAGAGAACCAGATCCTGGTAGCCGATGCGCTCGGGGTAATGCCGCTCATCCACGCCCATGAGCAGGGGTTTGTCGAGGGCGATCGTTCGCTCCATGCGCTCGGTGAAAAAAATCTCGGCCCCCGCCAGGTGGGCAACCAGTTCCAGGGGGCTCCATTTTCCCTGGACGGGGCGCAGGCGCGCATGCTCCTGTGTGATACCTTCAACCGCCTTGGCCAGTTTGGCGACGCCTTGCTCGTAGAGGGTGATCAACCGGTCCACGGGAAAGGATTCATCGTCGCGCTGCATGGCGCCCATGTAGGCAGGGTCACCCGAAAAGGTGCTCATTGCGGGTCCACCAGTAATTTCCCTTCACTGACCACCACCGCCTGACCCCCGAGGATCACGCGGTTTTGTGCCAGGAGCATGGTGACGATACCGCCCCGGCGCGAGGCCTGGTAGCCGACCAAAGCCTGTTTGCCGGTTTTTTTAGACCAGTATTCCGCCAGGCAGCAATGGGCCGAACCCGTGACCGGATCTTCATCCACTCCCACGGCGGGGGCGAAGAAGCGGGAGACACAATCAAAATCCGGGTTGTCGGATGCGGCGGTGACGATGACTCCGCGACATGGGATGGTGCCCAGCAGTTTGAGATCGGGGCGCATGTCGCGCAGGGCCTGTTCATTGGGCAATTCGACCAGGTAATCCATGCTGTTCCTGCCGACATGGGTTGGTGGGGTTGCGAGCGCCTGGAACAAGTTTGGCGGGGCGGGGCAGGGGGCTTGTGGCAGCACCGGGAAATCGAGTTCGAATTGTGATCCTTGCCTGTTGACCCCCAACTCGCCGCTTCGGGTCTGGAACCGGACGGGGCCATTGGCGGGCCAAAGGTTCAGATGGTCGAGGGCCTTGGCAGCGGCGAGGGTGGCATGTCCGCAGAGATCCACCTCGACTGCGGGTGTGAACCAGCGCAGGTGGTGCCCCGAAACGGCAGGGGCCAGGAAGGCTGTTTCGGCATGGTTCATTTCCATGGCGACATTTTGAAGCCATTCATCGGATGGCCAGCGCTCGAGCGGGACCACAGCGGCAGGGTTGCCATGGAAAGGCTGGTTGGTGAAGGCATCCACCACCAGGAAGGGTTGGGGCATGGGAAATGTCTCGCAACGGTTGCCGGGTTATTCCCTTCGGGGGTGGCGCAACAGTCCCATGGTAACGGTTGTTCGACCATTCAATCGGCATAATCGGAAAGAACCGATCTCCTTGCCTGGATTGACCGGGGGTGGCCCGGAGCGCCGGGAACCTTGGTGGGCAAAAGCCTGATTTAATGCGGGTTGACCAATCCATGCCGGGGGAAGGTTTCGCCCATGAATCCGATCATTTTCGCCATGCGGCATCCCATCACCATGATGATGCTGGTGGTGGCGTTGATCGGCGGGGGGAGCCTGGCGCTTTCCAAGATGCGGGTGGACATTTTTCCCCCGCTGAACCTGCCGCGCATATACGTGTACCTGCAATACGGCGGCATGAGTCCTTCCCAGATGGAGGGGCTGATTGTGAACCAGTTTGAACTGATGTTTCAGTATGTGGACGGTGTCTCCCAGGTGGAGTCGCACTCCATCCAGCAAGTTGCCCTGGTGAAATTGGCGTTTTTCCCGGGCACTGACATGGGGCTGGCAATGGCCCAGGTGAGCGCGTGCGCGGCACGGGCCATGTCGCAGATGCCGATCGGAACGCTGCCGCCCCTGGTGATCAGGATGGACGAGGGCAGCGTGCCTGTGGGTTATCTGGTGCTGGAAAGCGAGTCTACGCCGCTGGGCAAAGTGGGGGACCTGGCCAACAACTATATCCGGCCGCTGGTGCAGAAGAATGTGCCGGGAACCATTGGCACGCCGCCATTCGGGCCGAATGCCAGGTCGATCCTGGTAAATGTGGACCCGGACAAATTGCGCAGCTACAACCTGAATCCGCAGGACGTGGTGCAGGCGCTGATGCGCGGCAATGTGGTGATTCCGGCGGGCAACCTGTACATGCGGGACCTGATGCCGCTGGTACCCACCAACGCGCTGGTGAAGAACATCCAGGAGATGGGGGAAATACCCCTGAAGCTGGGGGCAAATGTCTATATCCGCGATGTGGCGACCATCTCGGATTCGACGGATGTGAACTATGGCTACGCGCTGGTGAACGGCCGCAAGTCGGTTTACCTGCCCATCCTGAAGAAGGACACCGCCAGCACGCTGGATGTGGTGGCGAACATCCACGCCGCGATGCCGGCATTCCGGGATGTTCTGCCCCAGGATGTGAAGATCAGTTTTGAGTTTGACGAATCTCCCACTGTGGTGACGGCCATCAAGAGCGTGGGCACGGAGGGGATCATCGGGGCGGCGCTGACCGGGCTGATGATCATGCTGTTTCTGGGCGACTGGCGCAGCGTGATCGTGGTGGTTTCGAACATCCCGCTGGCCCTGATGGGATCGCTTTTCGGCCTGTACATCACCGGCAACAGCATCAACATCATGTCGCTGGGCGGTCTGGCGCTGGCGATCGGCATTCTGGTGGATGAGGCGACCGTGGAGGTGGAGAACATCCACGCGCAATTCCACGGGGGTGCGACGCTTGCCCGGGCGGTTCGGCGGGGCAACAGCATCACCGCGGTGGCGCGGCTTCTGGCACTTGCCTGCATTTTGTCGGTATTCATCCCCGCGTTCATCATGGAAGACCCGCTGCGGGCGCTGTTCATGCCGCTGGCTCTAGGGGTGGGTTTCGCGATGATCAGCTCGTACCTGCTCTCGAGCACTTTTGTTCCGGTGATGTCGGTGTGGCTTTTGAAGCTGAATCCAGAACATGTCGGCAAGAAGGGACTGTTTGACAAGGTTGAGGCCGCATACGAGCGATTTGTGGGCGGGGTGGTTGCCTTGCGGTACCTGGTGGTACCCGCCTACCTGGGTGTGGTGACGCTGATCCTGGTGGCGGCGGGCTCACGGCTTGGGACCGAGCTTTTTCCGCAGATCGATTCGGGGCAGTTTGTGCTGAGGTTCCGGCCGCCGCCGGGGACCAACTTCGAGGTGACCCGGCAGATGGGGCAGAAGGCGCTGGAGATCATCGAGCGCGAGGCGGGGAAGGACCAGATTGACATCAGCATCGGTTTCGCCGGGCAGATCGCGCCCTATTTCGGTTTGAACAACATGATTCTGCTGATGCGGGGTCCGGATGACGGGATGCTGCGTGTGGCCTTCAGGGAAGGGAGCGGGATTGCGCTGGATGAATTCCGTGAAAAAATGCGGAAGAAGTTGCCGGAGGAAATCGCCCCTTGGCTTGCCGGGGTGATGGTGTCGCGGGGTGTGCCGAAGGCGGAGGCTGACGCGCGGTCGAAAGAGATCAGCTTCGGATTCGAGCCGGGAGACATGGTCAGCAATGTGATGAGCTTCGGCTCACCGACACCGCTTGAGATTGTGGTGTATGGACCGAACCTGGCCGATGTGCGGGAGCACGCGACCCGGATCCGCGACAACATGGCGAAGATCGGCTGCCTGCGGGATGTGCAGTTCCATCAGACCCTGGATTACCCGTCCGTGGATGTGACCATCAGTCGTGAGAAGGCCGGTCTTTCGGGTGTAGATGTGCAGAACATCGGCGACTCGGTGCTGGTGGCGACGAATTCGAGCCGTTATGTGGCCCTGAATTACTGGCAAGACCAGAAGACCGGTTTTGATTACCAGGTGGAGGTGCTGGTGCCCACCCAACGGATGACCTCGACCCTGGATGTGGAGAATCTCCCGCTGCGGATGGTGAATCCCGTGCTGAACTTGATGGTTCGGGATGTGGCGGACGTGAGGGCCGGAGTAATTCCCGGGCAGATTGACCGTACCTCGTCGCAGCGGTACATCAGCATATCGGCCAATTTGGAGGGAGCGGACCTTGGAACCGCCTCGC
>Ga0222712_10006836_pt1 | contig 11184 bp, 10 predicted proteins | sample C33_657DmetaG_FD_165043 | JGI IMG/M metagenome (GOLD analysis project Ga0222712, IMG submission 165043) | Estuarine water microbial communities from San Francisco Bay, California, United States - C33_657D | ecosystem: Environmental > Aquatic > Marine > Unclassified | place: USA: California... | reverse complement strand
TGTGTAAGTAAGAAGAAATACACCGCACAACAAACCCGAATTAACAGATTGAAAGATTCTGTTGACATGGTGATTTTTAAACTTGATCAGTGTATGGCAGACAAACAGAAGCAAGTCAGTCGAATTACAGAGTTAGAAGCCGAGGTTGTGCATTTGAAAGCAACAGGCAATGCATTGTTAAATCAATTGAGTGATTTATCAGTATTATCTAAAGCGCAAGCTGAGAGCATCAAACAGTCTTTAAGCAATTTGAGTTCTAAAGATGCTTACATTAAAGATTTGCAGGTGGCCATGGCAAGAAAAGATTCAATCAATATTGCATTAGTCATGAACTTAAAAGGGGCTTTGAAAGATGTAAATGATGAAGATGTTAACATCAAAATTGAAGGGTCAGCGGTCTTTATTTCTGTCTCTGACAAGATGTTGTTTAATAGTGGAAGCTACGAGGTGAGTAAAAAAGCCATGGGCGTTTTAGGCAAAGTAGCAGAGGTATTAAAAGCCCAGCCTGAAATAAAATTCATGGTAGAAGGCCATACTGATAATAAGCCAATGAGCACCAATACAATAAAAGACAACTGGGACTTGAGCGTTTTACGTGCTACTTCAGTGGTAAGAGTATTACAAAATTTTTATAATATTGACCCCGCAAGAATGATTGCTGCAGGTAGAGGAGAGTTTTTACCATTGGCGCCCAATAATAGCGATGAAAATCGATCTTTGAATCGCAGAACGCGAATTATGATTATTCCAGAATTGGATCAATTCTTTAAATTGCTGGAACCAAAATCCAATCAATAATTAAAAAGTCTAGGATATAAAAAAAGCCATTTCAAATGAAATGGCTTTTTTATTGATTAAGCTATTGGCTTATTCTTCAGTTTTCTTCTTGGTTGTTTTCTTTGCAGCGGCAGGTTTGGTGGTTGCTGCTTTACTTACTTTAGCAGGAGCTGCTTTAGCTTTTGGAGCTGCTTTTTCTTTTTTAACTTTTGGCGCCGCAGTTGCGTTTGCTGCTTTTTTCTTATTAACAGCACTTGGTCTTGGTCTGCTTACACCGTAGCTTCCAATGTTAATTTTACCTTTTTTCGAACGTTTGTCTCCTTTTCCCATAATTTAATTGATTGCAGCAAATTTATACTTTTTTTTAATTTTTACCCAAAAGCTATTCAGATTGGTCTGATATTTTTATTTATAGTGTAGTCTACTCAAAAAAATGAGTTAATTTGTAGTTCAAAGCATGAAGCGGGTATTTGTAAAAAATTTGTTGCTGCTGCAGCTCCTCAATTTAATCATCAAACCAGTTTGGTTGTTATTGATTGACCGTTCTGCCCAAAATCTTTTGGGAGAACAATATGGTCAATATTATATTGTTTTGAATTTAGCCTTGATTTTTAATATAGTATTGGATTTAGGAATACAAAATTTTAATCAAACCCATGTAGCTGCTGATGCACAGTTTTTTAAACAAAAATTCAAAAGCATTTTATGGCTTAAAGGCGCTTTATCGTCTGTATACATTATTGTGGTTGCACTGATTGGTTTAGGATCTGGTCTCAATATGACATGGTTAATATTGATTCTCTTAAACCAAGTCTTATTAACCTTTGTATTGTATTTAAGAAGTAATATCAATGGCTTACACCACTATTCAATAGATGCCTGTTTATCTGTAAGCGATAAATTCTTTGGGATATTGTTATGTTTAATTGCCTATGCTTGCAATTGGATCAGTATTCAATCCTTTATTCTCATTCAATTATTTGCCACTGCGATTACTTTAATCATTGCATGGGGTATCAATCAACATTATTATCGCCAATTGCCTAAAGAAGATGCGCCAAATGCAGATTGGCATTTGAAAGGGATTTGGCCTTTATTGAAACTAAGTTTGCCGTTTGCATTGTTATTTACACTTATGAACATGTACACCCGTTTGGATGTAGCCATGATGAATTTAATGCTGCCCGACGCGAATTATCACTCTGGTCTTTATGCGCAAAGTTTTAGATTACTTGATGCAACAGCGATGTTTGCTATGCTATTTGCAGGATTGCTCTTGCCAATGTTTTCAAAACTTATTCAGGAGAAAGCAGATTTAAAACCCTTAACCAACTTGGCGGCTACAATATTATTGGTAATTTCAATTAGCATAGGATTGGCATCTTATTTATACGCTTATAGAATCATTGATTTATTGTATGATTTTAAATCAATTGACCAAGCCATTGAGTCTTCAGAAGTGTTCAAAAACATCTTATTGTCTTTTATACCAATGTCGGTGACCTTCGTCTTTAGTACCTTGTTAACGGCACAAAAAGACCTCTACCATTTGAATGTATTTGCCAGTATAGCCTTAGTCTTAAATGTGGTTTTGAATGCATGCTTTATTCCTATTTGGCAATCATGGGGCGCTTCTTTGGCAACTTTAATTACTCAGTCAGTGTTTGCCTTGCTTTGTTATTGGCGCTGTAAACAACTCTTTGGTTTTAAAATTAAAATAGCTGAAGGGCTTAAATTCGCCGTTTTTGTTGTGGTTTTAGTAGGGTTATTTGTGGTGCTAAAAGGCATAGCGTCAACGTTCATTAGTCTTGCTTTGTTCGGTGTTTCGGCTATACTCTTATGTTTGGCTTTAAAGATCATTCACCCCCAACAAGTGTTTTATTTTTTAAAGTCTAAGGCACAATAAAAAAAGGGGAATGGCGTTGACTTAATTCCTCCTGAAAAATCTTATTTTTGCGTTTTAGTTATGTCGAATAGCAATTCATTTGAAGAGGTGGGTAATGGGTTATTTACCTTCAAAGACTTGACCGCTCTAATCGGTCGTTGGAAAAAGCAATTATTATGGGTTGGAGTAGTGGCAGTGGTGGTTTCTAGTGCTGTATCATTTATACTGACGCCTAAATACAAATCTACAGTTGTGTTTTATCCCACTACCAACAACTCAATTAGTAATGCGCTTTTAACAGATTTAAATCAAAGACAAAAAGATCCGCTTGAATTTGGTGCTGAAGAAGAAGCTGAAAAAGCCCTTCAGATATTGCAGTCATCAAAATTGACGGAGCGTTTGGTTAGAAACTATCACTTAATGGAGCACTACAAAATTGACCCAAACAGTGCGCTTAAAAAGACCAAATTAGCAGATAAAATTGCCGCCAATTTTAGTTTTAGTCGTACCAGATATTTATCAATAAAAGTAGATGTATTGGATGAAGATCCTGTTATGGCAGCCAAAATGGCCAATGGTATTTTGGACCTTTATGATTCGATTAAAAATGAGATTCAATTAGAAGTGGCTATTCCTGCGCTTGATATTGTGAAACGCCAAATGCAGGCTAAAGAAAATGAAATCAATGCCATTAAAACTGAACTTCAAAAATTAGGGGCAGAGGGTGTAACTAACTACGAAGAACAATCGCGTGCATTGAATGAGGAAATTTATAAAGCCAGAGCAGCTGGTAAAATGGATAAGGTAGCAGAGTTGGTTGACCAATCTAAAAATTTGGTGCAATATGGTGGGCAGTTTACGGCACTAACTGAGCTTTTGCAATTAGAATTGGATAAGCTATCTGACTTGAAAGCCAAATTTGAGCGCGCTGAGGTTGACGTAAAAGAAACTTTGAACAATAAGTTTACAGTGAGTGGAGCTGATGTTGCTGAACAAAGAGCCTATCCGGTTCGTAAGCTAATTGTGCTCGTGTCTTTGTTGGCCAGTTGGTTCTTTGCAATTGCCGTATTTGCCATGTTTGAAAAATTCAAACCTAAAGCTTGAGTTTCCTCTCGGAAATATTGACTTTTCATTCCACTAAGACCACCAAATTTACATTGTTATTGGTGGCAGTGCTCTGTGGTGTTGGTGCTTATTTTGATTTATGGCAATTAGCGCTTTTGCCATTGTTTATCATGGCTTTGTACCTATGCTATCAAAAACCTATACACTATGTTTTGCTGATTTGTTTTTTAGTCCCACTATCAATTTTTATTAATGATGTAGGAGGTGGCTTAGGTTTGTCTTTGCCAACAGAACCGATGATTTGGATGGTGTTTGTGATGTTCATCTACCAACTATTGATCCGCAATGTGTTGGATTGGTCTGTTATAAAACAACCTTTAGTGATAGCTATTTTGGTGAATCTATTTTGGATGTTTTTGAGCATGTTAAACAGCAGCATGCCATTTGTGTCATTCAAATATTTTTTAGCTAGGACATGGTTTGTTACCGTGTTTTTCTTTTTCCTTTTATATGCCTTTAAAGATGTTTCAACCATAAGGCGTTTTTTTACTTTCATGTTATACGGCACCTTCATTGTGGTGAGTATTACCTTGTTTAAGCATTCTAAAGAAGGGTTTTCGAGAGGTTGGGGGTACTCCATTATGCAACCTTTTTTTGAAGACCACACCATCTATTCAGCTTATATTTCTTTTTTTGTGCCAGTGGCCTTGATGTTTAGTTTAAGAGGCAATTGGTTTAACTTAAAGGTCTGGCACAGGCTGTTTTTTTTCTTGGTGTTTGTTGTACTAATGGTGGGCATTGTATTTTCTTTTACTAGGGCTTCTTGGATCAGTTTAATTGTAGCTTTAGGGTTTTATGGGTTAATTAAACTTAAAGTAAAATTTCAACATTTGCTCATGGTGCTCGGGCTTGTAGCTTTGGTCGCTGTAGTTAAACAAGATCAAATATTGTATTCATTGGAAGGTAATAAACAGGGGAGTGCTGATGATTTAGAATCGCATGCGCAATCGGTTTCAAATATTACAACAGATCCTTCTAATTTAGAGCGGCTAAACAGATGGCAATGCGCTGTTTTGATGTTTAAGTCTAGACCTGTTTTTGGCTATGGCCCTGGAACTTATACATTCCAATATGCGCCTTTTCAAAGACCTGAAAGCTTAACACTCATCAGTACTAATAGTGGAGACTTAGGTAATACGCATAATGAATACCTTAATGCACTCTCTGAGATGGGTTTATTGGGCGCTTTGTCATGGTTAGCTGTATTTTTGTTGTCGATATATACAGGTTTGCATGTTGTGTATGACCCTGGTCAATTGGCTTGGAAAAAGAGTTTAGCTACGGCCACGGTCTTAGGCTTGATTACGTATTATGTTCATGCCTTTTTAAATAACTTCAGTGATTTTGATAAAATTGCGGTGCCATTATGGGGGTTCATGGCTGTATTAACAGCCCTTAAATTCTACACTAAAAAAGAGCGTATTTAATTTTGAAGTTTAAGCAAAAGTCAATACTTTTGCATCCCTAATTAATGCCCAGGTGGCGGAATTGGTAGACGCGCTGGTCTCAAACACCTGTGGGTTCACCCCCGTACCGGTTCGACTCCGGTCCTGGGCACTTAGAAAACCCTGACTTACTGGTCGGGGTTTTTTTATTGGGGTAAATTGTGATTTACTATTGCTAATTTCAAGGGTGGCATAGTTCGGAATTGTTTACTTTTGTACTATGAATGTTTTGATTTTAGGCAGTGGCGGGCGCGAACATGTATTGGCTAAAAAAATGAGCCAAAGCAAGGCCATTTCTAATTTGTTTATTGCACCAGGCAATGCAGGTACTGCAGAATGTGGTCAGAATATAGCCATTTCAGCAACAGATTTTGCTGCAGTCGCAGAGATCTGCTTAAGCCATCAAATTGATTTGATATTACCTGGCAATGAAGATCCATTAGTGGCAGGTATAGTGGATTTTATTGCAGCGCATCCTCAACTCAATCACATAATGGTAGCAGGTCCTAGTAAAGCTGCTGCTCAATTAGAAGGCAGTAAAGATTTTTCAAAAATTTTAATGGCCAAATACCAAATACCAACTGCACAATTTTTAACAGTTACGGCCGATAATTACGAGGCTGGTTGTGCCTTTTTAGATCAATTGTCAGCGCCATATGTGCTCAAAGCCGATGGATTAGCCGCCGGTAAAGGTGTTTTAATCATTGATGATTTAGCCCAAGCCAAGTCTGATTTGAAAGACATGTTGCACGGTAAATTTGGTCAAGCAAGTGCCAAAGTAGTCATTGAAGAATTTCTTAAAGGCATAGAATTAAGTGCCTTTGTATTAGCTGATGGGGAGCATTATATTATGTTGCCTGAAGCCAAAGATTATAAACGTATTGGTGTTGCTGATACAGGTTTGAACACAGGTGGTATGGGGGCGGTTTCTCCAGTGCCTTTTGCCGATAAAGCATTCATGGATAAAGTTGAGGCGGAAGTGGTTATTCCCACTTTGAAAGGACTTCAACAAGAGGGGATTCCTTACAAAGGTTTTTTATTCATAGGCTTAATGAATGTAGATGGTCAACCAAAAGTGATCGAATACAATTGTCGAATGGGTGATCCTGAAACCGAAGTGGTTATTCACCGTTTAAACAATGATTTATTGGATTTAATGGTGGCTACCTGCCAAGGTCAATTGAATAAACAAACGCTAAGTGTTAATCCACAGACAGCAGTTACTGTATTCATGGTATCGGGAGGATATCCTGAACAATTCGAAAAAGGCTATGAAATCACTGGATTAGATAAGGTTAAGGATTCTGTGGTATACCATGCAGGTACAACCTTAAAAGACAATAAGGTAGTTACCAATGGTGGCCGTGTTATAGCGGTTACTTCAATGGGAGCTGATATTTCATCGGCACTGCAGCATTCAATGGCCAATGCCGCTATCATTCAGTTTGAAAATAAATATTACAGAACAGATATTGGTCAAGATTTATTATGATATCAAAAGACACCCATAAAGTCATTAAAAGAAAATTATTCGCAAGAATAGTTCGTTATTTTTTTAGAGGTTTATTAATTTCAATTCCTTTAGTTGCCACTGGGGCTATCATTCTTTGGTTGTTCAAGACCGTTGACAATCTTTTAGGTAAAGACCATTTGCCAGGTATTGGGATTTTAATCATTTTATCAGGTATTCTGATTGTTGGGATGATTGGGTCATCTTATATTGTTAAACCTTTTATAGATTGGTTTGACGATTGGTTAGAACGTACACCAGGTATTAAGTTTTTATATTCTTCAGTGAAGGATATTATGGAAGCTTTTGTGGGTGAAAAGAAAAAGTTCTCATCTCCAGTTTTGGTAGAGATGGGGGCCAAAGACATTTACAAAATTGGTTTTATTACCCAAAAAGATCTTAAATCATTAGGGATGGAAGGCTTTTCTGCCGTATACTTTCCGAAATCTTATGGATTTGTTGGTGATTTATACATCGTTTCAAATGCAAGTATAAAACCATTGGATGCCAACCCGACCAATGTGTTTAAGATGATTGTGTCTGGCGGTGTAACTGGCGTCGATGAGCAAGACGCTTAAACCACTCATAAAGGCCAATGCAGATCACTAACATGGTCATGTTGTAAATAAAATCCTCGACAGGAATAGATCCAAGTCTTAAGCCTATGATTTCTTCAGGATTGTAATCCACAACTGGCAAATAAGTGAGTATGCCATTGACAATTAGCATTGGAATCAATGAGACAATATAAGCAAAGTAAAACCAACTCATGTAACGGCGTTTGATAACTACTAAATGGGTACCTAGAATAGCGGTTAAAATCAAGCATGTTAAAGCAGTGTACAGTCTATCGTTGAACCAATACAATAAAGTGATGCTTACCCCAAAAAACAAAAGGGTTAACCATCTGTAAAACTCATCAAACGTTTCTGATTTTCTCAAATAGGCTTTAAGGCATTCATACACAAATACACAAGCATAAGGTACGGTAAAGAAGAAGAGGATTTCTTCAAATGGTATATCAAAACAATAGTACCCTAAAATGTATAGTTTGTTAAATCCCCAAACAGCCATGCTTGTAAACCATTGGTCCCAAATTAAAAATAGGATAGCGGTTATGGCTATTGCAGGAAAGAGTTGAGGCCAGTATTGATAAAATTTTACCTTTTTGTCAAAAGATAGGATTAGCGGAAACGCTATTGTAAGTATATTGATCCAAAGGTATAAACTATTCATTGCCAGCTCGAGCGCCAGAAAAATCATTGCTGTATGCCTTTAAAGACTGGCGCAACATTCTTCTTGCAACAAAGATACGGGTTTTAACCGTTCCAATTGGAATGTGTAATTCGTCGGCTATTTCTTGGTACTTAAAACCTTCTGAGTTTAATAGGAAAGTCACTCTTAAATCTTTAGGAAGAGCTTTTATGGCCTCAGTAAGATCTTGACGGATGAATTTCAACTCGGCTTGATTAATGGTTTGGTGATTTGGGATATCAAGGAAATAGGTATTGTCTGTTGTGTCAATGAAGGTATTGCGTTTCATCATTCTTCTATATTGGTTGATGAAGCTGTTTCTTAATATGGTGAACAGCCAAGCTTTTAAATTACTTCCACTGTGAAATTTGTCTTTATACCTTAATGCTTTCAGCATGGTTTCTTGCACCAAGTCTTTAGCATCATCCATATTTCTGGTCAATTGTAAGGCTAGGGCTTTGAGGGATTTCATCTCTTGTTTGATTTGATCCTCAAATATTAAGTCATTTGTTGATTGCATGGTACAAAGGTCATTGTTTTGTTTAAGAAATCTTACACACCTCGTTTAATTTCTGTTTAAAAAAAGTTAAACAACATTTAAATCAATGATAATCAGAGATATAAATATAATTTTAAAAGCGAATTGAGGGCAATAAATATTTTTGTTTAAGGGCTAAAACTCAGTATTTATTGGGTTAAAGAGCTGTTTAACAAGGTGTAATAATTAAACAAAATAGAGCGATAGATTTAAGTTATAAAGAAGTTATTTTCAATATAAATTTACTAATTACCTGTAAATCAAATGAATATGTAGTTTTTTGATTTGTTTAAAATTACTTTAACAAAAAAATGCTGTTGGTCGAATAGTATGCAAGACTTACACTTTATATCAAGTATTTTTGTGCTAGCTAAAACTATTTAGCTTTTTAATCGTATAGTATACAATGTTGGTTTCAGTATTTAGAAAGGCACATTTTAACGCCGCACATAGATTGCACAATCCCATATTAAGTGATGATGAAAACAAAGCTTTGTTTGGTTTGTGCAACAATCCAAATTATCACGGGCACAATTATATATTGGAAGTTAAAGTGAAAGGTCCTGTTGATCCTAAAACAGGATATGTTATAGATACCAAGATTTTAAAACAATTGATTCAAAAAGAAGTACATGATCCATTCGATCATAGAAATTTAAATTTAGATACAGAAGATTTCAAGACACTCAATCCAACTGCAGAGAATATAGCTGTTGTTATATGGAGACGCCTCAAGGCGCATTTACCAGCAGAACTAACTTTAACGGTAAGATTATTTGAAACAGATAACAATTACGTAGAATACGAAGGCGAATGAACAACCACACACACCAACATGACGATCATGATCATGACGACCATCATGACCACTCAGAATTCACTACTCAAACGCCTTTAAGAGCGGACGCCTTTGAATTGTCTGATGATGCAAAGATTGATATTATCGCAGGCCACTTTAAGTCCATCATGGAAACTTTGGGCTTAGATTTATCGGATGATAGTCTTAAGGGGACACCTAGGAGAGTCGCTAAAATGTATGTTAAAGAATCGTTTTGGGGATTGAATCCAGAGGCCAAGCCTAGTGTATCTCATTTTAAGAATAAGTTCAAATACCAACAGATATTGCTTGAAAAAGACATTCAATTCTATACCAATTGTGAACACCATTTTGTGCCATTTTTTGGAAACGCGCATGTGGCATATATTCCAAACGGTAAAGTCATTGGCTTGTCTAAACTCAATAGAATAGTGGAGTATTATTCTAAACGCCCACAAGTTCAAGAGCGCATGACCATGCAGATTGCACAAGAACTTAAATCAATTTTGGGTACTGAAAATGTTGCAGTCATTATTAATGCTAAACATTTGTGTGTGGCCAGTAGAGGGATTAAAGACAACAGCAGTCACACTACAACCGCAGAATACTGTGGCTTGTTTAATGAACCTGAAAACCGTTTAGAATTGCACCGATTATTATCTATTGTTTAGTAAATATTTCCTCGGATTTATTTACTTTCGCAATAGTCATGAACAAGTTTAAAAGCAGTTTATTATTTGCCTGTATTTGCCCTTCATTCTTATGGGCAGGCCTCAATATTTCGCATCCTGATTATTGGAAAAATAGACGACCATCTTCGGCCTATTGGCAACAAGATGTTCATTATACCATTGATGCGCACATTGATGACTCTTTAGATGAAATCAAGGGCACAGAGCGTTTGGTCTATTACAACAATAGCCCAGACCACCTTGATAAAGTCTATTTTCACTTATATCAAAATGCATTTCAACCAGGTGCATATGCACATGCTTTAAATGAGGTGAATCATGAAGTCACTACATTTGGGAAATACGAGGCTCAGAAAATGGGCACCTTGATTGATGGCTTTAAAATTAACGGCCAGCCAGTTGTGTATACCATTGACAACACCATTTTGATGGCTAAACTGCAAAAATCTTTAGCCCCTGGTGATTCTCTTATTTTTGATATCCAATTCAGAACCTATTGGGACAACGGCTCAATGAGAAGACGTTTCAAAGTGTTTAGTCCAGATGGTGATAACAAACATTTTGATGGCGTTCATTGGTACCCAAGGATTTGTGTATATGACCGCAAATTTGGATGGGAAACAGACCAACATTTGGGCAAAGAATTCTATGGCGATTACGGTGTTTTTGATGTGGTTTTGGATTTTCCTTCAAAATATGTTGTAGAAGCCACAGGGGTTTTAAGCAATGCTAACGAAGTCATGCCTGAGAGTTTAAGAAAGCAATTAGACATAGCCAACTACTCTAAAGAAGTGTTTGTTGATGACGGCAAAGCTGAACGTGTGTCAAGTGGATACAAATTTAAGACCCCAACTGAAGGTAGAAAGCAGTGGCGATATCATGCTGAGAATGTTCATGATTTTGCCTTTACCGCAGATCCTACTTATAGAATGGCCAGCGTTGAGTGGAAAGGCATTCAGTGTATTGCTTTGGCTCAAGAACAAAATGCACCTTATTGGTATCCTACAGCCGCTTTTGTAGCCAAAGTAGTTGAAACTTATAGCACTGATTTTGGTATGTATGGCTATCCTAAAATTGTAGCCGCTGATGCGCGCGACGGTATGGAATACCCAATGATTACGCTCAATGGGGGCAATTGGCC
>Ga0222712_10006834_pt1 | contig 11186 bp, 11 predicted proteins | sample C33_657DmetaG_FD_165043 | JGI IMG/M metagenome (GOLD analysis project Ga0222712, IMG submission 165043) | Estuarine water microbial communities from San Francisco Bay, California, United States - C33_657D | ecosystem: Environmental > Aquatic > Marine > Unclassified | place: USA: California... | reverse complement strand
CTTTTACTTCAGCGATCTTTGCATTACCAGCAGCACCCGCTCTTAGATCAACTTTTTGCGGATAGGTCAAAACTAACTCTGTAGCGATGTTCTTATTAAAAAAGTATGTGATGTCGAATTCTGGAATTGTCTTGTCTTTTGCATTCACATCCAGCGCTTGAACCGTTGAAGTTTGGCCGTTATCCCAGTTTAAATTCGTAGCACGGACACGAACCATCCACGGATTTTCTTGTGCGATTGCATTAAATGACAATGCCGCCAATAAACCTAAAACTAATTTACTCATCGTTTTCTTATTCATTTTTCTTTCCCTCATAAATAGTCACTATCTGACGAACCAATCTTAGGAGGAAGAGAAAAACAAAGATTTGACCTGAATCAAATCAAACTTAGCCAAAGTAGCTAAGTGCTGCTTACTTGATTTAGGTCAAATCAAGGTCTCATTCGTAGTCTTTGGAGATTTACGAATGAAAAAATCATTGATCGCTTTGGCAGCATTGTCAACAATCGCTGGCTCAGTAGCAGCTCAGTCATCAGTTTCTGTTTATGGCCGTTTGGATGCTGGTTACAAGTCATATGAGACTACTACAGCAGCTGGCGTTAAAACAAAAACTGATGGTGTTGGATATAGCGCATTTACAAACAGCCGTGTGGGTTTTACTGGTACTGAGGACATTGGCGGTGGTTTAAAAGTTGGTTTTGTGGTCGAAGGTAACATTCTTGATGCAGTTGGTTCAACAGGCTCAAACAACACAAACAATTTTAACTTTGGCCGTCAGCAGTATTTGACATTGTCAAGCAACAGCGGTACTTTGTTGATTGGTAAGACTGATTCTCAAGTTAAGAACGTATTTGACGGCTTTGATGCTGGCTTTGCCAACAACTTGACTGGTGCTTATGATGGTATGGGCACTTCGTTAACTGAAATCACTGGTTCAAACATTATTGGTAATCGTCGTGACCATGTAATCCGTTACACATCACCAAAGTTCTCTGGTTTTGATGTTTCTGTTGGTATGTTACAGGCTGACACAGATACAACTACAGCTGCAGGTGTAACCACTTCTGTTGAAGATAATAGTGGCTATGAATTAGCTGTACGTTATGCTGCTGGTAAATTGTCATTGGCTGGAGCATATAGAGAAGCTGACACAAAGACTGCCGCAGTTACTGGTGTTGTTGGTGCTTACCCAACAACAGCAACTACTCCAACTGTAGGTGTTACTGCAGCTAACGCTGGTGATAGCACAACAAAGAGCACAGCGTTAGGCGGAAGTTATGATTTTGGTCCAGTTGTTGCTTTTGGTCAGTACTTTGATCAAGAAGACAAGAACAACACAGCTAACACAAAAGTTAAGCAAGATGCATACACAATCGGTGCTCGCGTACCATTGGGTAAAGCAACATTGTTTGCCTCATACACTGATGGCGAGGCAACTTCAGCCACAAACGTAAAAACAGACTTTGAAGGTTTCCAAGTTGGCGTTAAGTATGACTTAAGTAAGCGTACATATGGTTATGCAGCTTATGGTGAGTCAGAGTTGCAAACAGCTGGTGTTGCAAGAAAAGCAAAAGCTGACAACTTGGCTTTTGGTTTAGTTCACAATTTCTAATTCCTCTCTGGCCTAGCCAGTTAGAGTTAGAAATATTTCAAGGAGTCCTGATTTTTAGGGCTTGATGAAATTAAGCAAAAAACTAGCCACCCCTCGGGGTGGCTTTTTTATTACCTATTTTTTTTTATATATTTTGTAAGTAAAATCAAGAATCTGATATTCTCTGATCCCTTCATTTATAGAAGGTGCTTGGAGTGAGTCTTACCAACCCAAATTTTCGTGCGAGCAATGACGATGTTTACGCTGAAGAAAGACTGTCGTATCAGTCACGCTTGATGCCTGAAAATTTATATAAATCAATGGGGTGTAGTCTCAGTTTTGCAGACGTTTGCGACAAGCTTTTAATCAAAGAAGCGGTCAGAGTTCAGCGTCGAGAGTTTGCCTCTCGATCTTTGGTGATGCTCAAAAGTCGACTAAGTCGACACGTTTTACCCTTCTTTGGCCCAAGATTGATAACTCAAATTACTTCTTTTGACCTAGAGGAATTTCTGACTTATTTGCATGAATTTGATCTCTCAGATATCACGATTAATCAATATTTCAATGCTTTAAGAAAAGTTTTAACTCATGCTTTTGAGTCGGATCTCATCAGTAAATTACCGCGTTTTCCAAAGCTAAAAATGAACAGTATTCCAAGGGGTGGATTCACTGTGACTGAGTATTTAAAAATATTGCGTTATGCCAAAGCACATCGCACTGCTGATGAAGAAATTCATGTAAAGACACACCGTGATACCAAGGATGGAATTTTCTCGCACAAGGAAGAATTGCCTCACGAATTTGCTTGGCTGATTGGTTTTATGGTCAACAGTTTTATAAGGCCTGTGGATGTGAAATTAATTCAACATCAACACGTAGAAATCGTGAGGGGTAAGTACATTTATTTGCGCCTCACTTTGCCAGAAACTAAAAAGCATCGAACCCAAATCGTGACTCTGTTTCCAGCGGTGCGCATATATGAAAAACTCCTGGCGTACATGGAAAAGAAGGATTTAGCAAAACCAACAGATTACTTATTTTTGCCTGAAATATTGGATCGAGAGGCAGCAAGTTACTTGATCACCAGAGACTTTAGAAAAGTGTTGATCGGCACTGGTCTTCGCAAAGGGCACTTGAATCAGAATAAAACTTTGTACAGCTTAAGACATACTGCGATTACTTTTAGGCTCTTGTATGGCAAGGGTATAGATTTATTGACCCTTGCAAGGAATGCCAGAACATCAGTAGAAATGATTGAGCGCTTTTACGCCAGCCAACTGACGCCTGAGATGAACATTGCTTTATTGCAGAGCAGGCGTTGATTAAAAACGTAATACAGCAATATTTATTTGGTGTGGAATTTAATGCGCCAAGATCTTAGATAAGAAATCTTTCGCCCTTAGTGATCTTTCTTCGGGCTTGTTAAAGAAATCATCCTTCGGACAATCTTCAACAATCTTGCCCTGATCCATGAAAATCACGCGATTACTGACTTTTCTGGCAAACCCCATTTCATGGGTCACGCACATCATGGTCATCCCTTCATGAGCAAGCTGAACCATCACATCCAATACCTCACCCACCATTTCAGGGTCTAGAGCGGATGTGGGCTCATCAAACAACATCACAATTGGATCCATGCTCAAAGCTCGTGCAATCGCCACGCGTTGCTGTTGACCGCCTGATAGCTGACCCGGGAATTTATCTTTTTGAGCCGATAAGCCTACGCGATCTAAGTATTTCAAGCCATGAGCAAGAGCATCGCTGGGGCTTCGACCGAGCACCTTGATTTGAGCCAAGGTCAAGTTTTCAGTGACAGATAAATGCGGGAATAATTCAAAGTGTTGGAACACCATGCCCACTCTTGAGCGCAATTTAGGTAAATTGGTTTTTGGGTCATGAACAGCAATGCCATCAACGGTGATTTCACCTTTTTGAAATGGCTCTAATGCATTGATTGTTTTAATTAATGTGGATTTACCAGAACCCGATGGCCCACAAACAACAACGACCTCGCCTTTTTTAATGTCAGTGGTGCAATCAGTTAATACTTGGAAATTGCCATACCACTTGGAGACGTTTTTCATTTCAATCATGGTGATCTCTTATGTCTTTGTTGTTTGATATTTAATTTATTGAGTTACTTATTATGTTTTAACGAATAATCGCGACACGTTGCTGCAACACCCTGACAAGCCTTGATAAGCTAAAGCAGATCAAGAAATAAATCACGGCTGCAGCTAAATAAGTTTCAATCGGACGACCAAAGTTCTTGCCAGCCACTTCAAATCCTTTGAGCATGTCGTAAGCGCCAATGGCGTAGACCAGCGAAGTGTCTTGAAACAAAATAATAGTTTGTGTGAGCAATACTGGAATCATGTTTCTGAAGGCTTGCGGCAAAATGATCAAACGCATATTTTGCGAATACGTCATGCCCATCGCTTCACCCGCATGGACTTGGCCGCGAGGAATTGACTGAATACCTGAGCGCATGATTTCGCAGAAAAATGCTGCTTCAAAAGCAACAAAAGTGATGATGGCTGATAACTCAGCACCGATTGGTCTACCAAGAATGGCGGGCATTAATAAGAAGAACCACAGGATCACCATCACCAATGGAATCGAGCGCATCATGTTCACATAAGTGGCTGCTGGTACTTCTAACCACTTATTGCCAGATAAACGCATCAAGGCCAAGACTGTGCCAAAGAAAATGCCGCCCACTGTGGCAATCACGGTTAATTGAATGCTGAATAAAAAGCCACTCAACACATAACTTCTGATGAGTTCCCAGCTATAAAAAGAAAGATCAATATTCATCTATTTGACTTTCTTAATGACCACCGCTGCTGGCAGCAGCGATAAAACCAGGAACCCTGGTTCTTGATTCGATGAAGGCCATGACGCGGTTCACAGTCAATGCTGAGACCACATACAAGGCAGTGACGCCCAAATAGATCTCAATGCCTCTGGAGGTCTCTTCCTGCGCTTGCATCGCAAATAAGGTGAGCTCTGCGACCGACACAGCAAAGGCCACTGAAGAGTTTTTAATGATGTTCATGGATTCTGAAGTCAATGGCGGAATCACAATCCGTAACGCCATTGGCAAGATCACATAACGGTATGACTGAGTGGTGGTTAAACCAACGGCTAAAGCAGCGTAGCGCTGCCCTCTTGGCAGAGCTCCAATACCGGCGCGAACTTGCTCTGCAATACGAGCAGAGGTAAAAAAGCCCAAGGCCAAACTCACCAAGACAAATGAAGGGAAGCCCTTCATCACAGGAAATAAAGCAGGTATCACGTGATACCAAAGAAATACCTGAACCAACACAGGAATATTTCTGAATAACTCGACCCACACAGTGCCTAACAAGGCCAAGGCTCGAGTCAATAAATTATCTGGGGGCAATGTTCTTAAAGTGCCCATCAAGACACCCAAAATCATGGCCACAAAAAGACCCAGGGCTGAAACCGATAAGGTCCAGCCCCAAGCCGAGAACATCCAGTCTAAATAAGTGATTTCTCCACCGGTGCCAAAGCACACCGGCGAGAAATCTTCTTCTAAAGTACTTTTACAAAATACTTCCCAATTCCAAGACATCTAATGTGTTTACTTTCTACTGCTGATTACTTGGTTAGAGAATTACTTCTATTATTTTTACTTCTTTGCATACTCTTCAGCAGGCTTGTCGTTTGGATTAGCCCATGCGTCTTTTGTGCTTGCAGACAAAGCTAAACCAACTTTATTGCCTTTTGGTGGAATTGGTTGCAAGAACCACTTGTCCCACAATTTAGCCAATGAGCCGTCTTTCATCATTTTCTTGATGCTGTCGTCCACAGACTTCTTGAACGCTGGGTCATCCTTACGGATCATGATAGCGATTGGCTCAACAGCAATCACTTCACCCACGATTTTGAAATCAGCTGGGTTTTTAGCATTGGCAATGTTACCTGCCAAGATTGAACCGTCCATCACAAACGCATCAGCACGGCCAGACTCTAACAACAAGAAGCTATCAGCGTGGTCTTTACCAAACACTTCGTCAAAGTTCACGTTTGCAGCACGCTCGTGCTTACGCAATAACTGAACAGATGTTGTACCTGTTGTTGTGGCCACTTTCTTGCCAGCCAATTGATTCAAAGAAGTGATGTTTGAGTTTGCTTTAACAGCGATACGAACTTCTTCAACATACGTTGTTACTGCAAAAGCCACGTCTTTTTGACGTGTTGCATTGTTTGTTGTTGAGCCGCACTCAATATCAACTGTACCGTTGGCCACCAATGGCAAACGGTTCTGTGAAGTCACAGCTTGATATTTGATATCTAGCTTGTTTAATTTCAATTGTTTTTGTACATCGGCCAAAACGCGTTGGCAAATTTCAACGTGGTAGCCAGCATACTTGCCATCACCCACTGTGTATGACAAGGCGCCTGAAGATTCACGCACGCCCATGGTTACTGCGCTTGATGACTTAATTTTTGCCAAAGTATCAGCTTGTGCTGTGGCGATCACGCCTAAACCCAATAATGCTGCAACTAGTAGATTCTTTTTCATTACTGCTCCTTCATTGTTATTAAAACTAACTGAAAACAGACCCAATCAGGCAAAAAGCCGGATTTATAGTTTTTAGCAGATTTACCCATTAAAAGGTAGAGGATTTGCCCTAGGATGCGACTGTTGCGTGTTAAATACTCAAAATAAGTTAAAAAACATCCAAAAGAAAAAACCCACTCCGAAGAGTGGGTTTCGATCAGACTAAATCTAACTGGCTAGGCCAGCGAGAAATTAGAATGAGTGACGTACACCAATCATAGAAACGTCTGACTCACCTATAGTGGCGTTCTTAAACTCTGTTTTACCGTATAAAGCATAAGCAGTTGTACGTTTGCTTAAAGCATAACGAACTTGAGCTTGGTAACCAGTTACATCAGTTGTAGCGCCGGCAGCAGTTTTGATCTCGCCATCACCAATAGATGCTAAGAACGTTGTCTTACCCATTGTGTAAGTAGCACCGATATCAAAGCCCTTGTTTTGGTCTTCAGCAGCAGTTGCAGAAGCTTTATATTTGGCATTGTTGTACAAGCCAAATGCTTTTAAATTACCCATTGTGTATGTTGCACCAAACTGATCGATTTTTGTCTCAGTTGTTGCCGGTGTAGCTGCCTCTGTTTCTGTTTCAAAATCAGTGCGTGTGTAACCTACTGTAAAACCATTGCCTGCATAGGCCAACTGGAATGCAGTTCCACGCGGGCCAGCAGTAGTACCTGCGCCAAGACTTGCTTCACCATTTGTAGCATCTGAGTCAGAATTTTTGCTTACCAATTGCGCTGTTAAAGTTACGCCACCAAAACTTGGTGAAGTATAAGTAGCTTGGTTTGATACACGATCAACTGCAGCTTTAATATTTTTTGCCGCTGTTGATGCCGCAGCAACTTCCTCACCACGAGTAATTTCTAAAGTTACAGAACCTTGCTCAAATGAACCACCACCACCAAATGCTGTGAAGCCGTCATTTGTATTTTTACCCAATGTGTTACCACGACCCATATTCAATGAACCCAAGCTAGTAGAGCTCAAAGAAACAAGGGCTTGACGTGTTGTGTGAGCTGTTGTTGAATTTTCAGCAGTAACACCTAACTCATAAACAAAACCGGCCTTCAAACCACCGCCAAGATCTTCAGTGCCACGGAAACCTAAACGGCTACTTGACAAACCAGCACCAATGTTAATACCAGTTACGTCTGTAGTTGGTGTAGCTGACTGTGCTTTTTTTGACTCAGATGAATATCCGATATCCAAAAGGCCATAAACTTCAACTGTTGACTGAGCTTGAGCTGTACCAGCAACCATTGCTAGTGCTGCTGTTGCGATTAATAATTTTTTCATTCGTAAATCTCCAAAAATGTGAAATAAACGTACCTAGTTAATCCAGGGACCTGGCCATACTGCAACATGTCTTTGGTGCTTATTGTGTAGTTGCGGGGCTGCAGGGGTGTTTCTCTGTGGATTTTTAGAAGAATTTCACATAGTGTTGCATCTGCGCAACAAATCAATTTTAATTCGCTGTATTTCAAGAGAAATTAGGTGTTAAATACATATTAACCCTAATAAAGAAGGTATTTTTGTCACATGGCAAGCAGAGAATTCCTGAAAATCATGAAATTAGCCCGTTCTGGTGATGCTTTGGCGCAACAGAAAATAGGCCATATTTATATGCTTGGAGATGCTGGAGTACCTAAAAACTCTCCAAATGCTTTGCTTTGGCTTGAAAAAGCATCTGTAAGTATTGGATTTAATGAGGAAATATTCAATTTTGTGGCCGACCATCTGGAACTCACGGTCAACCTATCTTCTAGCCAAGCACCCTTTGCCTGGAAATGCTTATTATTAGCTGCCAACGCTGGACACACCCGCGCCAGATGGCTGATTGCCCAAGCCACCTCGCAATTTGCCCCCCAAACAAATCAAATATCTGAAACCCCGATCACTGCTTTGGCATTTGCACAAATGTCTGAAAAAAATTGGAGTGATGCTGGCGGTCTTGAATCATTCAGATCAATGGCGCACAGATATCTAGAAGAACTTGCTGATCTATCTTCGTTCAGTGAACAAGCATCAGCTAAAAAATTACTCGCGCAATGTTTGCAAGACGGCCGCTTAGGCACCTTGGATGTTGATCGCTCAAAAAAGATCATTGCTTCTTTGGCTACTCAATCCAACGATCTTGGATTGAGTAGCTTATTGTCTTTGGGCTTCTCTTTCAGTCAAGAGGTTGATGCCAGCTTGGTGCCCGCGCTGAAAATGCACCTACCAAGCTTACTCAATAATAAGAAAAAGCAACAGGAACATCTACCGATTTACTGGGCAGCATGGCAACAACTACAAAATGTTGATGCATTAGAAATTGCTGCGGAGTTAGGTCATGCTCCGGCACAACTGGCACTTGGACTGCGTCTTGCTAAATTAGACACAAGTGCTGATGAAGTCATCAATGCAGAAAAAGAAAAAAATAAGGCAGGGGTAGAGACAGACACAGAATCTAAAACCAACTCTGGTAACGCACGCTTAAAACGCGCTGTGTATTGGCTCAAACTTGCTGCCAACCATGGTGAGCGAGAAGCTTGGTATGCATTAGGTCTGATCAATCGTATGCCTCAATACTCTGGCTACAGCGCTGAAGACAGTGATTTGTTTTTTGATAAAGCTGCTGACTTAGGACATCCTCAGGCTCAATACCGCAAAGGTGCTGCACTCTGGCGCAAACGAGCTCAACTCACAGAAGAAGTTGAAGGTCTTCAAGCTTCGTACTGGGTATGGCATGCCTCACAACAAGGTGTCACAGAAGCCCAAGAACTACTTTCTAAAATCATGGAAAGTCATGCGGATTCCAAGAAAAATGATTGGCATACATTAGCAAACGCGGTTACTCAAGCCATGACTGACAACTCTCATCGTTTCACTGGAGAAATACTCCTCATGTGTCATCGAGTGATTGTGGCGAACCAATTAAATTTATCAAAAGCAGAATTGCTTCTGGCCGATGTTGCAGCGATTCAACACGAACATGGTGCAGTGGTTGATATACGAGAAGAACTACCCCGCTCAACACCTAGAATCATATTGATAGAAACACTCGAACAACGCAAAGCATTGATGATGGCCAGCAAAGCATTTGCAAATGCTGAACTCAGCAACAGTTTGGACGAGGGTAATTTAAGACAGCGACGTTATCGCTTAGAAAAACTCATGGAGATGGTACAAATTAAATAACGACTTAGTTTGTCGTTATTAACTAGCTGCAGTTGCTTCCGCCTCTTCATCGGCAGGATCTAATTTCTTCTCATAGAACCTAGCAACAAAAATACCCAGTTCATACAAGATGCAAAGAGGTACAGCCAACAACAACTGTGACAACACATCTGGTGGCGTCACAACCGCAGCAATCACGAAAGCACCCACGATCACGTAAGGACGGATCTCTTTGAGCTTCTTGATTCTGACCATACCTAGCTTCACCAACACCACCACGACCACCGGCACCTCAAAGGTTAAACCGAATGCCAAGAAAGTGGTCATCGCAAAACTCAAATACTTATCAATGTCCGTAGCCATATCAGCACCCAAGGGTGCGTTGTAATGCGCCATGAACTGAAACACTGTTGGAAACACCAAGAAGTAGGCAAATGCCATACCAGCAATGAATAACAAATAACTGCTGGTCACAATTGGAAGGATCAATTGACGCTCGTGGTTATACAAACCCGGCGCAATGAAAGCCCACAACTGATACATGATCACAGGCAATGCGCCCAAGAAGGCCACCAACATCGTGACTTTCATTGGCACAAAGAATGAACCTGTGACATCCGTCACAATCATCTTGCCGCCACTTGGTAATGCATCAAGCAATGGCTTAGAAAACAAATGGAAAATATCTGGTGCCCAATACACCAAGCACAAAAACACCAACAACAAAGCACCCACCGCTTTGATCAAGCGATCACGCAACTCAAATAAATGAGACAAGAATGTTTCTTGAATTCCGTCTTCTTTATCTGCTTCAGGTGTTTGATTTTGTGACATGGTTTAAATACTTGCGCTCTTAGAAAAATGATTTTGGTGTTTTTTGCTGACTCGCAGCACGACGAAAACGCTTCACTCTGGCAGCGCCTGATTGAATCTTGGTTTTCACGCCAGTATTGCGCTTGTACCACTGAGGCATCGCTGTTTTCTTCACACCCCAACTATCACGACCCTGGCGCACATTTGTTTTAGGTTCACGCACAGCATAGTTGTTATCAAAGTCATAACTGAACTCAGGGTCATTCAAACTCGAACTCGCCTCGCTCGTGACTTGATTGATACTGGATTCAACATCTTTCACGACAGAAGTTGCAGCTTGCTGCATCTTTCTCAGTTCATCTAACTCGACTTGACGATTGACTTCACTTTTGACTTCAGCCATGTAGCGCTGAGCACGGCCCAACAAATTACCTGCCATGCGAGCAACCTTGGGCAAACGCTCAGGACCAATCACCACCAATGCGACTACCGCAATGAGGGCGAGCTTGGAAACTCCAAGATCGATCATGTCAAATGAACTTAAAAATAATGATGGTGTGTATCAAGCTCAGGTGTGTGTACCAGTAATGACAAACACACCCAATGCTTGGAGGTCTTAACCTCTGTTCACATCCTTGGCTTGAACATCCACTGTCTTGCCATCGTTCTGACCTTGGATCTGATTAGCAGGATCTGCTGGCTTCTCTTCGCCATTCTTCATGCCATCTTTAAAGCCTTTAACAGCCCCACCCAAATCTGAACCAATGTTGCGCAATTTTTTAGTACCGAACACCAAAAGAACGATCACTAAAACAATAATCCAATGCCAAACGCTAAATGAACCCATTTTTTAACTCCTAATTAGTTTTTATTCCATGGACGGGGGCCACCCATCACATGCATGTGCAAATGGTAAACCTCTTGACCACCATCAGCACCGTTATTGATAACTACACGAAAGCCCCCGGAGTCGCCAGGGCGGCATCCTTGCTCTTGGGCAAGGCGCGGTGCAATTGTTAACATTCTACCCA
>Ga0222712_10006833_pt1 | contig 11187 bp, 20 predicted proteins | sample C33_657DmetaG_FD_165043 | JGI IMG/M metagenome (GOLD analysis project Ga0222712, IMG submission 165043) | Estuarine water microbial communities from San Francisco Bay, California, United States - C33_657D | ecosystem: Environmental > Aquatic > Marine > Unclassified | place: USA: California... | reverse complement strand
GAAGATACAAAACAAGACAAAGATGATTCTACAGTTGAACCCAATGATACCAATAGTAAGGGTGTCTGATAAAATGGAAGGTTATGCTTTTTTGGTTATAGATTATAGCCAAGAGCATAATCTTCTATTTACTTGTGCCATGGATGATGGTGAGATATGGACATTAACAAACAAGGAGATCAGATTCTGTAAGAACATCTCATTAGAGAGATATAAGATAAATATTTAAAAACAAAACAACATGGCAAAGAGTAAAATTCCAAAGATAGAAGATTTGAATGCACATTTATTTATGAGCATTCAAGGTAAAGAGGTACAAATGATATATCATGATGATACAGATAATGGATTAGCACTTGGTGCTGCACTAATTAGTTTATTAGAAGAAGATGAGAAACTATTTAATATAGTAAGTGCTGCATTTGTTACAGTTCTTGATAATAGAGATAAGAATTCTAATTGGGAGAAGGTAAAATTTCCTAAAAAAGAGAAATCTATTTCTAAAACTCCTGTAAAAGCTGTTAAAACTCCTGTAAAAGCAGTAAAAAGGAAATAAACTTATAATTATGAATGAATATTTTAGTTATTATGAGAGCTTACACAAGCTTCCTAAATCAAAACAGAGATATTATTTATGGGATATGATTAAATGGTGTATTAAAACATACATTAAAACATTTAAATAATGAGTAAACATCACAAAACGCTCAGATTAGAAGCTGATTACAGATTTGAAGAATCAAAACAATGGATTGCTCATTCAAAAACTAAATATGGTAAATGGATTTGGACTGATGGCTATCTACATGGTGCAGAAGAAAATCAATTAAAAGTTCCAAATAAGAAAGAGATTGTTAAGGCTGCATCTGAAAAATATGATAGCGTTACACAAATTGAAGCATTTAAACTTGGTGCTGAATGGGCTAAAAAAGTATATAAAAACGCTTAAATAATATGAAACTAATAGTTAAAGAAGGGTCATATGAAGCTAATACGTTCTGGGGTATAATAGTTGCAGTGTTAAGCCATAGATTTTGGCATTTAAGAACACATGGCAAATGGATGGACTAATAAAAACAAATAACCTATGAATGTACTCATTTATGATATAGAAACAATGAAAGAACTGTTTCTTATTGTTATATACAATCCAGAGAGTGATGTAACATATGAGTTTCAGGTGAGCAGGTGGACCAATCAATTAGATGGGTTTATGAGATTCACAGAACAACATGATGAGCATTATTGGGTGGGCTACAACAACTTACGCTTTGATAGTCAGGTTGTTGAGCATATAATTAGGAACTATGAGGATTGGCATGAGATGAGTGGTCTAGAGATATGTGCTATTATAGCACAGAAGGCTGCAGACACAATACATGATGCTAATTATGATGTATTCCCTGAATATAGAGAGGAGTGGTTATCACTAAAACAGTTAGACTTATTTAGGATTAACCACTATGATAACAAAAATAGAATGGTCTCACTAAAAAGATTAGAGTTTGAGATGGATCTGGAGAACATTGAAGAGATGCCTATTCATCATACTAAAGAGAACATGACACATGAAGATATAATGGTCACTATTGATTATTGTAAGAATGATGTTATGGCTACGTATGAATTCTATAAGGTGACAACAGGTAACACTGAACATCCACTATATAAGGATAATAATCAGATAGAACTAAGAGAAGATATATACGAAGAGTTTGGCATACCATGTTTGAACTATTCAGATAGTAAGATAGGTGATGAGATGATTAAGAAATACTATTGTCAGGAGAAAGGTATACAGTATTCTGATCTACCAAAGAAAGGATTATTTAGAACAGAGGTAAAGATGAGAAATTGTATAGCTGATTACATATCATTCCAGACACCAGAGCTACAAGAATTCTTAAAGAAGGTTAGTAAGGAGCGTTTAACAATGAAAGATGAGTTTAAAGAGTCAATTCAATTCTATGAAAACATATATACGTTTGCCAAAGGTGGCTTACATACAGAAAATAAACCCAAAGTATTTGAAGCTGATGATGACAACATTATTGTTGATTGGGATGTTAGCTCTTACTATCCAGCTATTATTATTAATAATGGCAGATATCCTGGTCATTTGGGTAAAGAGTTTCTTTTAGGATATAAGGCTATGTTTGAGAAAAGACTTGAACTAAAGCCATTAGCTAAGAAGGATAAGAAAATAGCAGGTATTGTTGGTGCTCTTAAACTTGCAGTTAACTCTGTATATGGTAAAAGCAGTGACATGCAGTCTTGGATCTATGATAGACAACTCACTATGTTTACCACTATTACAGGTGAATTGAGTCTTCTTATGCTTATCGAAGCATATGAATTAGCTAATATACATGTTATATCTGCAAATACAGATGGTGTTACTATTATGATTAATAAATCACTAATAGATAAGATGCATGAGATAAATAAGTGGTGGATGGATCTAACTAGCTATGAGCTAGAGCGTACAGACTATGCTAAGATTATATTCTCTACAGTAAATGACTATTTAGCAATTAAAACCAATGGAGAAATTAAAAAGAAAGGAGATTTCCTTACTGACTTTGAGTTGCACAAAAATAAAAGTGCTAGGATTGTACCTATTGCATTGGAGCGTTATTATACTAATGATGTGCCTGTGGCTACCACTATTTGTAATCACACAAATATTTATGACTATTGTCTTAGGCAGAAAGCTAGTAAAGACTTTCATTATGAAGGACACAGCAAAGAAACAAAGACAGTCTATAACAAGTTAATTAGATATTATGTATCTAATACAGGTGAGAAGTTATTAAAGGTTAAGAATGAGAATTCAGATAGCACAGCTGTTGATGTATCTCAGGTGGAAGCAGGTGAATGGGTGATGACAGTATGTAATCATCTATTACCAGATCATCCTCTGGACAACATCAATCATGCATATTATATAGAGCGTGCTGAGAGAATCATGCACAAAATACAGTATGAAGGTAGAAAGCGTAAAATTATTATTAATCCTAATCAAATGACATTATTCTAATGGGAAAATCACAATTTAAATTTGCAGCTGATAGAGTAGTTCAAGATTGTAAAGATAGAGAGTTAAATACATTTACTCAATCAAACTACTACTGGGCTTATAGAGAACTCTTTGAAGAGTTTGACAGTAAGTTTGATTTGGATAAATTTCATGATTATATAAAAAAAAGAATCTAATGGAAGAAAAAAATAAAGCAGAATACCTTGTTGCTGTATTCTCATTGGCAGTATTATCTCAAATGGGACATGAATTAAATATGGATAAAGTAACAGCAATAGCTAAAGAATCAGCAAGTGTTGCTGTAGATGAAATACTACGTTATTTAGATACACCATTCTGGAAAGAAGTAAAACAACATATAGAAGATGGTAAAGATAAATAGAGAAAACATAGCAGATCATCTAGTTGATTATCAATTAGGTATGATAGATAAGTCTATGCAAGAAGCTCATATGACAAAAGAATGGTATAGTAAATGGACCATGACAACAGAACAACATGCTGCATTCAAAGCTTATGCATTACCTTTATTAAAAAAGGTGTTTAAATGCAACAAATCAAAAGCTGAACAGACGTTTGATTGGTTTGATTTACAATTTGGATTACGTATAAAAGATTAATTAACATGAAAGTAAAAGTATTAAGAGCGTTTCCTCAAGCAGTTATGTGTATGACTATGGACAAAGAGTTTACACAAACAGAGTTAGACTTTATAATGAGTCAACATGACATCCTATTAGAGAACATGGGCAATAACTCTTCTGAAGATATGCACATACTTAGACATGAACCATTAGCTGATCTTAGAAAGTTTATACAAAAGTGTTTAGATATGTATTTCTTACACGTGTACCAACCTAGAACACCAAAGCATGCTAGATTAACACTTACACAGTCTTGGTTAAACTTTACTAAAGAAGGAGAACATCATCACATTCATACACATCCAAATAGTATTATTAGTGGCTGTTTATATATTTCAGCTAAACAAGGTGAGGATATGATAACCTTTCAAAAAAGAGATATACCTCAGTTTCAAATAGAAACTAGTAAGACTAATGATTTTAACTCTTTAGAATTGAATGTTTCTGTAGGTACAAAAGATATTGTTCTATTTCCATCAAGTATGTTACACAGAGTTCCTAAAACAACAAGTAAAGACATTAGAATAAGTCTTGCATTTAATTCTTTCTTTAGAGGTAAAATAGGTAATGTGGACACATCTGGAGTTAACTATCTAGAAATTAATTAATTAATTATGCGTATATATCCATCAACAAAAGTCTACATGGCCCCAAGCAGCATACATGGCTGGGGAGTATTTGCAGACAAGTTAATATTTGAAGGGGACATCATAGAAGAGTGTCCCTTTTTTGACATTGGTATGCAGAATGGAGAGTTATCTACCTGTGTCATTGATTACAGATTCAATTGGCCACAAAACTCTGGTAGACAGTGGGAGAAACAAGTGGTAGCTGGTGGGTTTGGTTCATTCTACAATCATTCAGACACACCCAACGCTGCTTGGAGATCCAACATAGAACGCAACACATTTGAGTTTGTTGCTACAAGACTCATCCAACCTGACGAAGAAATCTTTGTATGGTATGGTGACATAACATATTGGAATGATGGTAGAAATCATATTGAAGTAAAATAAAAAACACAATTATGGGAGCAACACAATTTAAAGAAAGAAGCACTGGTAAAACAATACAAGAAGCATATTATAGAGCTTGTGAAGTAGCTGTAGATGAATATGGTCATCAAGATGGCTATAATGGTACAATTAGTACTACACATGATTTTAGAGATGAAACAGAAGCATATAATAAAAGTAAGTTTAATGATGTATCTGCTTACATACATGACAGATTTGATAGTCATGCTATGAACAAACGTGATTGTTCAGCTATCTGTGTTAGAAAACCTATTGCTAATAAGAACAAGACTAAAACTCAAGTGGAACATATAGTTACACCTGGTACGAAGAAATGGGTACTTAAATATGAAGTGGAAGAGTATTATGGTGATGGTAAAGTTCTTGCTTCTTGTCCTCAAAAAGGTGATGCTGTTAAAATGGCTAGAGCCTACACAGAGAAAACAGGAAATACCACTATAGTTGTAATGCGTAAATTGTTATTAGGACCAAATTTAACAGCTAAGATAACATATAAGAAAGCCACTAATGAAAGAGATGGTGAATGGATATTCTTTGGTTATGCAGCAGAATAAAACAATATTATATGATAGGAAGACATCCTTATTTTAAACAAAAACAAACACAGATGCCAGATATTTCAATGTGCAAAGGTGGTAGTTGTCTACTAAGACTTAACTGCCACAGATATACAGCTAAAGCTGAAGAGATGGGACAATCATTTTTCTCTGACCCTCCATATAAATTAGACTTTATGTTTGATGAACATCATGTTGGTCTTGGTGTTGCTACATTAGCTTGTTCTTATTTTTGGAATAATAAAGAATATAAAGATGAAAAACCTAAAAATAATTGAGGATTGGGAGAGAGAATATCTCAAGGATTTCATATATTTGCATGAAGAGGGACAGGATTGGGACGAAGCAATTCATAAAGAGTTAAATCAGAAACAACCTGCTCGTATTGAAGTAATAGACACAGATAAAATCCTAGAGAAACATAATGAACCTCACGCTAACATTCTCCCATTTTAAGGAGCTAACTAAAGCTGGCTACAGCTTAGATATGTTATGCTTCATAACACTTGTTCAAGAAGGTAATGATGTAGATGAAATGTGTACAGATGATAGCAAGATGAAAATGCTCTATCAAACTGTACGCAGAAAAGGTCTATTGTCAGAGTCTAATAAGATTACAATTATAGGTAATGAAGTTTTGTCTTTTCTTAATGAGAAGATAGAACAACCTAAGATACCTAAGAAGAAGAAAACAGATTCAGACTTTGATAAGTGGTGGCTGACGTACCCAGGTACTGACACCTTCACATACAAGAGTCAATCATTTACAGGTACACGTGGCATGCGTGTAAAGAAAGATGAGTGTAAAGTCAAATTCAACAGCATTGTTGAAGAAGGCGAGTACAAACCTACAGAGCTCATAGCAGCATTAGAATACGAAATACTGCAGAAGAAAGAGAATTCAATTAAGACAAAAGTCAATAGACTTACATTTATGCAGAACAGTCTCACCTATCTCAACCAGAGGTCATTTGAACCATTCATTGAGTTGATAAGAGAGGGTAAGACGATCAAAGAATCTGCTGAACCAATTAAAGGTATGGATATATGAGTTTTGAAGATTTAAAACGAGAAGTTCAAGCAGGTCTAGATGGTAGAAACAATGGTATACCTATGGGCTTTGAAAGATTGAACAGATATATTGGCATCAGAAAGTCTATGTACACACTGATAGGTGGTCTCACTGGATCAGGTAAAACAAGTTTCTTAGATGATGCATATGTTTTAAATCCATTTGATTGGTTTATCAGTCAGAAGACTCCAGGTCTTAAGTTAAAGATCATATATAGATCTATGGAACGTAGCAGAACATACAAATATGCTAAATGGGTTTCAAGAAAGATATTCTTAGACCAAGGTGTAATTATCCCTGTACCCAAGCTATTAGGTTGGACAGAGAAGATGACTCCTGATGAGCATGATCTGTTTCTAATGTATGAAGGTTATCTTGAAAGTATGAAAGAGGTGATTACTATTATGGATGGACCAGAGAATCCAATAGGTATATCTAAGCATCTAAAAGACCACGCATTAGCTAATGGTGTAATAGAAGATATAGATCAATACAATAAGAAATACATTCCTAATAATGAGAATGAAATAACTATTGTTGTTATTGATCACATAGGTTTATTAAAGCCAACTAAAGATTATCCTACAAAGAAGCAGACAATTGATAAGATGTCTGATGAGCTGAGATATGCTCGTGACATGTATGGATACAGTCCTGTTATTGTTAGTCAATTCAACAGAGACATAAACAATCCTATTAGGATCAAGAATGGTGATGTAGAACCACAGCTAGAAGACTTTGCTGATAGTTCACAGACCCAGAACGATGCTGATGTTGTATTAGCATTATTTGATCCTATGAGATATAAGGTTGCAGACCCTTCAGGGTATGACCTAAACAAACTTAGAGATGAGTTTGGTGCAAAGTATTTCAGATCATTGAGACTAATAAAGAATAGTTATGGGGAAGATGATGTAAGAATAGGATTAAGTTTTCTTGGCCAGATTGGTATGTTCAAAGAACTACCAAAGGTTAAGTACATGAACGAGAGTATATATAATGATATTATTAGTAAAACATTCTTTTTAAACAAATGATAATGAAATTGAATTTTAAAACGTACAATACGTTACCCACAAAGAAGAGTCACTGGTGGCAGGTTGTCCTGTTTCCAACAGTGTCTCTTATGAATAACATACAGAAACATGATCCATATGTAGCTCTAAATGTAGAGTATTTGTTTTGGTCATTAACAACAATAATAAGCTATGGCAAAAAGCAAGCCCACCCTTACATTACGAGATAAGAGACAAGTAGAGTTTGCTGATGTGTGGCTAGACAATGGTATGTTTGGTATATTAAACCTATGTCCTAGGTTTGGTAAGATCAATGTGTCCATTAATATATTAGAAAAACTGGACAAAAACATCAACATTCTCATAGCATATCCTGATCTTAAGATTAAGAATGCATGGGAAGAGCATTTTGTAGCTAGGAAGTATAAGAATGGCAATATGACTTATACCACTCATTTGTCTCTAAAAAAGCACACAGCTGCCTTTTATGACCTTGTAATTTTAGATGAGATACATTTACTGTCTGAGGCACAAATGGAGGCTGTAAAGGAGCTGCAATGTACAAAGGTGTTAGGTTTGACAGGAACCTTATCATCACATACAGAAGAAACATTAGGAACAGAGCTTGGACTATCTGTCTTAGCCACCTATTCTATAGAACAAGCAATTGAAGAGGGAGTTATCTCTGACTATGAAATCACAGTGGTAGGAGTATCATTAGATAACACAAAGCAGAATAACTACAAAGGTAAGTGGAAAACTGAGAAGACTCAGTTTGCTGCATATGGATGGGTGATAGATCAGCTAGAAAAACAAGGTAAATCAACTATGTTCTTACGTCTAGCTAGAATGAGAATTGTTCAAAACAGTGTGGCTAAGCTCAATAAGACAAAAGAGCTGTTAGCTACACATAAAGACGAACGAGTGTTAGTGTTCTGTGGAGTTACAAAGATAGCAGATGAATTAGGAATTCCTGTATATCATAGCAAAGCAGGAGACAAGCAAGTGTTTGATGACTTTGCATCTGGTGTTGGTAACCACCTGGCTGTCGTAAAGATAGGTAATACAGGTGTTACATATAAACCACTCAATAGGGTGATAATCAATTACTTTGATAGTAATGGTGAAAATCTAGCACAAAAGATTAATAGGTGTATGGCTATGGAGTATAATAATCCAGAAAAGAAAGCCCATATATACATCATATCTTCTGTTGAAGACGTGGAAAGAAAGTGGCTTAAGAAAGCACTAGAATTCTTTGATAAAGATAAAATTAAATATGTATGAAAATAGAATTAGTTGAACAAATGGAACCATTTAGTGACCAAGCTTGGTATGGTGTAAGAGTCAATGGTACATCAGTAAAATGGAGTAGAGATAAAGCAGTTGCAGAGACTGTTTATAATGATATAATTAATGATATAGATGTAACAAAAACTAAGGAAATTATTTTGAAATCTGAAGAAATTGAAGTACCTTTATCAGAACAAAATCAGTAAAAAACATGGCAAGCAAATTAATTGGAATTGTTGGTGCTACAGGCACTGGCAAGTCAACATCAGTAAAACATTTAGATCCCAAAGAGACTTACATCATCAATGTTGCTAAAAAGGAATTACCTTTTAAAGGAGCAGAGAAGTTGTATAACGCTGAGGCTAAAAATTACAAGGAAGTGGATGATGCTAACGAGATTACACGTCTATTAAAGAACATCTCTGAGAAAGCACCACACATTAAGAACATTATTATTGAAGACTCTAATTACATTATGGGTTTCAATATGTTAGCAAGAGCTACAGAAGTAGGATTCACCAAGTTTACCATTATGGCTAAAGATATGGTGGAACTATTCAGAGAAGCAAGACGTTTACGTGATGACTTAAAAGTATTCTATTTCACACACCCAGAGACTATTGAAGACTCAGGTGAGATTATAGGATACAAGATTAAAACAGCAGGTAAGTTAATTGATAACCAAATTGTGTTAGAAGGTTTACTTACTATCTGTTTATATACACACGTAGAAGAAAGCAAAGATGGCACAGCCACATATAACTTTGTAACTAACAGATTCAAGAAGTATCCAGCAAAGAGTCCTGATGGAATGTTTGCAGATATTAGAATACCTAACAACTTACAACAAGTAGTCAATTCAATTGATGAATATTACAATTAATAACAAATAAAATCAGTAAAAATGAGTAACATTGGAGGAGAAAAAAGACAAGCACCACAGTTTGATGACAAAGAATTTGCCAAGAAGGTTGGCTTATTTGAAGCAAAAGTAATTGCAGTTAACCCTACAACAGAAGAATACGCTGATGTATTGGGAAGACAATTAAAAGAAGATAGCAAAGCTACAGAGTACCTAGGTACTAGTAAAGATGGTAATGCTAGATTGCGTTTAGACTTCTGGTTAGAAGAGGTTAAATCAAAAGAGAAATTCAAATTGACTTTCTTTATTGAGAACAAAGAGAAAGAGAACAGAGATGGTACAAAGAAACAATACATCAACAACATTGGACGTTGTACATGGGCAGACAGTCCAAACAACTTACCAACATGGTTCCAAGAAAGAGAGAATCGTGTAGCATTTGTAGGTGAAGAAGACCTTTACAATTTCTTACGCTCTTGGTTAAGTAACATTGACTTTAGCAGTAAGAAATCTACATTACAGGTTGAATTTAATAAGTTAATCAAAGGTAATGTTAAAGAACTTAAAGAGCAAATCAATGGTGAGTGGGCTACAAACATTGTAGCATTGGCCACTATCAATACAAAAGAAACAGACGATGGTGTAAAGGAGTTTCAGAATATATATAACAAAGCATTCTTACCTCCATATAGCATCAAAGCCTTCAGATTGTTAGATTATAATGCAGCTGGTACTATCAGTGGATTACGTCAGAAGTCTGCTAAAGACTTGAAACCTCATGAGCGTTTTGTATTAAACGTAGTGGGTGAGTATGGTTGTAAAGATTTCTTTACATTTAAAGAATTAAAAGAGTATAGCTCTGAAGATAATTTAGTGGCATCTGATAAGGTGATTGCTGAAGATGATAGTGATTTTTAGTATATACCCCTCTAAATAAGAAAAGACCTCACTATTGTGGGGTCTTTTCATTAACTTAAGTTATGATTACTGGAGAAAGAAAGACAAAGATATCCATGGAAGCTATTCTAAGCAGGATATCAGAGTATGATATATTTAGGTATTACATGCCTAATCAAGATTGGAAGATTAACAGAGTGACCTATTCTCCATTCAGGCATGAGAACAATCCATCATTTATGATTGGTAACAAGATGGGCTATCTAATGTTTATAGACTATGCTGATACCAGTCTTCGTGGTGATTGTTTTAATTTTGTTCAGAAGCTTCATAACCTTCCTAGCGTCAGTGATACTTTGAAGATGATAGACAGAGACTTTGGTCTTGGTTTCTCTACAGGTATTATGACAGGGGAGTATAAAAAGATCTTATCTGAATACAAACAGCCTGAGATAGAGAAGAGATATTCCCTGATTCAGGTCAAGGTTAGAAAGTTCACAAAAAGCGAACTAGAGTATTGGGCAGAGTATCACCAGGATCTCCAGGACCTCAGAGATAACAATGTGTATTCTATCAAAGAACTATATCTTAACAAGCAAAGATTCCCATTAGGGGAAGACGAGCTTAGATTTGGTTACCTTTATGAAGGACAGTATTGGAAGATATATAGGCCATATGCTGATAAGAAGCATAAGTGGATGCCTAATAATGTTCCTATCACAGCAATGGATGGTAAAGAGAATATAAAAGACTGCAGCGTAGCATTCAT
>Ga0222712_10006832_pt1 | contig 11189 bp, 9 predicted proteins | sample C33_657DmetaG_FD_165043 | JGI IMG/M metagenome (GOLD analysis project Ga0222712, IMG submission 165043) | Estuarine water microbial communities from San Francisco Bay, California, United States - C33_657D | ecosystem: Environmental > Aquatic > Marine > Unclassified | place: USA: California... | reverse complement strand
AAGGCTTATATGGATTTTGGAAAAATAAATAAGCACAACAAGCAGCGATAAGAAATATTATTTTGATAGATAAGTGAAAGAAAGAAAAAAACAAATAAGTAAAATTTATATAAAAGCACAGGCCATTATTTTTGCTATGTTTTTTTACTTAAGCATCTTGGTTGCACCCAATGCCAAAGCGCAAACCATTAGCATGGATCAATTACCTATTGAGGATGCATTAAGGCGATTGCAGCTCATGGGAAAAATTGAATCCGATATTTCATTTATATCACGACCATTGCAACCCACCAAAATTGGTGCATGGGATAGTGCCTTGAAATGGTTGGACCCAGTGTATTTTAAAAAAGGATTACACCCCATTGGTAAAAAGTTTTTTGGGAATACATTTTATGCCACTGTATTACCATTACAGGTAACTGGACAATATGTAACGGAGCATCCGTTTCAGGAATTGGATGGTCCCATGGTGGCGAGTAGCGGAAGGCAAACATATATTAGCGGTGGCGTATATTTAAAGCTAGGGCCACTAAGCATACAGTACCAACCGCAATTTGTGTGGGCCGAAAATAAAAACTATCGCGGCACCCTGCAAACGCCGAATTATAATTTCCCCGATAGCTATAGTTATGATCATTTAAAAAATAATTTAGTTTTTAATGAAATTTTTGATGCCCCTTTTTTAAGAAATAATTTATTGGGTAATTCAAGCATACGATTAAATGCGGGCCCGGTAAGCGTGGGGGTGAGTTCCGAAAACTTAACCTGGGGACCTTCTATTATGAATCCATTAATTATGAGTTCGCACCCCGGAGGCTTTATGCACATAAGTTTTAATAGTCGTCGCCCTTGGCGCACTAAAATAGGAAGTTTTGAATGGCAGTGGGTAGCAGCTTATTTGGAGGAAATAAATCCAGCCTATCGCGGATTGGCCGAAAATTATTTGGGCTATGGTAAAGGTCAATCCAAGGATGAAAAAAGATATTTTAATGGCGCCATGCTAACTTACCAACCTAAGTGGATCAAAGGATTAAGTATGGGATTAACAAGAATTGTGCAAGAACCAGAGTTACTTTTATTGGATTATAGCGGTGCTTCCCCAAGTACAACGATACCTGAGTGGAACTTAATTTTTAAAAACGCTTCAAGAGCAAATGATGTTAAACAATTTAGTAATTGGTTGACGGGATCTGTGGAAGATAACACGGATCAATACGCGGGGGCTTTTTTAAGATGGGTTTGGGAACCTTCGCATGCTGAATTTTATACCGAGTGGTCACGTAACGATGCATTTTATAATTTGCGTGATTTTATACAGGATCCCGCACATTCCAGAGCTTATACTTATGGCTTTCGTAAATTATTTAATTACAATGAACAACAGCCATTAAAGTATTGGCAGTTCATGAGTGAGTATACCCGTATTCAACAAGCATCTAGTTTCCCAGTTCGTAGTGCGGGTACTTGGTATGTGCATGGAGGATATCGACCCTATGGATACAATAATTTGGGCCAAAATTTAGGTGCGCCCATTGGATCGGGGGGTAATTATTTTATGATGCGTGTAAGTAAATTTGAAGGCATGAAACAATTAGGTATCCAATTGGAAAGCACTACTAAAAATGCCGATGATTATGAAGGCAGCGGATTGGCCTTTCAAAATCCGAGTAAAACCAAATGGGTGGATATGGGCTTTAGGGTATTGTATGATCGACCCTACAAACATTTTTTATTATCTGCTAGTTTAACAGGGAAGCGCTCATTCAATTATAATTTTTCACAACCAACAACGGCTTCCGGATTTGGTTTTGAGAATCCCAATGATGTAGATAGTTTTTTATTAAAAATCGGCATTCGCTATTTATAGTTTTTAAAGTATTTATGTTTTTATTTCCATTTGCTTATTTAGTTTCCTTTTTTTATGCAGTCACTCAAATGTTTAAAAAGCAAATTGAAGGCTTTTTAATTTTTGTTATTGTTGGTCTACCTATATACATCAACGCCATGTCGGTCAGTTTTATGTATGGGTTTAGCAGGTGGATACCTTTATTACAATCCTTTAAAGAGCTTGCAGTTTTAGGAGCTTGTTTATTAGTGGCAACACAACTAAAGCAAAGACCAGTGTTGCATCTTATTGACAAATTAATCATTGCCTTTTTTGTATATACTTTATTGTATGTAATTATACCCATTGGGTCCTATACTATAATGGCCAAATTGATGGCGCTAAAAAACTTATCCTTTTTTTGTTTACTGTACTTTGTAGGTAGGTTTTGTGATAAAGATCAAGTGAATATCAACAAACTATTTTCATTTATTGTTATCGTCCTACTTGTAGCAACGATTGTTGTATTTGGAGAGCGCATATTAAATCAGCATTTACAAAGCTTTACTGGGTTTAGTGATTATAATTTTTATTTTTTTAATACTGACGCTTCAGGTAATTATGGCCTGTTATGGACTTTTGAAACAGAATCTACTGCAAAAAGGTTTGGTAGTATTTTTTCAAATCCATTGGAATTTGCATCTGCGATTGTTTTATGCTTAGCCATTATACTGGCTTTAATAAGTTCAAAAAAAAATACGGATATAACTACACCCATACAAAGCAAGGCTAATACATTAGAAACGATGGGTTTAATTGCAAGCTTTATATGTATTGTTTTGGCCCTATCAAGAGCCGCATTTATTAGTTATTTTTTAGTCATCTATATATATGGATGGATTATTGGGAACAAAAAAATTATACATTTTTTTCATATCGTAGTAGCTGTAATTTTAATTTATGTATTTTTTATTTTGGAAGGGGACTTGTATGATTTTATTATGAATACCATTACTTTCCAAAACGAGTCAAGTTTAGGGCATGTGTTAGAATGGTTGGATGGCATAAACGCTATGGCAACGCAACCCTGGGGATTGGGCTTGGGTGAATCGGGGAGGGTATCTATGACCAATAAAAATAATACCGGTGGTGAAAACCAGTTTATAATTATTGGGGTACAGGTAGGTGTTTTGGCGATGGCTTTATACATTTATATCTACTTTAAATTAATCAAAACTGGGCTGCAACAATTAAAAATTACTGCAGGAAAGGAATGGAAAATAATGTTGGCAATAGTACTCATCAAAATTGGGATGTTTATTCCAATGTTTACAGCTTATATAGATTCTTATATCTACTTAAGTTATTTTTCCTGGTTTTTATCCGGGTATATGATTAACCATATACAAAACAGGCAATTAATAGCTGCATGAGTAACAGACCCATTAAAGTAGCAGTTGATATTCGTGATTTACAAATTGCAGCATCTGGTGCGCGTAGTTATTTGCAAAGCTTGGTCATTGAATTAAAAAAGGAACATCCTGGTTTTATCTTCTATTTTTTAGATGCTTCGAACAAAGCATATACAGGCAATCATTTTTTGTTAAAAATAAAAGAGCAACTCAGTTATTTTTTTTGGAAACAAATTATCCTGCCTTATAAATCCAAAGCCCTGGGTTGTCAAGTTTTATTTTGCTCCGACTTCATGGTTCCTTATTTTTCATTGGGTATTAAAACCATCCCAGTATTCCACGACGCTTTTTTTTGGGAATACCCACAGCATTATAATAAGTATTGGCTATTGTTTTTTAGAAACTTAGGATTAGCAGCAGCAAAAAAAGCCGCATTTGTAGTAACGCCCACACAATATGCTTCTAATCAATTGGCCAAGTACACAGGCATACCGCAAAGTAAAATAATAGCGATTAGAGAGGCGCCCAAAACGATCGAGAATCAAAATAAAGATTCTCAAAACAACCAAAATCAATTTTCCGCAACTACTCAGGATATTTTAAATACAGATTATATTTTACATGTGGGTACTTTGGAAAAACGAAAAAACATTCCTGCGCTCATTCGTGCATTTAAAATGGTTAAGCAGTCGGGCTTCCCAAATTTAAAATTAGTATTGGTGGGTAAAGCCTCCAACAAAATAACCTTAGATGATACCGCAGCTATTACTGATGCAATCAACCAGGAACAACTATCAAGGGATGTGATTTTGACAGGGTATTTAAATGATGATGAAGTGCAAGCAATATACCAAAAAGCTAAATTGTATGTTTTTCCCTCTATCAATGAGGGGTTTGGTATACCTGTATTGGAAGCGTTTAAGTACAAGGTTCCAGTGGTGATTGCAAATAATACATGTTTACCTGAAGTTGCAGGCTTAGGAGCTAAAAGTTTTAATCCTTTTGAGGTAAACGATATCGCTCAAACAATAACCTTATTATTAAATGATGAAGCGCTACGCCGATCCTATATTGAAAAAGGGAATGCGCAATTGCAAAATTTTTCTTGGGAAAAAACAGGACAATCATTAATGCAATTATTTAAAAAAGCAATGGCTGATTCATGAGTATATTTAAAATTTTAGTAAATCATAATAAAAAAGATTCTTTTGTAAATCAGTTTCGTCAAAAACGGTTTGATTATTTAAAAAACCGCATTGAAAAATTAATACAAAAAGACCATTTTAAAATATTAGATATTGGTGGGGATATACAGTATTGGAAAAATATTGGTTGGCAGCATCCAGCGTGTAGAATTCATTTATTGAATTTATATACCAGTGAGATACCACAAAGCGATAGCAATCAATTTACCAGTAGTATGGGCAATGGCTTAGGCTTAGCATATCAAAAGGGAGATGTGGATTTAATTTTTTCAAATTCAGTGATTGAACATGTAGGTAGTTATGAAAATCAGCAAATATTTGCTGATGAAATAAGGCGGGTTTCAGATAAATACATTGTACAAACACCTTCCTTGTGGTTTCCTTTGGAGCCACATAGTTTGTTGCCCTTATTTCAATTTTTGCCACATCCGATTAGGGCCTTACTGATCATGACGTTTAATATCAACTATTTTCCCAAGGCTAAAACGTATAAAGCAGCAATTATAGTTTCGCACTCCACTTTAATGTTTACGCATAATCGGTTTAAGCAATTATTTCCGGATGCTGAAATTCAGGTGGAAAGGTTTTTGGGTATCCCAAAATCGTATACGGCTATAAAATTATAATGCTACTTAATTTTTCTGAGCCAAAAGGATGCAGGTTGGTCCTGTTCCGATAAATTAGTCAAAGTTTGCTGCGTGGCGTTAAAATGATTGGTTTTAAGATAGTTCAATGAATAAATAATTTCAAAACTATCATTATAATATAAAAAGGCTTCCAATAGGTATTGTTCATTCCAAAGACGAAGGTCCTTTTGTAACCAGTCGGCGCGATAATGTCGGGGTGAAAAAATATCATGAATATGAATGATTACCCCTTTGTTCAATACGGGTAAAATTTCAAGGTACTCAAATAACACATCGTTTTCGGGGCGGATAATGTGGGAGGAATCAATAAACAAAATATCATTTTCCTGTAATTGTTTAAAATAATCAACAGGGATGTCCTCCACTTTTTCACGAATTAATTCAATGTTTTTAGTCGTATCCAACCAGTTAATTTCATAGGGTTCAATACAGGTGAGTGAAGTAGTGATACCGGCGTCCTTATTTTTTTCAATCGCTAATAAACAAACCATGGTTGAAAATCCCGATCCTATTTCGATAATTTTTTTGGGTTGTAAATTACGCACCATTAAATAATACAAATCGGCATCGCCGGGGCCATAAGCTGGATTGTTTAAATAAAATATGCCTTGGTAAGGGTCACCTTCTTTTTTAAAGGTAAGTTCATTCGTAAATTTAAGCTGCGCTAATGCAGATAATTGCTTGTCAAGATTAAAATTTAAATGAAGACTGCGAATTTTATTAGCATCAAAACTTTTTGAATATACAAATTGAGGGTTATAATAATGGTCCTGCATTGGGAAAACCCCAGTTTTGATAAAGGCCTTCACTTGTAAGGGAAAATTAATGATCCCATATTTTTTTACCAATTTATATATGGGCAACAAAAGATAAGTCAAAGGAAGTAGGACTATATCTAACAGCTTAATAAAAATGTATTTAATCTTTTCTTTCATCGTATTCTTGGTAACACAATTTACTTCATATTCTATTACCTTAAAAGTATTTTTACAATAGCATGAAAAATCAATTAAACAATAGATTTCAAGCCGGCTGGAGCAATCAAAATAAAATGATTACCTACTACTATCTATTTTTCTTTTTTATCCGAGGTTTGTTAATGCGCCTTAGGATAAAATCAGCCAAGGGATTATTATTGGTCGGTAAAAATGTGCGTATTTTTTATCCTAAAAATTTACAATTAGGGTATCATACTATTATTGAAGATGGTGCCGAAATTAATTGCCTGTCCCTTCAAGGAATCAAATTGGGTAATCGCGTAACTATTGGAAAATATGCCATCATAAGGCCATCCAATATATACGGAGGCCCTATTGGTGAGGGTTTAACAATGGGTGACAATTCAAATATTGGGCCCTATAATTACATAGGCTGCTCTGGAAAAATTACCATTGGCAATAACGTCATGCTTGCACCAAGGGTAAGTATTTATGCGGAAAATCATGTGTTTGATCATCCTGAAATTTTAATTAGGGATCAGGGCGTTGAAAAAAAAGAAGTAATTATTGAAGATGATTGTTGGCTAGCAGCAAATAGCATCATTTTAGCGGGGGTTACTATTGGCAAGGGTAGCGTAGTTGCTGCCGGATCGGTGGTTACCGAAAATGTGCCTCCCTATAGTGTTGTGGCAGGCGTTCCAGCAAAATGGATTAAATCAAGAAAGCCCTAACAATTATAAATGCGCATTTTATTACTACATAGCTCATCAGACTTATATGGCGCAAGTAAAATATTTTTACAAACCGTACAATTATTAAAAAGGCAGGGGCATACCTGTTATGTGGTAGTTTCAGCTGAAGGCCCCTTGGTTGAAAAATTAAAACAAGAAAATATCCAAGTAGCAGTCATTAACCTTGGTATTATACGAAGAAAATATTTCACCCCATTGGGCATTATCAATAGAGTCAATAAATGGTATAAAGCCAGTGCATTATTAAATAAATACATATCCCAAAATGGTATTGATTTAGTATATGCAAATACAACTGCAGTATTACTAGGCGCCTGGCTAGCTAATAAAAATAACATCAAGCATATTTGGCATGTGCATGAAATTATAGAAAAGCCTAAATTTTTATTCCTCGCCATACAATGGATCATGATGCATTATACTACAACAATCATTTGTGTTTCAAAAGCGGTTCAGGATCATTGGAGTAAAAATAGCCCATCATTACTTTCCAAAATGCATGTAGTATATAATGGTATTGGGCCGGTTGAAAAATCAACCGAAGTAAATTTTATAACACAATACCAAATCCCTAAGGAAGCTATTGTGATAGGCATGGCGGGGCGGGTACATTTTTGGAAGGGGCAACAATATTTTTTACAAATCGCCAAACAATTATTAAACCGAAGCAAAGAAAACAATCCAGCCGCGCCTTTATATTTTATTATAACTGGCGATGCATACCCGGGCTATGAATATTTGGTTGACGAAATTCAAAATTTTATAAAAAATAACCAATTAGAGGATCGTATTTTTTATACTGGATTTGAGGATGAAATGGATAAGTTTTATTCCTCTATTGATCTTCTTATATTACCCTCCCAATTACCCGACCCATTACCCACGGTAGTATTAGAAGCGATGCAGTATGGCATTCCTGTTGTAGTAACTGCACAAGGCGGCGCACTCGAAATGATTGCTGAAAATGAAACCGGAATATTTATTCCTATTCATGATGTAACGATTGCAACCAATAAAATTTATGAGCTATTACAAAAGGAGGATCAATTGGAAATGAAGGAAAAATGTATTCAAAGGGTGAATCAACATTTTAGCATAATGGCATTTGAAAATAATATAGCAAACTTATTTCATTCATGAAGCAGCTCCCTTTAAAAATTGCTATCATTGGTTCTCGTGGCTACCCCTATGTATATAGTGGCTATGAAACATTGGTAAAAAATATAGGGGAGCGTATCGTCACCGGCGGAGCGCAGGTTACTGTGTATTGCCATTCCTATTTGTTTGATCAAAAACCGAAACAACTAAATGGGATATACTTAAAATATATTCCAACCATCAAAAGTAAAAGTTTAAGCCAACCCATACATTCATTTTTAGCCTTTTGGCATGCAGCATTTTCAGATGCAGATGTAGTATTGGTATTAAATGTATCCAATGGCCCATTTGGGATAATTACAAGGTTGTTTAAAAAGCCAACATTAATAAATGTAGACGGATTGGAATGGATGCGACCTAAATGGAAGGGATTTGGCGCCATCTATTTTAAATGGGCAGCAAAAATGGCGGTAAGGTTTATGGATCTCATTGTGACTGATGCGGTGGCGATGCAAACCATTTATAAAAATGAATTTAATACGGATTCGGTGGTGATTACTTATGGGGCCGACAGCAATAAAGGTGCTTCAGAAGCTTTATTAAATAAATGGCAAATACAATAGCAGGATTATTATTTAATTGTGGGCAGAATGATACCCGATAACAATAGCGATATCATCATTGAAGGATTTATAAATTCAAGTAGTACAAAAAAATTAGTGATTGTGGGAGATGTTCCTTATCAAGATGCATATGCAACAAAAATAAAATCATACCAGGATGACCGATTAGTGTTTACTGGTTATATCACCAACGGGGATGAATTAGCAAGCTTATATAAATATTGTTTTGCATATATGCATGGTCATGAATTTGGAGGGACCAATCCCACTTTATTAAAAGCAATGGCTAATGGATGTGCGATAGGAGCTATAGATACTGTTTTTAGTAGAGAAGTGTTGCAAAACGATCAATTTGGCACTTACTTTAAAAAAGATATACATGGATTAAGCAATTGGTTCCAATGGGCTGAAGCAAATACCGATAAACTGAGTGCTTTAAGATTAATAGTCTCCAATGGATTAAATGAGAAATATGATTGGGATTTGGTAACTGATTTATATCTTTATCACCTTAAGGCCTTGGTCAATAAAAAGCTTGCTGAATGAAATGGAACCATAAGTATTACAAGAAGCTCCAAATAGGCATTGATGCATTTAGTTTGCTTTTATCCTTATTAGTAGCTGTATTTATTAAAAAAGAGGGGTTTGTTTTTCCGAAAACCTTTTATGATTTTTCCTTTATTTTTTTATTGTTGTTTATTTGGTTTGTAGCAGCGAATGAATGTAGGTTATATCGCAATCGAATTAATAAAAAATTCCCAGAGGAAATATTGTATACTATTTATACTAATATTTTATTTTTAATATTAGTAAGCTCCTTTTTATTTTTAAGCAAATCGGTTTATGGGGACTATTTTAGGTTCACTCATTTTATTACAATACATTTTTTAGTATCTATTGTTTTAAAATATTTTATTCGGAAGCAACAACATTCGGCATTTGAAGGAGGCTTTATTTATGACGCATTGGTCATTATAGGAAACAATCCAACCTCGATTGAATTTAATAAAACCATTTCTGAAAATTTATACTACGGATATAAATGTGTTGGATTTGTTGATGAAAATAATATAGAGGCGCCTAGCATGACTTATTTGGGTAGGGTACAGGATTTGGAAACTATTTTTAAACAACAACACATTGACGAGGTACTCATATCACTAGATCATCACGAACAAGCAGCTATCCGCAAGTGTATTGAGGTATGTGATCAGTATAATGTGCGAGTTCGTATCATGCCAAAATTGGAGGATTTAACCTCCAAAACAGAGGAGATTGATAGCATCGGATTGATATCTGTTATTAATTTAAATATTTTACCATTGGATAAATGGGAGAATAAATTATTAAAAAACATTTTTGATGTTTTGTTTTCAATACTATTTTTTGCAACGATTGGCGTTTGGTTGTTACCCATTATTTGGATATTAGTTCGCATTACCTCAAAAGGCCCTGTGATATATAAGCAAGAAAGATGGGGGCTCAATAACAAGCCCATTATTTGTTATAAGTTCAGGACCATGTATATTAATAATGTGCAAGATTCCTTTAATCAAACTTCGCGCCATGATCCTAGAATTACTCCCTTAGGGAATATTTTACGCAAATTTAGTTTGGATGAACTGCCACAATTTTGGAATGTTTTAAAGGGGGAAATGTCGGTGGTGGGGCCAAGGCCACATCCAACCCCTATGAATATTGCTTCCATGGAAACGGTTAATAACTATTTAAAAAGGCATATTGTAAAGCCAGGCATATCGGGATGGGCGCAAATCAATGGGTCCAGGGGCGAAGTGCGAACCCATCAGGAGATGGAACAGCGCGTTAATTTTGATTTATATTATATACATCGTTGGTCATTTACCTTGGACTTGCAAATCATTTTGCAAACCATTATTAAAATGTTACGTGATCAAGGTGCTTATTAAAACATACACATTGAATTCAGTTAAATTACTTTTTACCATTTTTGTCTTTGCTCTATTGCTTGTAAGTAATCAAGGTAAAGCGCAGGTGTTTACGCATCAAAAAACGGTCGTTGAATTTTTAGAAAGAATGGCACAAAAAGGTGCTATTGAATTTAATGATTTGATAAAACCTGTTGACAGAAGCGCTGTTTATAAATTATTAAATAGTTTGCAGGAAAATAAAAATCTAAGTACCATTGAAAAAGAGGAGCTGGCATTTTTTATCAGCTATTATAGTTTTGATAATTTAGAAAAAGCATATATCCCTAAAAGCTTAACCGTTTTTAAACAATTCAAAAAGAATTTATTTAATGAACCGCATATCTTAAATTATAGTGATGACAATTTTAGATTAATGGTGGACCCTTTGGCTGAAATTGGTTTTCAAAGCGCCAAAAAAACAAGCCAGTTAATAAGTACTGGTTTTCAAATGATGGGTTATGCTGGAAAGCGCATTGGTTTTCAGTTAAGTGTTCGGGACGTGAATGAGACGGGCGCATTTGATTCGGTGAGAATAGATAATACCTTAATGGGTTTTAATCGCAAGCAAACTACTAGCAAAAATTTATTATCCTATAGTCAGTTTAATGCGAACTTGAGCTATCGATTCAATAAGGGGATGATCACCGTAGGACAGGACCAACATGTATTAGGGTATGGCAAAACAGGTAATTTAGTGATGTCCGCAAAAGCACCCTCTTATCCTTTTTATCGATTACAAT
>Ga0222712_10006831_pt1 | contig 11191 bp, 20 predicted proteins | sample C33_657DmetaG_FD_165043 | JGI IMG/M metagenome (GOLD analysis project Ga0222712, IMG submission 165043) | Estuarine water microbial communities from San Francisco Bay, California, United States - C33_657D | ecosystem: Environmental > Aquatic > Marine > Unclassified | place: USA: California... | reverse complement strand
ATCAAGCTGGTAATTAAACAGAATAATTTAATAAACAGAGAATAATTTAATCATGTATACAGATCCAATCGCTGATTACCTTACAAGAATTCGTAATGCGGCAAAAGCAAATCACCGCGTTGTAGAGGTTCCTGCTTCAAATATGAAAAAGGAAATGACAAAGATTCTTTATGATAAAGGCTTTATTGCGAATTACAAGTTTGAAGAAACTGAAAACAAACAAGGTTTAATTAAAATCGCTTTGAAATATAATCCGATTACAAAAATGTCGGCAATATCTTCAATTCGCAGAGTAAGTAAACCAGGTTTACGTAAATATGTAAATGCAGAAAAACTTCCTAGAGTTATTAATGGACTTGGGATAGCAATCGTATCAACTTCACGTGGTTTGATGACAGACAAAGAAGCTCGTCAATTACATGTAGGTGGCGAAGTAATCTGCTATATATCATAATCATTAAATAAAAAGACGAAGAATATGTCACGCGTAGGAAAACTACCCATTCAAATACCAGGCGGAGTACAAGTGAGTGTTAATGGCACTGAGGTATCCGTAAAAGGACCAAAAGGTTCTTTGACTCAAAAGATCGATGATGGCATCAATGTAAATATTGAAGGTTCTGAAATCGTATTGACAAGAGCAACAGATCAAAAGAGACATCGTGCAATGCATGGTTTATACCGCGCATTAATCAATAATATGGTTACTGGTGTTTCTTCAGGATATAAAATCGAACAAGAATTGGTTGGGGTAGGTTATCGTGCTTCAAATCAAGGAAACGTACTTGATTTAGTATTAGGATACTCTCACCACGTAGTATTTGAATTACCTGATGAAATTAAAGTTTCAACTCGTCAGGATAAAGGTCAAAATCCGATTATCACGTTAGAAAGTCATGATAAGCAATTATTAGGACAGGTAGCAGCGAAAATCAGATCATTACGTAAGCCTGAGCCATACAAAGGAAAAGGTATTAAGTTCGTTGGAGAATCATTACGCCGTAAAGCAGGTAAATCAGCTTCTAAAAAATAATAAAATTCAGTCACTATTAAAGTGGTTATTTGAATCATGCAAGATAAAAAGATATTACGCAGAAATAAGATACGCTCTCGTATCCGCAAGACCGTAAACGGAACGGCAGAATGCCCAAGGTTATCCGTATTTCGTTCTAACAAAGCAATCTATGCTCAGATAATTGACGATTTAAAAGGTCATACAATTGCTGCTGCTTCATCAATGGAAAGTGGAGTAGATAAAAAAGCAAACAAAGTTGATCAGGCAATCGCAGTAGGTAAAATAGTAGCACAGAAAGCTACAGCAGCTGGAGTATCAGCAGTAGTTTTTGATCGTGGAGGTTATTTATATCATGGTCGTGTGAAGGCATTGGCTGAAGGAGCTCGTGAGGCGGGACTTAAATTTTAATTATTAACGATAGACATTCATTAACAAGATGATTCAAAATAGTAAACGTGTAAAGTCAACTGATACAGAACTTCACGATAAATTAGTAGCGGTAAACCGTGTTACCAAAGTAACGAAAGGTGGACGTGCATTTGGATTTGCAGCGATTGTGGTTGTTGGAGATGAAAAAGGTGTTGTTGGTCATGGATTAGGAAAAGCAAAAGAGGTTTCTGATGCAGTGACTAAGTCGATTGATGATGCTAAGAAAAACCTTGTAAAGGTTCCAGTTCATAGAGGAACAGTACCTCATGAGCAAGAAGGAAAGTTTGGTGGTGCAAGAGTATTCTTGAAACCAGCAGCTCCCGGAACAGGAGTTATTGCAGGTGGTGCGATGCGTGCGGTATTAGAAAGCGTTGGAATTACAGACGTACTTGCAAAGTCAAAAGGATCATCAAACCCTCATAACGTAGTTAAAGCTACTATCGATGCATTGTTAAAAATGCGTGATCCTCATGCCGTAGCTATGCAAAGGGGAGTTGAATTATCAAAAGTATTTAACGGCTAAGATCAATTAAATAAAAAGCAGAACTGAAAATGGCAACATTATCAATTACACAATTAAAAAGCGGAATTGACCGTAGCGAAAACCAAAAGCGTACTCTAAAGGCATTAGGTCTTCGTATGCACAAAACGGTTGAAATGAACGACACTCCTCAATTAAGAGGAATGATTGCAAAAGTTTCACATTTAGTTAAAGTTGTAGAAAAATAATCCTTAGGATATAAAGAATATCTAGTCATGGAATTAAATAATTTGAAACCTGCGAATGGCGCAGTAAAAAATAGAAAAAGAATTGGTCGTGGAGCAGGTTCTGGTCACGGTGGAACTTCAACACGTGGTCATAAAGGTGCTGGATCTCGTAGCGGAAATAGTCGTAAGATTGGTTTCGAAGGGGGACAAATGCCTTTACAACGTCGTTTACCAAAATTCGGATTCAAGAATATTAATCGTGTAGAATACACAGGAATCAATTTAGATGTTTTAGAAAAATTAGCTGCTCAAGGGATTTCAGAGTTTACTCATGAGACTTTTGTAAAGAAAGGTTTAGCATCTAAAAATGATTTAGTAAAGATATTAGGGCGTGGAGTATTAACTGCTAAGGTTAATATTACAGCACACGCTTTCTCATCAACAGCAAAAGAAGCAATTGAAAAAGTAGGCGGAAGCACCGCAACTCTATAAGCGCTTATGAAAAACTTTATCCAAACTCTACAGAACATCTTTAAGATTGACGATTTAAAAACAAGAATCGTTAATACAATTTTGTTCTTATTAATTTATCGCTTGGCTGCACATGTTGTATTGCCTGGGGTAGATCCTGCTCAATTATCCGGTTTAAAAAACCAGACTTCAGGCGGTATTTTAGGCTTGTTGGATATGTTTGCCGGCGGAGCTTTTTCTCAAGCTTCAATTGTTGCTTTAGGAATCATGCCTTACATTTCAGCTTCAATCGTAGTTCAGTTGTTGGGAATCGCGGTTCCTTATTTCCAGAAATTACAGAAGGAAGGTGAAAGCGGTAGAAATAAGTTAAATCAATTTACACGTATCTTAACAGTTATCGTTGTAATGTTTCAGGCTCCTGGTTATTTAATCAACTTAAAAACACAGGCTCCAGGAGCAATTATCGCTTATACAAATCCTGGAATTATATCACCAACTTTCTTTATGGTAATGGCAACATTAATCATTATCGGAGGTACTTTATTCGTGATGTGGTTAGGAGAGCGTATTACAGAAAAAGGTATTGGTAATGGTATTTCGTTAATTATCATGACTGGTATTATCGCTCGTTTACCATTTGCATTGCGTGATGAATTCTTCTCACGGTTAAATGAGCAAGGTGGTGGATTAGTTGTATTTTTAATTGAAATTGTAGCATTATTTGCAATTGTAATGGCGGTTATCTTGTTAGTTCAAGGTACTCGTAAAATCCCAGTACAATTTGCTAAGAAAATAGTAGGTAATAAACAATATGGCGGAGCTCGTCAATATATCCCGTTAAAGGTTAATGCTGCTGGAGTAATGCCTATTGTATTTGCTCAAGCAATTATGTTTATTCCTGCGTATATCGCACAATTCTTCCCAGAATCAGATATGTGGAGAGGTTTTGCATCATCTATTACTGATTTTAATTCGGTAACTTATAATGTGATTTTCGCTACATTAATTATTTTGTTTACTTACTTCTACACTGCTATCGCGGTTAATCCTAGTCAGATGGCAGATGATATGAAAAAGAATGGTGGGTTTATTCCTGGTGTGAAGCCTGGTCGTAAGACATCGGAGTTCATTGATGATGTGATGTCAAAAATCACATTGCCAGGATCTATTTTCCTTGCATTGGTTGCAATTATGCCAACTTTTGCAAAATTAATCGGAGTTAATTCAAACTTTGCTCAGTTCTATGGTGGTACTTCATTGTTAATTACAGTGGGTGTTGTTTTAGATACTTTGCAACAAATAGAAAGTCATTTGCTAATGCGTCACTATGATGGATTGATGAAATCAGGACGTATTAAAGGTCGCTCAACGCCTGCAACTGCCTGATTTGTTTATACACTGAAGTTGATGAGCAGCGGAGTAATTGTGTATAAAACAAAATCAGAAATTGAGCAACAAAGAGAGAGTTCTTTACTTGTTGGAAAGACATTGGCAGAAGTTGCCAGTTATTTGAAACCCGGAATAACAACTTTGCAGTTGGATTCTATTGCAGAGCAGTTTATCCGTGATCACCAAGCGGAACCTTCGTTTAAAGGTTACCACGGATATAAACATTCGTTGTGTATTTCGGTAAATGAGGAAGTTGTGCATGGTATTCCTGGATCTAGAGTCATCATGGATGGGGATGTAGTTTCAATTGACTGTGGAGTGTTTAAGAATGGGTTTCATGGAGATTCAGCTTATACATTTCCGATTGGTGTTGTATCAGAAGAAGTTTTAAACTTATTAAGAGTTACAAAAACATCACTGATGCAAGGAATTGCCAAGGCAAGAAATGGTAATAGAGTAGGTGATATTAGTGCTGCCGTTCAGGAATATGCTGAATCATTTGGTTACGGAGTAGTGAGAGAGTTAGTAGGACATGGAGTAGGAAGAAATCTTCACGAAAAACCAGAAGTTCCGAATTATGGTAAGCGTTCTTCAGGACCAGTGTTAAAAGAAGGGATGGTGATAGCAATTGAACCAATGATTAACATGGGACCACGTCACATCAGACAATTAAAAGATGGTTGGACAGTGATTACATTAGATCGATTACCATCAGCTCACTTCGAACACACAGTAGCTATCACGGATAGCATGCCTGATGTCTTAAGTTCTTTCCAAGAAATAGAAATTGCAATAACAAAAAATAAAAATATAACCGAGGTCATCTCGACGATAGTATAGTATATGTCAAAACAACCAGCAATAGAGCAAGACGGGGCGATCGTAGAAGCCCTTTCCAACGCAACGTTTCGTGTTGAGCTTGAAAATGGTCATGAGATAATAGCTCATATATCAGGAAAGATGAGAATGAATTATATTAAAATTCTTCCTGGCGATAGAGTAAAAGTGGAGATGTCTCCGTACGATTTATCAAAAGGCAGAATAACATACAGATATAAATAACAGTAAAATCATAGTTGGTATACCAATTAAAATAACAGGAAAATGAAAGTACGTCCATCCTTAAAAAAGCGCAGCGCCGATTGTAAAATCGTACGTCGTAAAGGCCGCCTTTATGTAATCAACAAGAAAAACCCACGCTATAAAATGCGTCAAGGGTAATAACCATTAAAATTGTCAAACATTAAGTAATTATATTCTTCAATGGCTCGTATATCAGGTATAGATTTACCAAAGAATAAAAGAGGTGAGATAGGTCTCACATACATCTTCGGAATTGGACGCTCAAGCGCACAAAGAATTCTTGCAGAAGCTGGAGTAAGCTTCGATAAGAAAGTTAATGAGTGGAACGATGATGAATTAACGAAAATTCGTACAATCATTAATGATCAATTTAAAGTGGAAGGAGCTTTACGTTCTGAGACACAATTGAACATTAAGCGATTAATGGACATCGGTTGCTACCGTGGTGTTCGTCACCGTTCAGGTTTACCTGTGCGTGGTCAGCGTACGAAAAACAACTGCCGTACACGCAAAGGAAAGCGTAAGACAGTAGCAAACAAAAAGAAAGTAACTAAGTAATAATTGAAAAGATAATCCATAACAATGGCTAAACAAACTAAAGCTGTAAAGAAAAAAGTAGTAAAAGTTGAGGCTGCAGGAGAGGCGCATATCAGTGCTACTTTTAACAACATTATCATTAGCTTGACAAACACTTCTGGTCAGGTTATTTCATGGGCTTCTGCCGGAAAGATGGGCTTCAGAGGTTCTAAGAAAAACACACCATACGCTGCTCAGTTAGCTGCTGCAGATTGTTCTAAAGTTGCTTATGACTTAGGATTACGTAAGGTAAAGGTTTTCGTAAAAGGACCTGGTTCTGGTCGTGAGTCTGCAATCCGTACAATTCATACTTCAGGTATCGAAGTTACTGAGATCATGGATATAACTCCAATTCCTCACAACGGATGTCGTCCTCCTAAGAAGAGAAGAATCTAATCAATTTTAAACCACTTAACGAGATAATAATTTACAATGGCAAGATATATTGGCCCCAAAACCAGGATTAGTAGAAAGTTCCGTGAGCCTATTTATGGACCGGATAAAAACTTTGATAAGCGTAGCTATCCTCCAGGACAACATGGACAAAATAAGAAGCGTGCAAAGGTTTCTGAATATGCAGTTCAGTTAATGGAGAAGCAAAAAGTAAAATACATGTACGGTATTCTTGAGCGTCAGTTCGCTAAGATTTTTGATCGTGCATCAAGAATGGAAGGTATCACAGGTGAAAACCTATTGAAATTAATTGAGTCGCGTTTAGACAATGTTGTTTACCGTATGGGATTAGCACCAACTCGTTCTGCTGCACGTCAATTAGTAGGTCACCGTCACATTACTGTAAATGGTGAATTAGTAAATATCCCTTCTTATACTCTACGTGCTGGTGATGTTATCGGAGTTCGTGAGAAATCAAAATCTCTTTCTTCAATTTCAGAAGCTGTTGCGTCAAGAACAAACAAATATGCTTGGATTGAGTGGGACGGAAGTAAGATGACTGCGAAGTTCTTAAACGCTCCTGCCCGTGAAGAGATTACTGAAAATATTAAAGAACAATTGATCGTCGAGTTATACTCTAAGTAATCTTGAAAGTCAGTTAGCCTTTAATTAAAATTAATCAACCAAAAAAATAAATATACAACCATGGCAATATTAGCCTTTCAACAACCAGACAAAGTGATTATGAATCATGCTACCGAAACTTTCGGTCAGTTTGAATTCCGTCCTTTGGAGCCTGGATACGGTATTACAGTTGGCAACTCATTGCGTAGAATATTATTAAGTTCTCTTGAAGGATATGCAATCACTTCAGTGAGATTAGGAGGAGTTGATCATGAGTTTTCTACAATCAAAGGTGTTATTGAAGATATGACGGAAATTATCTTGAACTTAAAGCAAGTTCGATTTAAGCGTCAAATTGAAGGAACAGATTCTGAAAAAGTTCATGTAACAGTAGGAGGGAAAGATACTTTCACAGCTGGTGATATTGCAAAGCATACAACAGCATTTCAGGTTTTAAATCCAGAGTTCGTGATTTGCAACATGGAAACTAGCGTGAAATTAGAATTAGATATCACAATTGAAAAGGGTAGAGGTTATATCCCGTCTGAAGAAAACAGAACAAGTACTGCTCCAATCGGAACAATTTTCTTGGATGCGATCTATACTCCAATCCGTAATGTAAAGTATTTCATTGAAAACTTCCGCGTTGAGCAGAAGACCGATTATGAGAAGTTAGTCCTTGAAATCACAACTGATGGTTCAATTCATCCAAAAGATGCATTGAAAGAAGCTGCTGAAATTCTTATTCATCATTTCATGTTGTTCTCTGATGAGAAGATTACATTAGAGTCTAAGCCTAAGCAACCAGCTGAAGAATTAGATGAGGCAACATTACATATGCGTCAGTTATTAAAAACTAAGTTAGTTGATATGGACTTAAGCGTTCGTGCATTAAATTGCTTGAAAGCTGCAGATGTTGATACACTTGGTGATTTAGTAAGTTATTCAAAAGCTGATTTATTAAAATTCAGAAACTTTGGTAAGAAGTCATTAACTGAGTTAGAAGAATTAGTAAGAAGTAAAAATTTAAACTTTGGTATGAACGTATCGAAGTATATGTTAGATAAAGATTGATTAATCGTTTGTCAATCACAATAAATTAAAAAATAAAGTAATTATATTATAAAATGCGTCACGGTAAGAAAAATAACCATTTGGGCCGTAAAGAAGGGCATCGCTACGCGTTGCTTAGTAACTTGGCTGTATCATTAATTACGCATAAGCGTATCTTTACAACAGTTGCAAAAGCAAAAGCGCTTCGTGTTTTTGTTGAGCCTCTTATCACTAAATCAAAAACAGATTCAACTCACTCTCGTCGTACGGTGTTTGCTGATTTGCAAAATAAAGAAGCAGTTTCTGAATTGTTCAGAACAGTAGCTACTAAGATTGCTGATCGTCCGGGTGGATATACACGTATCATCAAAATTGGTAACAGACCTGGTGATGCTGCTGAAATGGCAATGATTGAGTTAGTAGATTTCAACGAAAATCTATTAAAAGACAAAGGTGCTAAGAAAGCTACTAAGACTCGCCGTCGTGGAGGTTCTACTAAAAAAGCTACAGCAGCTAAAGCTGATAACGCAGCTGAAGGAACATCATCAGAAGAATAAGATTCTTATACATAACAGAAAAGTGGGTTGTTGTTTATCAATAACCCACTTTTTTTATTAATATTATATTCCGAAAATAAAATCAACAGTAATTAAAAATTTGCCTCGATTTTATCTATAATTGATTTAGTGAATTTACTAAATTCTGTTTCCCTTCCAGTTAATAAGTTTAAGCCTATTGAAATAAAAAGCATTGGTATTACTATACCTAAACAAAACATGATTAGCCAAGGCATAATAAAAATAACAGCCAAAAATTGGACAATCAAATAAAGTGCTTGTTTCATTTTAATATTTAAGATATAATACGATTTTATACATAAATAATTTATTCTGCTGTACCAACAAATACACGACTTTGTGAAATTCCAAATAATCATTAAAAAAGCCCTGAATATTCAGGGCTTTTTTTTCGGAACTGATTTATATTATTTTACTCGCTCAACGTAAGAACCAGTGCGAGTATCGATTTTAATTTTCTCCCCTTCTCCAACAAATAAAGGCACATTTACAATTGCTCCATTTTCTAACGTAGCAGGCTTTAATGTGTTTGTTGCAGTATCACCTTTCACACCTGGCTCGCAATAAGTAATTACCATTTCTACGAATGTGGGAGCTTCTGCTGTAATTGGCATTTCACTTTCGAAAGATACTTTCACTTCCATTCCTTCTTTTAAGAACTTTAAAGATTCTCCAAATAACTGATCTGGGATAGGAATCTGCTCAAAGTTTTCTTTATCCATACAAATTAAAGAATCACCATCATTGTAAAGGTATTCCATCATTTTGTATTCAACGCGAGCGATTTCAACCTCTTCACCTGAACGGAAGCGGTTTTCAATGATTTTACCATTCAAGATATTCTTCATCTTACCTTGATAAAACGCTCTTAAGTTTCCTGGTGTTCTGTGCTGCCATTCTGTAACAACGCATAATTCACCGTTTATCCTTAATACTGTTCCTACATGAACATCACTTGTTGTAGCCATTTTGATTTAAATTAAAGAAGGCAGAGTGGTAGCTCTGCCTTCGGTTTTTTTAATGATTAACCTTCTACTACTTCGAAGTTTAATTTTGCTTTAATATCTCTGTGAACATTGATTTCAGCAACATATGCTCCAGTCTTCTTAATGTGATCTGTAGGCATTGATATTTGCTTCTTGTCGACTTCATAACCCATTGCAGTAAGTTTATCAACTAACTGTTGAGATGTGATAGAGCCGAACAATTTACCATTCTCGCCAACTTTAGCGCCAATAGATAATGTTACACTTTCTAATTTAGCAACCAATGCTTCAGCATCCATACGCAATTTGTTAATCTTGTGCGCACGTTGTTTTACTGTCTCTGCATTAATTTTTTTGTTGCTTTCATTTGCAATTACTGCGAATCCACGAGGGATAAGGTAATTCAAACCATAACCATTACGAACTTTCACGATTTCATCAGCGAAGCCCAGGTTTTTGATGTCTTGTTTTAAAATTACTTCCATGCTATTGTCCTCCTCCTTATTTTAATAAATCTGTTACATAAGGCATCAATGCTAGATGACGAGCACGAGCGATTGCCTGTCCAACTTTACGTTGGTACTTTAATGATGTTCCTGTTAAACGACGAGGAAGAATTTTTCCTTGCTCATTAACGAACTTGGTTAAGAAAGTAGCATCTTTATAATCGATGTACTTAATTCCAATTTTCTTGAAACGACAGTATTTCTTTTTGTTTACCTCTACTGCCGGTGGATTGAGGTAACGGATTTCTCCATTTACGTGTGTAGTTGCCATTTTCGGTTTCGAGTTTTTAATTTACTGATTCTTCTTGTTTTTTCTGAGATGCATTCTTGCGTTTGCGCTCGTTGTACGCGATAGCGTGTTTGTCAAGAGCAATTGTTAGGAATCGCATGATGCGCTCATCTCTTTTGTACTCAACTTCCATTTTAGCGATCAATGTTGGATCAGCTTGGAATTCGAATAAGAAGTAAAAGCCTGTGCTTTTCTTCTGGATAGGATAGGCCAGCTTGCGTAATCCCCAATTGTTCTCATGAACAATTACGGCTCCGTTATCGGAGAGGAATTTACGATACTTTGCAACCGCTTCTTCAACCTGCTCTTGTAAAAGAACTGGAGTAAGAACGATTACAGTTTCATACTGCTTGGTCATTTTGTTTGTTTGTTAAATTAATTTATTTGATTTATCCCTGTTTTTAGGGAGGGCAAAGATAGGGCTTTAACTCTTAATATCAAACAAGATGGACTAAAAAATCCTGTTTTTTTACTCGTATCGCAAGGCCTCTATTGGATCTAGCTTGGAAGCTCTGATAGCAGGGTATAATCCACTGATAATTCCAACTACAAAACAAAGAGTGAAACCCATTAACATCCAGGCCCATGGAATAATAACACCCGCACCTGTAGCAAAGGCAACTAAATTTCCTATTAGGATTCCTAGTAACACTCCTAAAAGTCCACCAATCTGGCAAATTACAATAGCTTCAGTTAAAAACTGACGTCTGATGTTTTCTGCTGTTGCACCTAACGATTTTCGAATGCCAATTTCGCGCGTTCGTTCAGTCACCGATACCAACATGATATTCATCAAGCCAATTGCTGCACCCAGTAAAGTAATAACTCCAATAAAAATAGCAGCGGCTCTTAAATAAATCAGATTGTCGAAAAGTGCTTTTGATAAGCTATCACTTTGTGAAATTCCAAAGCTGTCAGGATTACCCAATTTATCCTTGCGGATCGTTCGCATTAGACCTGTTGCTTGGCCATTAATCACTTGCAAATCTTCTACAGAACTAGCCTTAATTGTGATTGAATACGACGTGCTGTTTGATAAGTAATTCATTTTTGCATTTAAAACCGGAATCGCCACCATCTTGTCGCCACCA
>Ga0222712_10006829_pt1 | contig 11194 bp, 10 predicted proteins | sample C33_657DmetaG_FD_165043 | JGI IMG/M metagenome (GOLD analysis project Ga0222712, IMG submission 165043) | Estuarine water microbial communities from San Francisco Bay, California, United States - C33_657D | ecosystem: Environmental > Aquatic > Marine > Unclassified | place: USA: California... | reverse complement strand
ACTAATCTCACAGCTGTTCCAAAAGATCTACAGGGGTTCTATTCGCAGAAGCCACGATGGTCTGACTGTGAGGGAAGTAATACCTTTGCACGCTGTGGTGATATCCAAGTTCCACTCAACTGGGCAAAGCCAGAGCAGGGCACTATCAAGATTGCAGTTGCAATCAACCCAGCTACTAACCCAGGAACAGCTCCGTATTTACTCATGAACCCAGGTGGACCTGGTGCCAGTGGTCGTGATTGGATAACCGATAGCATCGACTCACTTGGAACAGAGCGACTTCGTTCGCATTACAACATCGTAGGCTTTGACCCTCGAGGAGTTGGTGCTAGCACCTCTATCAAGTGTTACGACGATGCGAAACTCTACGACTTCCTATACTCTGCATCTCCTTACGAATCAGGTTCAGCTAAAGACCTTGACTACGCGCGTAAGAGCATCTCAAACTTCGCTGCCTCATGCTTGAAGAACACCGGAGATCTTCTAGGCCACGTTGACACATCTTCTGCTGCTAAAGACATGGACATCATTAGAGCTGTTCTAGGAAGCGACAAGTTGAACTACCTTGGGTTCTCTTACGGAACCCTGCTAGGTGCAACCTACGCAACATACTTCCCAAAGAACATCGGTCAGTTTGTTCTAGATGGTGTTGTTGACCCAACGGCTAACCCCGCTGATGACTCAATCAACCAGCTGGTTGGCTTTGAGTCTGCAATGAAGGCTTACCTAGCTGACTGCATTAAGAGCGTCAAAGACTGTCCATTCAAGGGGCTAACTGTTGAAAAGGCGATGGATAAAGTTGGCTCTGATTTCTTGGCAGTTCTAGAGAAGAAGGCAATTACAACATCCGAGTATGACCGAGAGCTAACTATCAACTCTGGTTTCACAGGCATGATTGCAGCTCTTTACTCCAAAGACTCTTGGCAGTATTTGACTCAAGCCTTCAACGAGTTCTTTGATCCAGTAAATCAAGATGGCCGTATTTTCCTGCTGCTTGCTGACTCATACTTTGAATACGACTACCAGAGTTCAGGCTTTAGCAATAACGGCAATGAAGCCTTCAAAGCAATCACCTGTCTTGATTCGAGAGAGTCCAGTGACATGGCTGAGATGAAAGCCCAGAACGCTAGAGCGCTAAAGATCAGCAAGGTCTTTGGAAAGTATTGGCAGTATGGTGGTTTGGCTTGTGAGGGTTGGCCTTTCGATGTTGTCAAAGGCCCAACCGATTACTCAGCTAAAGAGTCACCGACGATCATGGTTGTTGGAACTACAAATGATCCTGCGACTCCCTACAAACAGGCTGAAAACCTTGCACACAATATTCTAGCCAATGGCTGGTTGCTCACCTATGAAGGTGAAGGACATGCTGCTTATGGAATGTCTAACGCATGTGTTGCAAACACCGTAGATGACTTCTTGATTGATAACAAAATTCCTTCTAAAGAAAAGACCTGTTAGCAGTAATGCCAAATAACAAAGTACAAGAATTCTTTTCTAGAAGGTTTAGAAGTTTACTTTCCAACGAGCCAAGTGGAACTCCACCGTGGCTTGACACCATTGCTAGGGGAGAGACCGGTGGTCTCTATCTACCTAACGATGCACCTTGGGTTGTTCACCGAGACTTCGGAACACTAGTTGGTGGTATCAGAGCATTACTAATGCAAGCACTTCATCCAGGCACGCTAGCTGGTGTTGCTCAGCACTCTAGATACGAACAAGATGCACTGGGCAGATTAGCTGGCACCATTCGCTGGTTGACCGTTACTACCTTTGGTTCTCACGAAGCTGTTGCCTCTGAAGCAAGCCGAGTAAACAGGCTCCATGATCGAGTCAAAGGCGAATACCAAGATAACTCTGGCACAGAGCGAAAGTATCAAGCCAAAGACGCAGATTTACTTCTCTGGGTCCACATCGCTTTCACTGATTCCTTCCTAACCTGCCACCAGATGTATGCGTGGAGAGAGATTCCAGGCGGAGCAGATGCATATGTTGACCAGTGGGCTAGGTCTGTAGAGCCTCTAGGTCTAACCAACGCACCTCACTCTAAAGAAGATTTAGTTAGAGAAATAGACAGGTTCACATCAACCAACATCCTGCGCGCTGATGAAACGACACAGAAGGTCATTGGCTTTATTAGAAACCCCGGCTTACCAATAGCTGTAATGCCGATATACAAACTTCTATTTGCGGCAGCTGTAGTCTCACTTAGTCCTGAACATCGAAAGATGCTGAACCTGAGAGTCCTACCAGCTTGGCTAGTAGTCCCACTTACTCGGGTCACTCTCAGATCTCTGCAGGTAATCATTGGCTATGATTCCCCAATTGAAGAGGGTGCTCTAAACCGCCTTAGACGTCTTGGCCTTTGGAAGTAAGAATTACATACATTGTGAACCCAGCCTCATTACCTCAGTTAGTAGGAGAGCTGCTTAGCAAAGAGCAAGTCAGCAGTTCGAATCCGCAGTTACCCGGCGAGTGAATAACTGCTCAGGTGGCATTTTGGCGCTAGCATAATAGATAATTTTCCGACTTATCCGAGTATGACACGCCGAAAATCACGCAAAGTTGTCTTTTCTAGTATCTGTTGTATCTTGACATTGCAATCAAGTGCCATGAGGTTAGGAGAATAGATGGGGGCTGGATATGGGGGCGGTAATGGGTCTTCTAGTGTGGGGTCTCTGGGCGCGAACATAAAGCAGTTATCTAAGAAGTACCCACTTAGCGGTGGTGGGAAATTTGGTGAACCAGGAACTGGGAATAGCCGTGTAGTTGTCAGCGCTAATCCACAAAGTACCGCGAAGGAATTTTTCGAGAAACTAGGTCTTGGTGGAAAGATATCTCCTTTAGCCAACGGTAAAGGAATAGTCGCTAAGTTTCCGGATGGATCGAGAGTAAATTTTCGCCCTAAGTCTACTTCGGGAGGCCCAGCCGTGGATATTTCAACCTCGGGAGTTAGCGGGAATCAGTACAAAATCCACTTTGTTTCAGAATCAGATAGAAAGAGAAATTAATTGACAAACACATTTAGCCGCGAATCTGCTCAGCTCATATCACGCGTTCTAGGTCAACGCCTTTCATATGTAGCTGGTCCGGAACTCTGGCACCATCTATCATCCGATCTTGTTTACTTAGTCGCCGAAGACAAGGTTCTTGGGTTTCAAGGAGACATCCAATCTCAAAACTTTGAAGGATTCGAAGCGGATTATTCCGAGATTCAAATAAACGAACATGGAGAAAGCGAATTAATGGAAGCTGAAGAGAAAGGAAATCTCTACTACTTTCACTCTGGGGAGAAAATTGAGCAAATCTCAATCATTCGAGACACAATTATTCTTTCCGCCGGAGAACGGGATTCATGGCAATATACGACCGATGTGGGTGTCCTATTCAAACTAACGTCAGGCGCGCTGACGATATCTAAGTTGGGCTATCATGACGAGCTTTTGCAAGTGAAGTACTATAACGATTTTCAGATTGGTGACCTTCCTACTACCGTTGGTCACTTTGAAAATAGTCTTTATGAAACCTACCGAGTGGAAAGATCTGTTCTCGACATAGCAGAACTCAGTTAGGCCGCTCCAATCAAGTGAGAGTTGCAATGCAAAACGAAAGGGACATCTTTATCTTCGCTTCATTGCCTACCTCCTACCCTTTTGGGTTTCCCGTAGAGGGGGATGAGCAAATTCCAGCGCTAGCAACCTTAAGTCTTTCGGACATTCCTGCCTACTTGTGTGCATTCGACCAACCAAGCCGAGCAAGAATTGTCGGCCAAACAGCGTTGCACTTTTATAGAGATGACAAGAAATTTATGCGGGTCCTGTTGAACCCAGAAAAATACGTTAGGGACTTTTCTAAGTACAAGGCAATACTTACTCCAGACTGTTCCCTGACTTTTGGAATGCCTCCATCCAAGAGAGCACATCAAACACGGCTATCCCGAGTCGCAGGAGCGATTTGGCAATCCAGAGGGCTTTTAGTCATACCCTCGCTCCGATGGGTAGACGATTCGGACTACGATTTGATTTGTTCGGGCATACCTCAGGGTAGTGTATTCGCGGTTAGCAATGATGGATCCATTAGAGATCCGAAACTGAGAGACAATTTTTCGAAGGGGCTCCTGGAGGTCGTGAGTAGACTCAACCCAGTTGCAATTATTGTTTTTGGAAGATTGCCAGATCTCCTGTTGTCTAAGCTTGAGTCAACAACCCAAGTGTTTCAGTATTCGGCGCCTACTGCTAGTCCTGTTCGATGTTCAAACCGGAAGACGGAGAGTAACGAAAATGATCTATTCGAGAATTAAGGCAACAGTCCTTTTGCGAAGCCCCGTAACTTCCTTCTAATACAAGATTTATGCTCACTATTCCGGCAGATGCCTTGCTCTGTTCACCAAAGACAGCTAACTCGGGTCACCCTCAGGACTCTTCAGGTAATCATTGGCTATGACTCCCCAATTGAAGAGGGTGCTCTAAACCGCCTTAGACGTCTTGGTCTTTGGCAGTAGTCACCTAATTGAGCTTTAGTCCCCCAAAGTAGGGACATGACCTAAGTGTTCTTATGCCAATAGGTCTGGGACAATCAACTAAAGGCTGTTAGGGGTAATCAATGTCAGATCAAGGTCCTGAGAATCAAGAACCAAAGTATCGACCAGATGGCAGCCTGTCTGGCAAGACTGTAGGTAAAGTAGTTGGCTTCTCTTGCCTAGCAACTTTGATCTTTCCAATTGTTATGTTTTATGGGCTTTTTCAAAGCACTTCAAAACTAGGTGAAGCTCCGGAGGTTGAGCCTAGTGTGAGCGCACTTTCTGGACTAGCAGAGGAATACAGACAGCAGGTCAAAGACAACAGTGAACTCATCCCTAGCTTTGGAGAATTTACTAACGCGGTATTTTCTAGCGGTTTACCTTGCCTCGAAAGCCAAGATTCACCAGACAGTTGCTTACTTGCCGAAACTAAGTCTTATAAAACCGAGCAAGCTTCGAAAATCTGTGACGAGGTAATTGCACTCGGTAAGAAACTTGGAGCAACTCAAGACTCAACACCAACGATGTCATTTATAGGTTCGATGTCAGATCTTTCAGAGAACTCTGATGATGGCTGTATTGAAACTATGCAGTCATATCCAAGAAGTGTTGGCTGGGCATTTCTATCACCGAGTTACTATCTGCAGGGGGAGGCATCCAACGGTGCACCTTTTGCGATTCAGCTTTACCAAGAACAAAATTCTCCGTACACATATGGGAACGAACCAGCTAACCCGAACACAGATCCAAGCACCTTGGCAGCGGAGAGCTACAGTTACACAATTTTGACTTCAACAAATTACGACACCCCGGATCCTTGGGAAACCCTTCCTCAATACAGTGACCCAAAAATTCAAGCCGCAGCCCTCTTAGATACCGTTGCCTACTACCGCAGGTCTAATCCAGAGATTCCGATCTTTGATCCGGTATTTGTAAATACCATGATCAAGGAATACAAGAGGAGCTTCAGGTTCGAAGGTGAAGCCGAAGCGTTTGTGTCTCCTAATGGTGAAGCCCACTACATCCACTTCAAAGACCCAGCACTTGAAATCTGTGTTTCCATTGGTGCTTCAAGAGCAGAGTTAGAAGCTCCTTACGAGGCTGGTGCTGATAGCGGAATGCTTGAAACCGGTATACCTGGCAAAGGTTACCAACTCATTGAGCTCTCTGGATTGAGAAACAAAGTGTATGACGATAAGCCATTACACCCTTTCGGTTACTACAAATCAGGTAGTTGTAAATAGGTAGAAGTGGAATACTGAGGGTATGGAATCTCTAGCGTTGCTTGTCACCTTCTTGCTTCTCATCCAAGTGTTATTAGGTGCAGTCGTACTGACTTTCGCAATCTTGTGGAGAAGTAAAGGCAAATTCAAGTTGACCTCCCAGATCCTGATTGGGCTATTGGCTTTGCAAACTATTTGGGCTCTTTCCGTACTACCGGCGTTTGGCTACCCAGCCTTGGTATTCCTCATCGCTGCTACCTTCGTTAGATTCCTTAAAACCAAGTAATTTGTTGCTAATCTAAAACTAATTCGTAAGGGGGAAAAATTTATGAACTGTCTAAATTGCAAAGCCCAAATAGCCAGCACCGAGATTTACTGTCCTTTCTGTGGTGAGGTAAACGAGAGAGCTGGCAAACCAGGCGTCTCTCAACCCACTGTGAGCATCAACGAAGTCCGATGCCTTTTCTGCACAGCCATGGTTCCCCAAGGAGCTAGATTCTGTGGTGCTTGTGGTCGAGAGCAAACTCTTAGACCTCAAAGTAATGGAGGCGCTAAAGCAGGCAAAGCCATTGGCTGGACCTGCGGAGGATGTCTTGGAATCATTGTTTTCTTCGGCTTGGTCTCAGGACTCGCTAACTTTATCTTCTAACTCTGATCCGATGCGCCTCGACTATTCGCAAGAAAATTTAAGACTTTTTAGTTAGGGAGAAAACCCATGACCTGCCAAAATTGCCAAGCCCAAATCGCTAGCGCGGAGATTTGCCCACACTGCGGTGCGTTGAATGATATCTCTGGGGAGAGGGTTCCTGTGAGTCGCGAATCGACTGATTCTGTTCGCTGCCTATACTGCACCTCAATGGTTTCAAACGGGGCTAAATTTTGTATCTCATGTGGACGTGAACAATCTTTTAGGCCTCAGGCTAAGACATCTTCTTCATCTACGGGGAAAGCTATTGGTTGGACCTGCGGTGGATGTGCAGTGGTTCTGGTTATTGCCTTTTTGGCAATACTGGCTGTAGCTACCGCGTTCTTTGAGTCGTTTGTCGGCGCTTAGTGCTAGGTAACTAGCAAAGGCATCTAATTCCAAGAAAGTGCTTTGCCTGAGACTGCTCAGGAAAGTGGCAGAATGAGACTATGTCAGCAATGAGGCTAGAACATGATTTGCTCGGTGATTACGAAATCCCGGCAACTGCATATTGGGGAGTGCATTCGGCTAGAGCAGCCGAGAATTTCCCTATCTCTGGTGTTCCTATCGGACACTATCGTTCCCTAATAAGAGCTTTAGCAATTGTTAAAGAAGCAACGGCTAAAGCCAACTTAGAAGTAGGGCATCTCGATGAAGGTGTTGCAACTGCAATCATCGCTGCTTGCCATGAGGTTGCTTCAGGAAAGTTTGATAAAGAGTTCATTGTTGACGCTATTCAAGGTGGTGCTGGAACAAGCACCAACATGAATGCCAATGAGGTTATTGCTAACAGAGCGCTTGAACTTGCTGGTTTTGCTAAAGGTGACTACGACAAGATTCACCCACTCAATGATGTGAACATGTCTCAGTCAACTAACGACGTTTACCCAACTGCTCTAAAGGTTGCCTTGATTCTAGAAATCAGAGAACTGATCAAGGCAATGGAATACCTTCGAACCGCATACACAGCTAAAGCTGTTGAGTTCAAAGATGTAATCAAGATGGGTAGAACTCAGCTGCAGGATGCAGTTCCTATGACTCTAGGTCAGGAGTTCGATACGTTTGCCAGGATGACTGCTGAGGATGAACAAAGACTCAGAGAAGTTATTCCACTACTCAGTGAAATCAACCTGGGTGGAACAGCTATCGGAACTCAGCTAAATGCACCTAAGGGCTATACCGAGGCTGCCTGTAGACACTTGAGTGAATTAGCAGGCTGGCAGTTTGTTGTTGCTGAAGACATGGTTGAGGCAACTCAGGACAGCGGAGTCTTTGTGCTAGTCAGTGGAGTGCTCAAAAGGGTTGCAGTCAAGCTCTCCAAGACAGCAAATGATCTAAGACTTTTATCCAGTGGTCCTAGGGCAGGGTTTGGTGAGATCAACTTACCTGCTCGTCAAGCTGGTTCATCCATCATGCCTGGCAAGGTTAATCCAGTTATCCCTGAAGTTGTCAACCAGATTGCTTTCACCGTCATTGGTAATGACATGACGGTGACGATGGCTGCTGAAGGCGGTCAACTACAGCTCAATGCATTTGAGCCAATCATTTGTCGTGCACTAATGATGAGCATCATTTATCTGCGTCAAGGTTGTTACACCCTCGCTGACAGATGTGTTTCTGGAATAACTGCCAATGTCGAGAAGATGAGATCTGATGTTGAGAGGTCCATTGGATTGGTAACTGCGCTCTCTCCAATGCTTGGCTATGAGAATGCAACGCTGGTTGCTCAGACTGCACAAGCTGAGAACAGCACTGTGAAAGAAGTTGTTCTGAAGTTGGGGTTAATGACCGAGGCAGAGTTCAACGGCATTCTTGGTGATGTTGACAAGTTGGTTAGACCCAATATTGAGAAGTAGTTCTAACTACTCGTATCTCTTGAAATCTTCACGCTTCTGCTTGCGGGTAATCAAAACTGCACTGACAACGCTTCCGAGCACAATAAAGCCAATGCCGATAAACAGTCCTTCAAGCGCACCGACTGAAGATTGTTTTACGGAGAGTGGCTCTTGATCTGCTGGGCTGATAATTGTTCCGTTGGCATCAACACAAAGGTTGCCAGGTGTCTCGGTCTGGTAGTTGGTGTCATTGACCACTGTGATTAGGTAATCACCGGTTGAAATGTGTCCATCGTCTGATGCTGTCTTATAAAGGATCTTGTATTCACCAGCTTTAGCGATATCAACAGTTGTGGTGAGTTCTGTGCCTACGATTTCAGCACAGGCGGCACCTAACTGTTCTCCGGTTGCCGCATCAGCGATGGCGATCAGATTGCCTTCACCAAAACCTAGGTCTAGAGGCTCTTCACTAAAGCTAAGTGTGATTGGGATAAGACCTGCTTGAACTGTTTCCCCTCCAGCTGGGGCAGTCTCAATAAGTTCATTGTGAGCTAGTGCTGGGGTTGTTGAAAGCAGAAATAGTCCAGAAGTGGCTAGAAATAGGCTGATTTTGGTGGAAATCTTCATGCTCTAAGTCTAATTTGGGGGAGCAGTCTAAAATTGAACTATAGCCTCGTTCGGAGAATAGATGTCAGATTCAAACTCACCAATCAAGCACCTCAAGGCAATTGCCATCGGTGCTGGAAGTGGTCTGCTCATCCTTGTGCTAATCATCGGTGGCTTTACTCTTTCTGCACCAGCTAAACCTTCGGCAACAACTCCAACAGTTACCCCAACTGACACCCCAGCAACCACTCCGACAGATGGCGGTAGAGACTGCTCTGTTGCAGATTTGGCTGCAGATAAGTTGCTTCAAGGTCTTCAAGCTCAAGTCCTAAACCCTGCTACCAACGAAGTGCTCTTTGATTACCAAGGTGAAACACCAGTCAGAACTGCTTCTGTCATGAAGCTTCTAACTGCTGCTGCAGCTCTTCAGGTCTTAGGCCCTAACTTCAGAGTTCAAACCAAGGTTTATGCAGACCTAGATGTGCCTGGTCAGATTGTTGTTGTCGGTGCGGGTGACCCAACTCTTTCAAGAGTGAAGGTTGGTGTTCAGTCAGTCTATAAAGATGCTCCAAAGATTGCTGACCTAGCTGTTCAGATCAACGCTTGGGCAAGAGCTACTCCGATTACCAACATTATTCTTGACTCTTCATACTTTGCAGGTCCTACCTGGGATGAGGCAGTTTCTGATTCTGAGAGAACCCTCGGTTATCAGTCAAACGTCACTGCACTTCAGGTTGATGGTGACCGTGATGACCCAACTAAAGAGACTTCACCTAGAAGCGCTGACCCAGTAAACAGAGTTGGTGTTGCTTTAAAGAAAGCTATTGGTCCACTTGCTACCAACGCCACTTTAACCAACGGAGTTGCAGGATCTAACCTGCTAGAAATTGCTGATGTTCGTTCACAGCCAATTAGCAAATGGATTACGCACATGCTGCAGGTGAGCGATAACACTGAAGCAGAGTTCTTAGCAAGACTAGTTTCAAAACAACTAGGGTTTGATGGATCACTAGCATCGGTTGGTGACGCTCTGAAGTCAGCACTGACAAGTGCTGGTATTGCATACAACACTGATGCAGGCTCTTTCCCAGCAGATCTAGTCCTACTAGATGGCTCAGGAGAAAACGAGAACAACCTTGTGTCTCCGGCATATGTGAATGCTCTTCTCAAAAAAGTTCTAAACCGTGAAGGTAACTTTGGAGTTATCTACCAAGGTCTTCCTATCTCTGGAGAATCAGGTTCGCTGTCTAACCGGTTTAAAGGTGACAACATCGATGCAGCTGGACACATATTTGCGAAGACCGGTTGGACTAGAACTTCCTATTCACTGGCTGGAATCATCAAAGCTAAAGATGGAACTGATTTGATTTTCAGCATCTTCACCGTTGGTGAGCTTCCAGACACTACTAAGCAGGCAATCGATAACCTTGCCACAGGCTTCTACCGCTGTGGTGACAAACTTTCTTCACAGATCACACCAACTAACTAAGAGAAGGTAGCAATGACGCTAACCGAGAGCGAACTACTCGCTAAAGTTCCAACGCAGCTATACATCGCAGGTAAATGGGTTTCAGGTAATGGTGAAGGTGCTATTGCTGTTGAAGATCCAGCCACCGGCAAGACCTTACTCGAGATTGCTAACGCTAATGCTCAAGATGGTCTAGCTGCACTGACAGCTGCTGATGAGGCTTCTGCTTCCTGGGCTAAGGTTTCACCTCGCGAGAGAAGTGAGATCCTACGTAGAGCTTTTGAGATTATCAAAGCTAGAAGCGAAGAATTTGCAACACTTATCAGCCTTGAGATGGGTAAACCAATTGCTGAGGCAAGAGGTGAGGTTGCCTACGGTAATGAGTTCCTACGCTGGTTCTCAGAAGAGGCAGTTCGTATCTCGGGTAGATATGGTTCATCACCTGAGGGCACCGGAAGAATGCTGGTAACTCAGCGTCCAGTTGGCCCTGCTTTTGCTATTACGCCTTGGAACTTCCCGCTAGCTATGGCAACCAGAAAGATTGGACCAGCAATCGCTGCTGGTTGCACCATGGTCATCAAGCCTGCGGAGCTAACCCCACTGACTACTTTGCTTCTGACTTCAGTGTTCGAAGAAGCAGGTCTTCCTGCAGGTGTTTTGAATGTCATCACAACAAGCACTTCAGCTGCAACCAGTGCACCTATCATCTCTGACCCAAGACTTAGAAAGATCACTTTCACCGGCTCTACTGCTGTTGGTGTTCGACTACTTGAGCAGTCAGCAAAGCAAGTGCTTAGAACATCAATGGAACTTGGCGGTAATGCTCCATTCCTAGTATTCGAAGATGCAGATCTAGATGCA
>Ga0222712_10006828_pt1 | contig 11195 bp, 7 predicted proteins | sample C33_657DmetaG_FD_165043 | JGI IMG/M metagenome (GOLD analysis project Ga0222712, IMG submission 165043) | Estuarine water microbial communities from San Francisco Bay, California, United States - C33_657D | ecosystem: Environmental > Aquatic > Marine > Unclassified | place: USA: California... | reverse complement strand
TTTCCTGGGCGCGAGATCTCCGATGTGCAATTGCGCTGCGACCGACACATTTACCTGCACACGAACCGAGGCATCGAAATTGCCGAGGAGATGGGGGTCTGCCAGCCAGAGGCGCTGCGCCGAGTGGCCGCTGCGCTGTACTGCAGCCAATCGGTGGACGCGTGGAGCAACCCCTCAGCCGGCGGCATGGAGGAACAACTCTGGCAACGCCTGCGGGAGAATCGTGCGGTGGATTTCAGTTGCGAGGCAGGCACCTTGGGCTCGCCGGTACGCATGCGCGTGCAGGTCCATTACAGCGAAAGTGGCCTTGGCATCACCTGCCGCATGCTGCGGGCCAACATCACTGCGCTGGAGGATCTCAACCTCGATCCCATGATCACCGAGAGCCTGCGTGAACTGGTGCAACGGCGCTTTGGCCTTGGTTTGGTGACCGGGCCCACCGGCTCGGGCAAATCCACCACACTGGCCGCGATCCTTGACCATGTGCGACGAAACCACTCCAGGCACATCGTCACCATTGAGGACCCCATCGAATACCGCTACAGCCCAACGATGAGCGATCCCAACCGACCCGAGGTCACCCTGCCATCCCCGGCGTTGGTGACCCAGCAGGAAATCGGCCGCCACACCCTCACCTATCAAAGCGGACTCAAGGAAGTGCTGCGCAAGACTCCGCACATCATTCTACTGGGCGAAATCCGCGACCGTGAAACCATGGAGACCTGCATTGAGGCCGCACAAACCGGCCACCTTGTGCTCTCCACGCTGCACACCCGCGGCGCCGTCAAGACCATTGACCGCATCCTGGAGTTCTTCCCCAAGCCGCAACACGCCTCGCTGCTCAACCGATTGAGTGAAACCCTGACCTTCATCCTCTCTCAGGCCCTGCTCACCGGCTTCAGCTCGCGGGTACTGGTCACTGAATACCTGCAGAACTCAAGCGTCGCGGTCAGCAGCGGCATCCGCGCCTACGACGGCTCGGCCAATTCGCTCACCGACGCCCTGCGCAGCAAGGGCAATCTGCGTTGGGAGCAAAGCCTCAACGACGCCTACCGCGGCGGCAGCATTGCTGAGGATGTCTTCCGTGCCAATCAGATGGACTAAGACCTTGCAGTGGCCACTTCGCCCTGCCATTTGATCACCTGGTCCCCTCATGAAGATTCTCGTCGCCATGTCCGGTGGTGTGGACAGCTCCCTGGCTGCCGCGCTGGTAAAGGCGCAGGGCCATGAAGTCCATGGGGTCTACATGAAGAACTGGATCAATGAGCCAGGCATCATTGGCAATTGCCCCTGGCAACAGGACATCGAGGATGCCTCGGCGGTGGCCCAGCAATTGGGCATTTCCTTCGAGGTGGTCAACCTGATGGACGAATACCGTCGCCGCGTGGTGAACCTCCTGGTGGAAGGTTACGAGGAAGGAATCACCCCCAACCCTGATGTGGCCTGCAATCGTGAGATGAAGTTCGGCGTGCTTTGGGATTGGGCGAGACCACGCGGGTTTGAGGCCATTGCCACTGGGCACTATGCCCAAAAATCGGGCACTGCTGGCATTCTCAGAGGGGCGGATCCCAATAAGGATCAAACCTACTTTTTGGCGATGCTGCGCCGCGATCAGGCCGAAATTGCCCGCTTTCCCATTGGCCACCTGCTCAAAGCTGAGCTGCGCCAGCAGGCCAGGGAGCTGGGCCTGAAGACCGCGGAAAAAAAGGATAGTCAGGGCATTTGTTTCATCGGCGAGGTGCGCATGGAGGATTTTTTGCGTGCCCACCTTCCAGATGCTCCGGGCCAAATCGTTGATGGTTCAGGGCGGGTGCTGGGAGAGCATCGAGGACTGCACTTTTACACCCTGGGCCAACGCAAGGGCATCGGAGTGGCAAGCCCCTTTCATCGGCAGGCCTATGTCGTGGTGGCCAAGCGCCAGGCCAGCCGTGAGCTGGTCATTGACATTGAGCGCCCCGACACCCCTCTCCTCTGGGCCAAGCGCTGCAGCCTGAGCCATCTCAATGACCTTGTCGGCACACTGAACCGCGAGCAGGATCTACTCGTTCAACCACGCTATCGTTGCCCGGCGGCAGCAGCGCGCTTCATCCCCACCGGCGATGGCAATGCTGAGTTGGTCTTTGCGCAGCCACAACGCGCCCTTACCCCGGGGCAGGTGGCAGCGATTTATCAGGGCCAACAGCTTTTTGGAGGTGCGATTTTCCAAACCATCGTTCATGATTGAAACTCCCATGCTTACCCTCCGCCAATACCTTGGTCTCGGCTGCCTGTTCAGCCTGCTGTGTGCCCCCCTCTGCCAGGCCGCGGATGCGCCTTGGACTTCGCTTTTTGACGGCAAGAGCTTTGCCGGTTGGCACGGGCCCGATGGCAAGGCCCCGGGCAAGGGCTGGACTGTGGTTGACGGCGCCCTGCACCTCGATGGCAGCCCAGGAGGCATGCTGCTCAGCGATGGGCAGTACGATGCCTTTGAGCTGAAGTGGGAATGGAAGATTGAGACCAATGGCAACAACGGCCTGAAGTACTGGGTAAGCAAGGTGGCAGGCAAGGAATGGCTTGGCTTGGAATATCAGATGATTGATGACGCGGGACACCCCGACGGCAAACGCGGCGGCAGCCACACCACCGCCAGCATCTACGACATCATCGCCCCTGAAGCGAACAAGCCCCTGAAGGCCCCGGGCCAGTGGAATGAGAGTCTGGTGCGAGTCACCGGAGACCGCATTGAACACCACCTCAATGGCGTGCTGGTGTGCAGTGCCAATCTCTCCAGTGAACTCTGGAAGACCAGCCTTGCAGCCAGCAAATTCAAGAACAAACCCGGCTTCGCGCCCGGGCGCGGCCACCTCATGCTCACCGACCACGGTGACAAAGTCTGGTACCGCAACATCGCAGTGCGCAGGCTTGGTCAGCCCTGACCCTGCCGCGGCCCGATCACTGCCAACCACCGCCCAGCGCGCGCAACAGTTGCACTGCGGCGACCACCTGAGCGCCCTCAATTTGCTTGAGTGCAAGCTCGGTGCTCAGCACCACGCGCTGGGCGTCCACCACTTCGAAGTAACTGGCCAGCCCCTTGTCATGGCGCAGCCTTGCCAGCGACTCTGCCTTGGAGGCGGCCTCGAGCGCGGCGCTTGATGCCTCGATCTGACGCTGCATGCTTTGCCAGTCCACCGTGGCGTTTTCCACCTCCTGCAATGCGATCAGCAGCGCCTTGCGCCAGCCTGCAAGCTCGGCGGCGTGATTGGCTTGTGCGGCCTGCAGTTGTGCACGCAGGCGTCCACCCTGAAACAGCGGCAGGTCAATCTGTGGACCCAGGCTTGCCGCGCGGCTGCGCCAATCCAAAAAATCCTGGGCTCCAACGCTGTCAAAGCCGCCATTGGCCACCAACACAAAGCGCGGCAGAAAATCCGCCCTTGCCACACCAATGCGAGCCTGCGCCTCCTGCAACTGAGCCGCAGCGGCGCGCAGATCCGGGCGCCGCAGCAGCAGCGTGGCTGGCAATGGGCGCTTGGGCAAAGGGAGTTTTGGCAGCATGGATTGTGCGGGCAGCACAAGCTCCGCGGGGGAGGCTCCACACAAGACTGCAATGCCGTTGGCAACGCGCGCGCGTTGACGGATCACCTCCTGCAGATCCGCACGCGCCAATTGCCATTCGGTCCGTGCCCGCTCAGCCTCCAGATCATTCGCAAGTCCTGCGGCACGCCTGCTCTCCTGCAGGGACAGCGCGTCAGCGCGCAGGGCAATGGCGCGCTTGAGTACGGCAAGTTGTGCATCCAGGCTGCAAAGCTGGACGAACTGCGCCGCCAACTCCGCCACCACGCTCAGCCGCTGGGCAGCCACGCGCGCCTCCATGCCAAGGACGCGGGCCTGTGAGGCTTCACGCTGTCGCGCCACCCTGCCCCAAAAATCGAATTCATAGTTGAGGCTCAACAGACCCTGCCAACGGTCGCGCTGAAGGGCTGGCAACGGAACTCCCGGCGGTAGATTTGCCCCGAAGACCGAGCCGGAGATGCGCTCCCATTGGGTGCCGCCTTTCAACGCAAGCTGAGGCCACTGGGCTGAACGATCCACGCCAAGCTGGGCCCGCGCGAACTGCACCCGCGCCAGCGATTGCTCGAGGTCAGGGTTGTCCGCCAAGGCCCGCTCCACCAAAGCGTCGAGTTGGCGGCTCTCAAACCGCTGCCACCAACGCTCCTGCAGCACTTCACCCCCGGCCAGCTCACTGGCCCAGGCGTCCTTGCCGGCAAACTGCGGTGCCTTGAAGTCCTCGCCCTGCTTGCATGACGAGGAAAAAAACACCGTGCACAAGACAAAGGCCAGAACCCCAAGGTCTTTCAGGGACCGTGCATTCCACACATGGATCAGGGCTCGCATCAGCCCTACCATGCTCTGCACACCGCACACAGCAACCCTTTCTCAAGAACAGTCCAACCCCCTACCCCAGCCCGCCTAGGGCTTGGCCTGTGAGCGGGCCTTGGTCATTACCTCGTCGAGGCTCACCTCGGCGCCACCGCGGCGCTTGCTCTCATCGGCAGCTTCCATGAAGGCGTAAATTTCGAGGGTCTCCGCCTCACTGACCGGCGACTGCCCCGTGCGAAAGAAGTGCACGGCGGCAAACAACAGCGGGTCGTAGCCGTCGTAAGATCCCACGGCCGCCTTGCCCATGTCTCCACTGGCCTCACCGCCATAACCTTTGTTCTCACGGAAGGTGCCCTTGCGTCCGCCCCGCCAGGTGCCCTCGACGACAATCTTGCCATCGGCGCTGCTGCTGCGCTTCACGCTCTGGCAGCCTGTGCCCATCACCGTGAAGAGGCTTTCCACGCCATGAATGCCGTACCAGAACAAGTCAGGATGGCTGGGCTCAAGGGAGGCAGGGCTGAAGGTCTCAGCCTGCTTCACCTTGCCAATGCTGCCATTGCGCACGGCCTGGGTGCCTTTGCCGAAACGCAGCGACGAAGAGGAAAAGATGGGCACGCCAGCGGCGCGGGCCTCGTCAAACATGCGGACCGCATCAGTCAATGAACCGGCGATGGGCTTGTCAATGAACACCGGCTTGTGCGCCTTGAGACAGGGGCGCAACTGCTCAAGGTGCGGGCGACCGTCGTTGCTCTCCAGAAAAACCACATCCACCTCATCGAGCAGCGCATCAATGGTCGGCACGATCTTCACCCCGAGTTCCTGCACGGCCTTGCTGTACTCTGGCACGCGCTTGATGCTGGACTCAATATCCTTGGAGCCCTGCGCGTAGGCGGCCACCACTCGCACTCCCATGACCTCTGGCTTCTGCACCTTGGCATTGAGGGTCTTGGTGAAGGCAATCACATGCGAGGTGTCCAGGCCGATGATGCCGGCGCGGATGTTCTGCGCATTGAGCGCTGGCAGAGACAATGCTGCGGCAAGCAGCGCGAGACAGGGCAGTTTCATAGGAGAGAGGAAACGCCCCGACCCGTGGCCGACTTGCGCGCCCACGGCGGAATGGATGCGAGCGCTGCCCACAGCGGGCCTGCTCAGGCAAAGAGCTTGGTCACCGGCTTGGCCTTCACCAACTCGCGCGGCTGATTGAGGTGATTGTAGACAATCGTCTCAGGGTCAATGCCGACGCTGTGGTAGATGGTGGCCAGAAGCTCGGTGGGGTGCACCGCATCTTCGACTGGGGCCGAGCCGGTCTTATCCGACTTGCCGTGCACATAACCGCGCTTGATGCCGGCGCCACCAATGACGGCCGTGTAGCAATAAGGCCAATGATCGCGGCCATCGGCGCTGTTGCCATTGCCCGAGGTGGAGACACCCTTCTCAGGACTGCGGCCAAACTCACCCAAGGCAACCACCAGCGTCTCATCAAGCAGGCCGCTGGCATCGAGATCCTCGAACAGGGCGCTAAGGCCTTGGTCGAGCATGGGGCCGCTCTGGTTCTTCATGCGCTGCGTGAGACCGACATGGTGATCCCAGCTGTGATTGTCGGAGTTGGCCACCTTGGGCCAAATCAACTCCACCACCCTGGTGCCAGCCTCAAGCAGACGACGCGCCAGCAGACAGCTTTGGCCGAAGGTATTGCGCCCGTAGCGGTCGCGCAGCTTGACCGGCTCGCGGTCCAAGGCAAAGGCATCGCGGGCACGGCCGCTGGCAATGAGGTTCAGCGCCTGATTGTAGTAGGCATCCAAGCTGAGATCCTTCACCGCCGCCTCAATCGTGGGCATCTGATCGTTGATGGCATCGCGCAGTTTCGCGCGGCGTTGCAGCCGCAGGCTGAAGAGATCGGGGCGCAATTGCAGATCCTCGATCTTGATGCGGTCCATCTTGCCCATGTCGAGGTCATCGCCATCGGGGAACAAGGTGTAGGGATCATAGGCCTTGCCCAGGAAGCCCGCACTGCCGCCCTTGCCGACCACATTGGACTCCTGCAGCGGACGCGGCAGCATCACGAAGGGCAGCATGGGCTCCTCCATGGGCTTGAGGCGAATGATGTTGCTGCCGAAATTGGGGAAGTCCTTGGGGCTCGGCGGCTCAAGCTGGCCCGAGGGGCTCACCTTGTCCGTGGTGTAGCCGGTCATGATCTGGTAGATGGCCGCCGTGTGGTTGAACAACCCATTGGGCGTGTAGCTCATCGAATGGATCATGGTGAACTTGTCGTTCACCTTGGCCAACTGCGGCAGGATCTCCGTGAAATGCTGGCCCGGAATCTTGGTGGGGATGGTCTTGAAGGCCGAGCGCACCTTGTCAGGCACATTTTCCTTGGGGTCCCAAAGATCGAGATGGCTGGGCCCACCCTGCAGGTAGATCATGAGCACATGCTTGGCCTTGCCCCATCCGGCACGCCCGGCATTGGCAGAACCTGCGGAGGCCGCCTGCGCACGGAACATTCCATTGAGCGTCAAGCCCATCATCGAAGCTCCGCCCACGCGCAGAATGTCGCGGCGGCTCATGCCGAGATTGCGGTCGCAGAGATCTTTACCGAGAGCACCAGGGATGCGGAACATGGCAGAGGCAGGTTGTGGGTTGAGACAGGCGCAAGCATGCGCCAGAAGCAGATACGAAGGCAAGCCTGCAAACTTGCCTTCCACCCCGGCCCTGAGCCTAAAAATCCATGACAGGCGGGGGAATCCTACCCACCCGCGAAGACCTCTCATTTCCAGGCCTCTGCGCGGCTCCTACATCCGCTCGGGCGCCTCAATGCCCAACAGGCCAAGCCCACCCTTGAGCACCCTGCTGGTGGCTTCACAGAGCAAGAGACGGCTGGCGCGGATGGACGCCTCGGCCTTGAGCACCGGGCAGGCCTCGTAAAAGGCATGGTAGGCATTGGCCAACTCGAAGAGATAATTGGCCAGTAGATTGGGGCGTTGATCGGCAAGCACATCGTGCACAGCCTCGGCCAATTGACAGAGCTTCAGCCCCAAGGCCCGTTCTGCCGGTTCAGCCAACTGCAGAGTGGCCGACGCCGCGTCGAAGGGCTGCTCCAGCTTGCGGAAAATGCTGCGCGTGCGCACATACGCGTTCATCAGATAGGGCGCCGTGTTGCCCTGCAGGCTTAGCATCTTCTCCCAACTGAACTGATAATCCGTCAGACGGTTTTGACTCAACTCAGCGTACTTCACCGCACCCACGCCAATCTGCCGCGCCACCTGCGCGCGGTCCTGCTCACTGAGCCCATGCTCGCGGCCATCAACCTCGCGCTGAGCCCGAACCACGGCCTCATCGAGGACCTCGAGCAGGCCCACCGTCTCGCCGCTGCGCGTTTTGAACATGCGGCCATCGGGCCCGAGGATGCTGCCGAAGGCAATGTGCACAAAGCGAGCCCGCAAGCCCAATCTCGCGGCCACCGCAAAGACCTGTCTGAAATGCAACTGCTGCGGAGCACCGACCACATACCAAATCTCCTGGGCGCCCCATTGCGCAATGCGATGCTCAATGGTGGCCAGATCGGTGGTTGCGTACAAAAAGCCACCGTCGCTTTTGCGCACAATGCAGGGCGCCGGCTTCCATTGATCCTTCTCAGCGATGAGGAAGGGATCCTCCTGCGGCGGCAGTTTGCCATCGCTGAAAACCACCACGGCACCGTCACTGGGAGTGGCAATGCCCTGCTCCAACAAGCGCTGCACCAGCGGCCCCAGCGCGTCGTTGTAGAAGCTCTCACCGAGGTAGTGGTCAAAGCTGATGCCCACCGCCTCGTAAACCCGCTGCAACTGCTCCAAAGTCAGGCGCACACACTCGCGCCAGATGCGCAGATTCTCCTCGTCGCCCTGCTGCAGGCGAACCAACTCTGCCTTGCAGGCCTCAAGCAGGGCGGGATCGGTCTTGCTGGCAGAACTCATCGTGCGGTAGATGCGCAGCAGTTCGGCAATCGGATCCTTTGCCAGGGCCTGGGCATCGAGCCCGCTTTTCCAGCCATGCAAAATCATCCCGAACTGGGTGCCCCAATCCCCGACATGGTTGTCCGTGATCACCTCGTGGCCCACCCAGCGCGCCATGCGCGCCAGCGCATCACCGATAAAGGTGCTGCGGATGTGGCCGACATGCATCGGCTTGGCGATGTTCGGCGCTGAGAAATCAATCACAATGCGCCGCGGTTGCGCCGCCTTTGGCACCCCGAGGGAAGCGTCTTCAAGCAAGCCCGCCACCCGCGACTCCAAGGCCTGCGCTGCAAGCGTGAAATTGAGAAAGCCTGGACCATCCACGCTGACCTTTGAAACACAATCCTCCACCTGCAGGGCCGCGGCGATCCTGCCTGCCAATTCTCTTGGATTGCAACGCAACGCCTTGCCCAGCACCATGGCCGCGTTGCTCTGGTAATCCCCAAAGCGACTGTCACTGGCCAGCGACACCGCAGGCACAAAGCCTTCAGGCAGATTCAGGGAACAAGTCGCGAGGGCAGCCTGCAGTCGTTCGGTAAGTAGGGCGCGAAACATCGGCGCCATACTGGATCAAAAAGCGGCCTTGTCGAATGGGATGTAAGCCCCGCAACCCGCACCACCCCTACTCACCACTGGCAGCCGCCGGTGGCAGGCCACTGGCCGATGAGGGAGGAGTCGGAGGTGGCCCCGCCATCGCGCCGCCGGCATCGCCACCGCCGCCACCGGAGTCGCCTCCACCGCCGGAGTCACCGCCACCACCGGAGTCGCCGCCTCCAGAATCACCACCATCGCCGCCACCATCACCACCGCCACCACCATCACCGCCGCCGTCGCCGCCGTCGCCGCTGTCTCCACCCTTGCCGCTACCGCCGCTTCCCTTGCCACCGCCGCCACTGGAGCTCACCGTGGTTCCCGCAGAGGTCGTGGTTACCGAAACCCCGGGTGCGGTGAAGGAAATCGAGGCCACAGGCCCCCCCATGGAGGGACTGCTCACCGAGAAACTCGGCGGGTTGAAATCGGGTTCCCAGCGCAGCGCGAGGTAGCGCACCTTCACCGGCTTTTGAACCTTCATCTGCAGCGTACCCAGACCCACGGAATCCTCTCCCACCACAACGGGCTGCACACCGTCGAAAGCCTTGGGATCAAAGGCAAGACGCCCACGCCAATCTTCCTTTTCCGGCAGGGCTTCGAAGGCAAAAACGGCGAGGCGCACCGGACGCGGTGAGTGCACGGATCCGAACTCAGTGAGCGAACGCACCTGACCCAGATCGTAAACCGCAGTGCGATACTTCTCGTCAGACTCCGGAAACTCAAGCTGATTCAGCGCCAGGGCATCCTCCCCATTTTTGTAATCTTGAGGGTTGATGTAAACCAGGCGACCGCCGCCGATGCCGCTGCCAAAGTTCACCACCGGCCCCTTGCCGTCTTCGCTGGGTTCGATTTTGTAATTGGCATCGGTCTGGTCGCCGAAGACTTGAAGGCCGCGCAAGGAGCCCGTCGCCGCCAGTTCAAACTGCATGCGCAGGTAGCGGATTTGCTTGGCGACCAACTGCGCGTTGACGATGCGATCCGCCTTGGAGAACAAGGCATTGGCCCCCTCCGTCCAGTTCTTTCCATCGCTGCTGACTTGCGCCAACAACTTTCCATTCATGCCATCACTGGTAAAGGTCAGACGCGAAACCACCGACTGCTTCACGAACTTGATCACCAGGCTGCTCTTGCCTGCGGCAACATTGACTGCCCGCGTTGGATCTCCGCCAAGCACAGCGGTCTCAGGGCCTACGCCCTGCGCCAATTCCACCGTCGTACCAGAGGTCTTCAGGCACATGTTGACTTGACGCTTCGCCACCGTTGGCATTCTGCCCCACTTCGCCACCGACCATGAGAGCGCCAACGAGGCAAGCAGGAAGATGGTGAAGCGCGTCATGAGTTTTGGCTGAGGACCTAAGATACAAAGATTCAACAAACTAGATGATAGAACTAAGGTTTTCAGACATTGAAATCAATAAACTAATTCTTTTTTTTAATCGCAAGAGAATGGTTTCTTTAGGTTTCCTAACAGGTTTTCCAGCCATGGCGCCAGCGTCGCTCAGGTGACCAGAGGCGTAAAAAAAGCGCCTTTCCATCCGACGACGCTTGCCGAAAGCGATGAAAACAGCACATTGAACGGCTACCCCGGTCCTGACCGCCTCCCACCATGTCTCAGTCTGCCCCTCCCCCGAACGACAACCCAGGCCGCAAAGGCTCTGATCCTCAAGGCAATTGGAGGGGTTATGCCTTGATGGCGGTGGTGATCCTGCTGATCGGTTCCGCCATGATGGTTGGCCGGGATGCCGGCCGCGCACGGGAAATCAGCTACAAGGAATTCCTTCAACTGCTTGAAAATAAGTCCATCGACTCCAGCAAGGATGTCTTTCTGGTCCAGCACGACACCACCTCGGCTGAATTCATCGAGGCCTTTGTGCCGGTCACCGCGCTGGCGCCAAGCCCCAGCGCTTTGCCTTCGCTGCCGACGACGGCGACGGAGCCTCAAGCCCCAAAGCTGGGTTCCACCAGGATCCGCGTCCCAGTTTCGATTCAGTACCAGAAAGAGGAGCTGCAGGCCCTCATGAAGAAGGCTGGCTTGGTTCTGGTGCCGCGTTACGAAAACGATCAAATGGGCGCCTTGCTGGTGAATTTGCTGCCCGTCTTGTTGGTGCTGGGGCTCATTTTCTTCCTGGTTCGGCAGCAACTCAAAAACGCAGGCCGCGGAGCGATGACCTTCGGCAAGAGCCGTGCCAAAATGCTCTCCCAGGACCGCAACCGAGTGACATTCAGGGATGTTGCAGGCGTGGAGGAGGCCAAGGACGA
>Ga0222712_10006827_pt1 | contig 11196 bp, 7 predicted proteins | sample C33_657DmetaG_FD_165043 | JGI IMG/M metagenome (GOLD analysis project Ga0222712, IMG submission 165043) | Estuarine water microbial communities from San Francisco Bay, California, United States - C33_657D | ecosystem: Environmental > Aquatic > Marine > Unclassified | place: USA: California... | reverse complement strand
TGCGGAATAAGGTACTCCACCTCTGGTAAATGACAGTGATGAATTGGATACATCAAAAACTAACGTACTATTTTCCGTTAATGTCAATGCAGGATTGATTGGAAGTATTGAACCAGAAGAAGCAGAAGTTATATTTACAACATTTCTTTCTGGTCTGATAGAATAGTAGGAACTATTTGACAGTCTTATTGTATTTTCATCTACAACAACAACATAGTAAATTTTTTGACTTTCTAATCCGCCAGATGGTGATGATGAGGTATAAACAACTTTTTGACCTGTTTTCAGACCATGATTCGATATAGTTATGGTATTGAAAGTTACATTTACATCTGATGATAAGAAACTTCTAGCATTAATAATAGTTCTTCTTGTAAAATCGCTGTAAGAAACTGAAACTTGAGTGGTAACTCCAGATATTACACTTAAGTTTACCGTATCTCCGAGTTGCAGTCCATGAGTTGATGCTGTAGAAACAGTAACTCTATTCTTTACGATCTTACCTTTAAGAACATTTGCATAGTTTGTAGTGAAACTATGAATTTGTCCAGATCCTGGATTGGTAAGATATAATAAGTCTGATGATGTTGATAGACCAACATATGACCCAGTAGTACCTAGTCCAACCTTAACTGAACTAATTCCTATTAAATCATTGGATAATTTTGTAACATAAAGAGTGCTGTTGTTACCTAAGAGATATGAAGAAGATCCATTTACAGAAACGGATATTGAAGTTCCACCATTTGTTGAATAAACAACTTCATCCCCAGAATTGAATTTATGATTTGGTAAATAAATCGATCTTACGGGAATGGATACCTGAGTTAAACCAACACCAGGATTTGAGAAATATAAAGTGGAAGTAATTCCAGGGCCTGCTGTAGTTCCAATTCCTAAAGATTCTGCAGGATCAAAATAAAGTTGAGTATTCTGTTTTTGCTCATAAGTATTGTCAACCGTGAAATTGACATACAACTTTCTAGGAAGTTCAGTTAATTGTGTTCCAGAATCATAATTTGTTGCACCACTAATATTGTTGGTGTTTCTTAAAACTCTAATTCTAGAAGATTTTGTATCTACATTTAAAACTTTTACAATTTCATTTGATATTTGATAAAAATCATTTTCTGCAATATCAATAGAGTTTAAATTAGTGAAAACATTGAAATAAGTTACCAGTCCTGTTACAGTCGTGGATGCAATTCCATTTGAAACAAATAAATTGTTTGCGATAACTTTAGAAATTGAAGTTTTTTCAACTTCAAAATTACTTGAGATGGTTACAAAATCGCGATTGCTAAATGCATGTGGTGTAGTTGATATTGCAACATATTGATTTCCAGTAACACTCGAAGAATAAAATTCTACATTGTTTATTTGTGAAGTTGCTACACTTACACTCGTTACCGATTTTCCTTTCAGTGAGGTAACCTTTGCAGATGGGGATATAGGTCCCAAATCAGATTGCTCAAAAATTACAGAATCATTTACTTTATAATTAAATCCTCCAGTAACAATTCCTATGGAGTTAATACCACCTTTTGATACATTTTGAACGAATGAGATTTGTTCTCTAACTTTATTGGGATCATATAAAAATTGATATCCACTATTTCTTCTAGTTAGATTATAAGGATAAGTATTTCTAATCCAATTAGTCTTATTGATATCTATTTGTGATTGATTTGATGTTCTTTCCGAATTAAAATCAATAAACTTGGAATTATAAGTATTTCCAATGAAATATGGGAATACTGGTAATTTATAATTTCTAAATACCCCTGAAGATTCTACACTACCACTATTGATTGTGGTAAAGTATGCATAAACACCATTTGGATATTCAGGAGTGATGCAGAATCTTCCATTGTGCTCATCAAGATCCCCAGTTCCAACAAACTTATAATCATCAACAAAATATCCAACAGGATATATTGAAGTGCTAGGTCTATTTGGTTTTAAATCCACTTGATAACCAGAGACCATAGATCTGACAGTTCCACCAGATGGTGTAGAATAACCATATGGCCCATAAATTGGATTTCCATCGTAAGCCCATCCAATTATTGGTGAGTGTGCTTGAGAATTAATTTCTCTACCACCATCTACAATTAAATCTTGATCATAAAAAACTTCACCATCGCGGTATCTAGTTCCGAATACCGAGGATCTGAATTTTCTAGGTGCATAAAGATGGAAGTATTGTAAACCAAAATTAGAAGGACTATTATCTAATACACCATCATCTTCTGTGATCTGATTTGTCTGTAAATATCTTTCGAAAAGATTTATGTTCCAGGATTTAATAGAAGCCTGTAACTCTACATTAGATCCTGCAGAGACAACATTAATACTAGTACCCGATGTTGAATAGTTTACTCCACCGTAAATAACCTTTACTTCAGTAATAGATCCATTTACTACGATTGGAGTTAAAATTGCGCCAGATCCAGTTCCATTTATAACAAGGTTTGGAATTGAATTATAATTTGTTCCACTATTATTAACAATTACATTTACTATGGATCCATTATTAACTACAGGAGTTAATTGAGCACCAGAACCAGTCAATAAAGATATTTCTGGTTGCCTGTTGTAATTGATAATTTCTTGTGATCCATATGAAGAACCACCATTTTGTACATGAACGGAATTGATCGAACCTCTAAAAATAGGTTGCAGTACTGCATTGAAATCCTGTCCAGACAGAGTAGAAATTCCAATGACACCTGAAATTGTTACCTCTATAGGTTCATAGTTGAAAATATGAGTTCCTGTACCAATTCCAGTAAAGTCAACGTATTGATTAGTCTTATAAAATACATCTCTACTTTGAGTACTAGATGTTCCTACCAATGATAGTTTAAAATTATCATTATCAATCTTAGTAACATAATATTTTGAAGTTGATGACAGACCAATTACAGGGAACCCTGTGTAATTATATACAACAATTTCTCCACTGTTATAACCATGATTTTTGATGGTTACTGTATCAGTAGCCGCATTAATATTTGACTCGCTTGCAGTGGTCTTTTTATTTTCATAATTTGACCCAGCATTGATAATATCAATAGAACCTATTCTCTTCTTCTTAGAAACTGTTCTAAATCTCTGAATACCTGATCCGGTATTTGAAAGTTGTATAGGATTTAATCCTAAAACACTATCAGAATAAGTTGCGTGTAATTTTACTTTTTTAGAAGAAACTACGGATACAAAATATGCTGAATTATTTGATAATCCACCAACACTTGTTTGTCCTTGATTCTCATATACAACATTTTCATAATCTCTGAATTTATGATCATCGATAAATGTTATGGTATCATCAGTTTCATTGACAGCCAATGATGATGTGCTTGCATTAAAGTGTGCATAATGGTCAAAAATAATCAAGTTTGCTTTTGCTTCCGCACCAGTTCCATTTCCGCCAGTAATTTTAATAGTTGGAATTTCTAAGTAATCGAATCCAGGATCGATAATATCAATTCGTGATAACTGACCTCTTACCGCACAATATGCAGTGACACCACTACCAGTTTGATCATTAACTGACAGTACTGGAGGATTAATAATATCATAACCAGATCCAGTTGATACTGGAATTATATCTTCAATGGGACCATAAAAAATATTATCTTGCGATTTATAATTTAATACTTCAACTCCATTAATAAGAATACCAATAGGGCCTGATATTGTTTCAGTGTTACTGGAATCATCTACAGGAGTTGATACTTTTCTAAGAAGTTTTTGTGGTTCTAATTGTTTTGGACTTGAAGTTGTTTCAGAAACAAAAGAAGAGAACTCTAATTTGTTATTCGTAACTGTTCCGCTTACAGATACAAATTTATTAGCTTGAATATTTGATCTACTCTTAGATAATTTAATTGTAGTGCTATCAACCTTTTTAACGAAATAAAATCCACTTGCTATTCCTATATTATTATTTGAACCACTAAATCTATAATAAACTCCATCTCCAGTGTAGAATGGATGATTACCAATCGTTAAATCAGTTCCACTAAAAGAACCTGAAAATGTAACAGATTTATCATTTACATTGATAGGTTGATTTAAATATGATGGAAGAGATGGTGATGCAACAATTAGAGAGTTCTCGTTATCGATATAAACATTCTGTACATTTGTGGAAAACTTACTTAAATCCTGATAATTGGAAGAATTACCTCTCGAAAGTAGTTTGGTTACCACATAGGTAAGAGACACGCTCAGAGACGATTGTGCCGCTATTACAACTGCTTTTGAATTGCCATAACCAGTTACTGTCCCAAGCACTGTTGTACCTGAAGAAGACAATATAGAAACTCTATCACCAACTACAAATGAATGAGTGTCGTAAAAATCAATCCGATACGTATTAGTAGATGAATCTAGCAGTTGTATTCTACTAGAATCATAGGAGGTCGAAATATTAAAAAACCAATTATTGAATTTTGGATCAGAAATATCAGATCCCAATGTCTTTATCTTAATGGGATCATTAATGCTAAATTCACTATTATTTTGATTTAAAGAGATATCTGATAAAACACCAGTAACTCTAAACGTAATGTTGCTAGTATTACCCTTACCATATGCATAGGCATCAGTCTTAATTTCTGTGCCCGATGGTAATACCTGAGTAATTCCAGTGCAGTTTAAAAATTGTGTAGATGTTTTATCTTGGTAAGTAATGGTAATTTGAGTACCATTACTTAAGTCAACTAAAAGTTTACCTGATTGTGGAAATCCTATTGTTGAGTCAACATCTAATGAAGTAGAACTTGGAGTAAATCCACCAACACTTGGATCAGTATCAGTAATTGCAGTAATTAATAATGTCTTGGGATGAATAGAAAATTGTCCAAATACTGTTCCATCTACGGTCGTATCTCTCTGATAACCATAGTCTAGACTAAGAATATAATATTCTTTTGCGCCTCTCAGAATTTTCTCTACTTGAGTAACAGTTCCTTGAGCCTTTGATTGGAATGTATTTTGGTCTTGATTAATAGTACGATTCAATAACTCAAAAGGATCGCCAGATATTGCTTCTACAACAATATCTTGGGTTATCTTATATTGAGCATCCGATGGTCGAATTAAGAATTCTTGTGGTCTTATAACCTGAACATCTTGACCATACAATGCTCTGAAGAGAATTTCAAATGACTCCTCTGAACCTTTGGATGAATAAAAATCTTTTGCTTGTTTTACAAAAACACGCTTATTCAAAGAGGAGAATAATTCTCTACCATCAAATCCCGGTGTTACTTGATATTTTAGTTTATTAAAAAATTCTTGAAGGAAAAGAACACTTAAGTTATTAACCTTAGTTGTATTAGTGTGATCTTTAGATACAGATTCACTAAAAACCAACTCATCATTATTATTTGAGTTTACTAATGACGTAATACCACTAAAACCGCGAACACAACCTACAAATGAAGTTGATGTTTTCGAGGTGTAAGTAATAATTTCATCATCAATTAAAATCAGACCATATCTATCAGGAAATCCTGCTGTTGATGTTACATTAATAGTAGTGTCAAAAAAAGTTATATCAGACGTAAGAGTTGTAGAAACAGTTAAATTAGATAAGTTATCTAACTTTACATACTTATCTAAATTTTGAATAAGATCATATGGAAGCCCTTGACTTTCTAGAGAAGTATAATACTGCTTTAAAAATTCTGATACTAAAGGAAATTCTTCTCTTACAAACTCGGGGAGTTGATTTTCAACAACTGAACTGATTTTAATTCTTGTTTCTGACATTTTATATTCTTACGAGGTCTCCGTTTAGATAACTTGATGTTACAACATATGATGATCCTGAGATACCAGCACCTGAAGATATTTCATCTGATACCATATTTAACACACTTGAAGAAGGATCTAATTGAAGATATAGATCCTGTAATCCAATCACATCATTGGAAGTGGGAATTGCTGATATCTGGATAATAGGTTCTCCTCCACTATTCTTAGAAGTTGAGGTAATATTAATTGGATTTAATAAAATCTCACCTTTTTGGTAATTAACTGTTCCAACATTAGTTCTTACAACCGTTGCAGATGTTCTGGAGGTAATAGAGAATAAGAATATTGATCCAGTAATACCATCAGCATTTGGAAGATCTGAAAGATAAACAGTTCCATTTAAACCGCTGACACTAAAACCTGAAGATTTAATGTTATATCCAGTATTTTTTGCTACATGGAAAGAATTTCCATAACATATTTCATAATCAGCGATCTGATTTGTTAATGGCCTTAAGTCTCTTCTTATTCTTATTGAAGTGATATTAGAAGTAATTGCCTGATTACTATCATCAATAATTTTTAAGAACTTACTATACTTAAATCTTGCTCCATAACTATTTAATTCAGATGATTTAGCATAGGCATTAATATTTGTAGAAACTATATTCTTTACAGAGTCTGCACTTGATGCTAAATTGGAATTATAGTAAATTGAACTATCAAATTCAATATAAAGATACTTAAGATCAATAATTTCAGGTACTATACCAGCAACACTATATTTCTTTAAACTTCTTTTTATGTTATCTTTAACCTGACTGGAAACATATGCTCCATTGATAGGTTTAATTGTAATATAAACTTTACCATATTTTGGTGGATTCAATTCTTCACCACCAAAAACTGAAATAGATTCGGTCTCTGGATAAATTTGTGGGATTATAGATTCATAATCAGATGCAGTTACTGCACGATTCTGAGATGCATATATTCTTGGCGCATATTTTTTAATAGAATCAACAGATTCAATATCCTTTCCACCTCTAGAAGGAGTATTTGTACTAACTAAGGATATTCCTGCTGTTACAACACGATTATTATTATCTACTATTCTTCCATTAAAGGTAAATGCAGATACTCCATTTGCTAATTCACCTGTTGTGGTGACATATGATACTTCAATATAATTTGCATTGTCAAGTTTAGTTCCAAATACCCCATCTCCAAAAATTAACTCATATCTTTGGTCTTCAATTTCTTGAATAAAGAATACCTTAGATGATGCATTTACGGTTAATAGACTATCCGCAAGAGTGAACTTTCTGCTTACTGTACTTGCCTGGGTATTTCTAACTTTTACAGATATTGATTGAGTATCAATACTTGCGTTATCTAAAATGAATCTTTGGTTTGGATTATTTGCATTAACTGTAAAATTGGAAATTAAAAATGTTCCTTCATAAATTGTGATGTTATCAAACGATGCAATTCCATTTACTACTGGTCTTGTAATGTCTTCAGGAACAGTAAATGTATAATTTTGATTTTCAAAAGAACTGGTAGAGGTACAAACAGTTCCCTTTTTAAGTGTTAATGTTAGGGGTCTTGTGGTAAATCCTGTGGTATCTACAAAGAAAGATATATTTGCGCGTGAAGAAGTTTTTGATCTTGGAACATAACCAATATTTCTTGCAAGAGATACAACGTTCTCTCTCAACGTAGCACTATCGATGAACACCTCATTACTCATCATATTTGCATTATATGATGTAATGTATGTGTTGTAGGCAAGAACATCAATTAAGGTCGATAAGTTAGATCCCTCAAAATCATAGTCAGTGAAATTTGAGTTTGATTTTAAGTAATCTCGGATCGAAGTCCTTATCTGATCAAAATCTAGATTTGTAAAATTTACTAATGCCATTTATCGTGTTGGCTGTAGTGCGAATGATAACTGTTGAAATGGAACATCTATTCCAATTATTCTATATTGAATTGTAACATTAAATTCACCACTATCATAGTTAGGTTGAACTATCACATCGGTTAAATTTACTCTTGGTTCATAATTATTAATTGTATTTTCAATTTGTTCTCGAATAATCGAAGCAGAAATGCCATCAACATTTTCGAATAAGGAACTTCCGACTTCGGAACCAAGATTTTGATTAAAAAAACGCTCTCCGGGTTGAGTAAGCACAAGATTGCGAATGGATCGAGCAATTGCTGATTCATTTTTGAGCGCAATTATGTCACTATTCAGAGGGCTAATCTGAAAGGTCATGCTTAAATCTTTAAAACCTGTACTTACCCTCTCTAGAGGCATAAAAATAGAATAAATCTATCTTATTTATCACCCAAAAATTGGTTCTGTACCGTATTCCCAGTCATCATAGTCATCATCGTTTCTAATTTTTTCATGAATTTCCTTCTGATGATGAAAATCATGCTTCTTAGGTGTCATATCATCTTCAACAATCTCACGAAGCATCTTCTGATCATCGTCAGGTGTTGATTTTTTGGTCCAATAGTCGGTAATTAAGTGGGAAGTACCCCACATTTCCTTCATATAAGACTCATTGCGATCAGGATTTGGATTCATTGCCATCTGTTTTTTCTCCTACGATTAAAAACAGAACTTTTTACGGGGTTGCTATCCCGAATTCTTCACAATTTCGTAGTCATCTCCCAATATTTCTTTCAAATAGTCATCATCCCAATGATCATAATACTTGGTTTTTGCTAGTTTCAATCTTTTTTGTCTTAAATCTTCACCACTTTGCATCAAAATGAGGTTATATTTGCCATTATTGGTCTGAATACCGCCAACATAAGTATCATATGATGCACAATCTTCAAAAAATAACCAATCTTCATGCTTGTTATTATGATACTCTACCCATTCTTGAACATCTTCAAGGGTAAAGTCATCTTCAATGGCATAAATTACCACATCATAACCAGATATGGGTTCAATATCTTTTGCATTACACTCAACAACCTTATAGTTTGCCCGTGAAGAGAAAGGAAAAACTGCAAATCCACTCAACTCTGGTCGAATCTCAGACACACTTCGAATCCAATTGGCGATGTGAGATTCAATCTCAGTCATAAAATCCTTTGGTCATTTTAGTTATTTATTTTAGAGACGGCTTTTCCGGGTCATACATTTCACCCAGAGATAAATCCGGGCATAAGAACATAAAAAAAGTCGGACTCATAAGGTCCGACTGAATTGAGAGTATAATCAGGGTTTTCCCTGCCCTCTGTATTTCTTACGAGCACCATTTCGAGATGATGCGGCGTATTTTGTATGTTTCCCAAGACCCTGACGAGTTGACTTGGGATGAGATTCAATTTTATTTCCGTTAGTGAGCGATGGACGCTTTGCCATAATAATCTCCTGTTATCAAATTACGCGAGTTTTTTCGTGACCGACACGGATGCGAGGATCACACCAAATTTCAAAACCATTTTCTTTTGCATCGAGACAGAATGATACATCTTCTCCACACATGTCTTGTACTGCACCAGACTCAAAGACTTGCATCTTCGGAGCAAACCAAGGATATTCGAGATTCTCAAATACACCCTTCTTGATTAGTACCCAACCAAAACCAGTATAATCAACAGTGAATGGCTTACGACGCTTCGAAATAGACTCAACGTTTTCATGATTCATGACTCCACCATTCTTACGGAAGTCATCTTCTTCCAACCAATGAGCTACTGAAGTTGTGTGACCATCTTCTGTTGCATACCAACCAGCAACAATCTCTTTCTCTTCTCCCTGTTCATTCAGAGCAAGATCACAGAGTTGCCAGAACTTTTCAGTTGTGAATACAATATCACTATCAATCCAGAGTTGATAATCATATTGCAGTTTACCATCCCAAGGAATTTGCTTCGGACCACGGAGAACATTTGCACCAAGTACTTTACAACGTGCAAAGTTCACCATCGAACTATAATCCTGAGAAATCTGAATGCTCATACCATTTTGTACAAGATCAAAACAGAGTTGTACAAATGCTTTCAGAAAAATAAACGAACATCCTCTACCGGGCAGACAGAAGACAATCGATTTACCTTTCATTCTTTCTTTAATTGCCTCATAGTCCCATTCCATATCTGAAGGTTTGGGTGCCGTCGCTTTTACAGTAAATCCTTTTGCCATAAGAATAATATCTTTCAGATCAATTTTATCGTGCTATTTATGTTTTGTCAATGAGATGATTCTAATAATACTCTCTTATCATTATAGAGCTCTTCATACGAAAGTTCTGCACTTTCTGTCAGTAATTCTGCCAGACGATTCAGTGCAGTCCACGTCGCATTAAACTCATCTTCCTTGAGAGAATGGTAGATACACTCTCCTCGGGCATAGATGTGGTAAATTTTTTCTCCGGGATTTTTTTTCATACTTTTTATTTCACCAACGCATTATATATGAACGCAAATAACACTCCGAGGGGCACAAAGACTATCTTAGGATAGCGTATTAACCACCCTGCGAAAACAACTTTCCAAAAATTCCAATAAGGTTTCTGTTTGGATCTCATAGCGGAATACGGAATATTATAAAGGGGTCTCATAAGATCTTACTTTTTCTTTCTTTTCGATGATGCTCTTTTTTGTGCGGATGATCTAAAAATACCCTTCGAGCATCTCTTATCTTTCTTATGCTTTCCTCCGAAAATCCCCCAACCATAACAAGTTGCTTTTCGTTTTTGTGGCATTCTTATACTCCGGAAAATTTTTTATGAGTGTGATATTTAGAGGTCGAATTGTCACCTCTGTAGGTTAGGGTAGTTAACCATTTTTAATCGCAGGGCGCGCCGCTATAACGATAACGTTATATCGTATAACTGCTGTTCACGAATGTGCCGAACGAATGGCTGTCCACCATGCGTTCGTGATACTTAAGGGGGCGAAGTTGCCCCCCGTTTGTATCAAGCTCTGCCGTCTGTGTAGTCTCCCAAAATTACACCATTGTGGCGCACTTGAGCATAACCAAACTCCTCAGACATAGAGAGGCAGAGATCCCAAGCTCTGTCCAGATCATGAGTACTCTCTGACTCATAAGGTGCAGAGGGAATGTACACTTGATAACGGGTCATTGTGCTTTGTTTGAACTGAAAGAATTGTAGAGCATAAGAGGCACCCTAGAGTGCCCCTGTATGCCACCTTTCAGACTGTCACTTTACTGTAACCGCTAAACTGTTTGTTCTTCCTACGCTCACGGATTGCAGCACCCCAGGAAGAACCTTTAGGTTGAGTACCGTGTACCAGAAGAGCAAACGGTTTGTCACCGAAACAGTGTGTGTCGTCGTGATCAACTTCGAGACCAAGCTTTGCAGCGTCAGCATCGTTCATACAAACTTTGCTGTAACGTGTAAAGAATCCCTCATCGATCAGATA
>Ga0222712_10006826_pt1 | contig 11197 bp, 21 predicted proteins | sample C33_657DmetaG_FD_165043 | JGI IMG/M metagenome (GOLD analysis project Ga0222712, IMG submission 165043) | Estuarine water microbial communities from San Francisco Bay, California, United States - C33_657D | ecosystem: Environmental > Aquatic > Marine > Unclassified | place: USA: California... | reverse complement strand
AGGATTTAGCAGCAATGGCTGAGACCCTCGGTGACCAACTGACGCTTGATTTAGCTGTAGAGCGTGGTCGTGCCCACAAGAAGTTTCAATGGCTTCTCAAAGCCAACCTGGACGCTTAGAATAAGCGAAATTGGTTTAGCCCATGGGTTTCTTTGAAGGTTACCAGCAGACCCTGGTACAGAACTTTCCCGAGCTAACAGCCCCGGGGGTGACTGATACCCTTGACGTTTTGGTCGCCAATTATCTGTCAACTCGTAACTACACGCTGAGTGCGACCGTAACTAACATCAACGCTCATGTTGTGGTTAGGCTTGATGGCAGCATTGATGGTGTCAATTATGGTCCTCTAATCTCTAATACGATTACCGATAACGGGACCTATCTTTATTACGTAAATGGCTTCCCTGTTGGACATTTACGGGCGAATTTTTACCACGAAAGCGGCGGTACTGATGCCGTCGTTAAATTTAGTATTGCTGCCAACTAAATTAGGCTCCAGCTACGAAACCATTTGGTAATAACGTATTTATTACCACTGATTGGCGGACAGGCCTCGTGCATTGTTTTTAAGTTGGGCAGTCCGTTTTTGTAGAGGTTATTCCAGGCAACCAACATACCCTGCTTTGGCTTTACACGCAGATTCAAGTGTTTGAAATAGGTCTCACCGCCTTTTTCAACATCATTAAGATAGACCATAGCAGTCCAAGTTCGCTGCCCCATCCATTCGCAGTAAATTTTATATTCTTTTGTGGTGGGCATGAAGAAGTCCCAATGCTCTTTGTAGTATTGACCCGGCTCATATTTTTGCGCCTGCATAATCTCCCCGAGAAAGCTATAGAGACCTAAAGTGTCAACAATTCTTCTGTCTAGTTCCAGGTACAAAGGATCATCAAAGTAGTGTAGATCGGAGGTCTGACTGGTCCGGTAATCTGAAACCAGACAAGAATCTGCAGCGTCCGAAACCGTCGATGGCCGCAGCTTGGTGTCAATGAGCTGCATCAACTCCTCGCACTCATTTTTGCTTAAAATGTTGTCGTAACTATAAATTTGAGTGAAGGGATAAAAGAGCCGATCGCCAGTTTTGGTGATTCCTGCAGCATGAAATTTTTTATAGTCAATCTTTGTCGGCTTACTCCTGAATGAGCACAAGTGGATAACCTGATCAATTTCGCCATCTTCTAAACCATGCAGCTCCTTCATAGTCCTGATGAGTTGGGTCCTGCTTACGCCACCAACCGCTGATTTCATGAATTCCGCAACGAGCTGATTATTGATCATTGGTCGGTTTGTCTTCTGTACAATGTATAAGTTAAGCGTTTGTTTTTCAAGTGGAAGTTGTTATCTTAACCTTTGGCTTGGTTTTCGGAAGCATTTACAGCTTAACGACGGTTATTTTGGGACAAAAGATTGAGAGCCATGAATCCAACTCCCCACGAACACTTGAAAAATTACGTCACCGAGCATTTAGCGGCACTGGTTCCAGCCGTTTTTGAAGAGGGTGGTGACTTACCGTCATTTACGACGGATCAACGAAGTAAACCCCTGGACGAGCCACCTTACCTCGTCTGATTGACGATTAATTCAGCGCTGTTAGGATATCTGTAAGGTTCAGATCAACCATGGATGCCATAGATCTTCCGATGGACGTGGAGTTTTCAATCCACGCTGCCTCCCTAGCCATTCAAAACCTGGATCGGGATGAATTGGAAGAGGCCTTCATCGAGATGCTTCACCAAAAAGCCCTGGATCGTCAAATGTTCTTGGGCATTTTGAAGGACCACGGCATCGACGCCGATATTAATTTCAATTACTCCACGCTCGGACAGATTTCCTAATCACCATGGCCACTCGCACGATTAAAGGTACCCTTGACACGTTCCAGGTTGACAGCGGTGCCGACGTTACCTATCTGGGTAACACCTCTGCCGGCTCTACCGGTGGTCTGAACATCCGTGCGTTCCGCGTGAATCCCGGCACCACGGGGGACATCATCGTCAAACTGGACAAAACCAGTGGCGTGAACACCATGGAAATTTTCCAAGAAGATGCGTACACCGCTGGTGCCGCCCCGACTGGTTACACCAAGTACAGCAACATCGTGAAGAACGGTTCTGGTAAGGGTGCTGTGGCTGTTACCGTGACCAACGCTTCCAAAGACTACGTGGTGCTGCTAACTTTGGATGGCTATTCCGAAGTTTCCTACACTGGCAGCGTCGTCGTCCCGTAAGAATACTGACGATTGGAGTGAGTACCCGTTGCTCACTCCGAAAGGAATTGATCTAATTAAACACTACACGCAGCCCCGTACCAATTTAGGTATGGGGCGTTTTGGTTCGTACAAAGATTACGGCGAGGATATCTGGCGCATTGGATACGGCAGCAAAAAAATCAACAAACACTGGGTTGGATTTCAGGAAGTTGCGACTCGAAAGCAGATTGAAGAGCAGCTGATCGAAGATTTGAAAGAGTTCACCAAGCAGATCGAACCTTATATTTTTGTACCGCTAAACAAGAACCGAAAGGCGGCCATTTTGTCATTTGCCCATAACTTGGGGGTAACGGGCTTCAAGGAATCGCGCCTGCTGGGGTTGATCAATTCTCACGCCAGTAAAAAAGAAATCATCCGTGAGTGGAGCCCATACATCAATAAAATGTGGCTTTCTGGAGGTGAATCAATTGTCAACCGACGGCGAACAGAACTAGATACGTTTTTAGCCCCAGACAAGGAGATCCCTACCTTTACGGAACACAATTGCAAACTCAAGGTTTGTCTATTGAACCTACCGGAGACTTACACCGGGGTCAACAATCAGATCAAAGCGATTGAGTATCTGGAAGGGAAGATTCTGAGCTGGGATCCGTCTGGTCACGCTCTAAAGCATTTTTTTCGTCTTTGGAATGAGAAGCCCAGCGGTCTAGGATCTCCGCCGCGTCCGGGGATAGATCCTTGATCTGATCTAGCGCGTCGATTAACTGCAGTTCCAGCGAGTAGTTGTCTATAAATTCGTCGTATTGCATTCGATTTCAGTTGTTGATTCGCGTTTTAAGGCGATCTTAAGGAGTACCAAGTAGCCCATAAGATCCATAATTACGTCTTCGTCGTTAGCGAGAAGACCAGCCCCTTTTTGTATACGGTTAAGCTTATCATCAATCCGAACAAGAATCTGCTCGACAGCGTTTGCCTTACTAAAGATTCGCGATGGATTTAAAGCCGAATCGCCATATTTTTTATTCTTCTCGATTAGAAGTTCTTTCACCTCGTCACAGATTACCGCGATGTGGGCTTGGGTGTTGAAGAACTGAGTCATGTTAAGGGCTGTCAGAATACCTACATGAAACCACAGCTTAGCCAGACTTACAACGTTGATGCCCGCTACACGGCTGGCAAAGGAGCGCTCGATAATTCAGCCGGTAAAGCATTTGTAACTAGCTACATCAGCAGAATGCGTGAGGAGCAAAAGCCTGGCTACGGTTCTGATCTTGGGAATGAGGATAGGTTTATTGTGAACGGCCCCGGCAGCGCCAGTTATACCTTCCGCAACGCCTTCCGAGCTACACAATAATTCGACCAAGATTCGAAAAAATAGTTCTAAATTTTTCGACAGGGTCTAAATCAAATGTAAGGGGAGGTAGGTAGATAAAGTACCCCCAGTGAATTGGCGTATCGAGACGATAAAACCTGGCGCCATGAATCAAGTTGGCCCGATCCGTAGGAATACACATCGGTAGATCCCAGATTTCCGGACAAACCCGCATCATTTCCGGATAAATCGTGAAGAATAGTGCCTCGGGGATGTTGCGAAGCTTCCACTCTTTATAGAGTCGCCGAAACCAGATCACCGACGGGGCTTTGGCGCCATGACCAGCCTTCAGGCTCCACCGCCAGGTCCCACGCTCCTTGTTAAAAGAGCAGCGCCCATAAGTTGGTGGGAACAGATAGGTGACTCCCTTCCAGGGCTCCTCGATATTGAGCCCGTCATCATCCAGTGTATAGATCCGCTTTGCCCTGATGAACTCGCTGTTGGCTCGATGGGTCGAGCAGGGATCTAAATCGATATCACCGAGCAGGGCATCAATATAAGGTACGTATTCAACTGGAGTTACCCAATCGTCACGGATATGACGAATTCGGCTGAAGTACTTCTCACGTACTAAGAACCGCTGCTGAGGTGTATTCACATCCGAAGAAACGAATTGTCCGGGTTTTCGTGTTTATAGTGAATCAGCGACATTTGATCCTTGTCCTGGATGATAAACAAGGATTCCTTACTAGGATCAACTGTTTCTGCTCGGACAATAGCCTTCTTCATTACCTCTGCAGGCCCCTCCATATCTCGACTATTGAAGTCATTAAGTGCGTTCATTAACGCTTCGAGGGGCAGATAAAACATCGAGTCCTTGGGATCATCGGCGTCCGGAATATAAATTACTGCACCGGGACCCTCCAGAGCGTAAAACTTGGAAAAAAATTCACACATGTCGATGCAAATTCGTTCCACCACGAGCTTCATCATGGTTTGCTCAGTTTCACTGGGAGCAGACAACATGAGCCTGCTAATCATCTTGTTACGGCGTTCGGTCATGATTTTCTCCGGTTGCTTCAGTTTACTGCGATTGTTGTGATTCGCTGGGTTGGGTTTCCTGGCTCTTTTTGATGAGATGTCCCAACCCTGAGCGCTTGAGAGTTTCCAATAGCTTGGGGAGTGGTTTATACAAAACCACAGCTTTCTGCATATTACCAATTTTTTTAATCAGCTTCCCGTGCTCATCCCGTAGCTTTGTCAACTCACCTTGGCGGATGAGATATTCAGCTACGCAACGGTACCTTCGCTTTTCGGCCAGGCCAATATCTGGGTAACGGTCGCAGATGGTGCTGGTCTTCATATCGCTGAACGTCAATCGGATTTGATCGGCCAGCGACAGTCCCATCATCAGGTCCGTCGTACTGGTTTCATAGCTGGAAACAAGCTCAAGGTAACGCCTAAGATCTGGCGTTTCGAAGCTTCCGGACGGGGGCACGAAGATCTCCACCTGTTCCGCAAGGGAATTAACCAGTTTGTCTTTATAATTTTCGACAGTAACCTCGTTGATGTCTAGCGAAGCGAAGCGATAGCTCTGGTAGGTGTTCCCAGCGTCTACGTCTAGCTCAAATTCAGTTTTGTCGAGAATGTCGAGCCAGTCTTCGACCCCGTTCGCCGTCATTGATTAGGCTGCTTTTCGCAAAGTGTAGCTAATTTTTGATGCTTGTCCCACTGCCGCATGTGATCCAGAATCAACACATACTCGCAGTAAGCGCGTTCTTCTTCCATGTGTTCTTCGAGAGTGGTGACCTGACGCCACCGTGGTCCGTAGATCTTGGTAACGTGCTCTATGCACTTCTCTGTAGAGCCACCGAAGTTGTTAGCCTCCCACAGAGCCTTGGCCATTAGACGCTGTTGGTAGGTCATTAATTGGTATTTAAGGGCTTTGGTGGACACACTGGCTAAGAACTCGCTAAACTCATCGATATAGGGATACTTGTCACCATGAAGCGTACAATCACTTATGCGGAACTTTTGTTGATTATCATTCTCGGACCCTTGGGCTGGATCGGAGCTCAACATTTGTACGGGTTTGTCACGGATAGAATCAGTGTAGAAGTAAAATTTAAGTAAGACAATGGGTGGTAGCAGGCCTTCGCCTCCGAGTGTGATCATGCCAGCACCGACGGCACCGATCACGTATCAATCCACGACTCCTCTGGAGAGTTACCAAGATCTCGCCGGTCAACTGAAGCGTATTCAGGAAGAAACTGGAAAGATTGCAGAGCAGAGGTATCGAGAAATTGGCACTCCCGCTGAAGTCGGTGCTCGCCAAGCCGCCCGCCGTCAGCTTGAGGCTGCTTCCTATTTAGCGGCTGTACCCCTTGGTGATAAATACATCGAGCAGTCGACCGGTAAAACTGGTCAGTTCGAACCACTGAAAAAAGCTGCTGAACAGCAACTGACTGAGGCGCAAAAGGAATACGCTGAAGCCCTTAAGAAAATCGGTGAAAAACCGACCCCGACGATTGCCGAAACCCCGTCTTGGGCGCAGCGAACGATTACGAATGTGAGCTGATACGCTTCAGGAAATAAATTACTGAAGCGGCTCAGGCTCGGCATCTCCGACATATTCAACCGGGAGTGGGAAGGGGTCAATTTGCGGCTCCTCCACCCATTCTTGGTACGTATCTCGTAAAACGTCAAATTCATTAAACGGCATCAAGATAAAGTCACCTTGATCGGTTTGAATTCGGTAATACTGTTTATTGTCTGCGACATCGTCCATGATCTCGTCAAAATCATCCGTCAGTTGCTGCAGAGTAACGACTTTCATGATTGTTTAAACGGTATCAATAGGTTAGCAGCTAACTTATTAAGCCGCAAGGGATCCGAAATCAATAACCTCATCTACACTTTCTGTTACAAGGTCAAAATCCAAAGAATCTTCAACTGCCTCATTGACAAATCGCCAGTCAGTAACTGAAACGCCAACAGTAATTGAATAGGTTGTTTCTAGATAACGAATATCATTGGTGATCAAGAACATGTAGTTCCCTGGATCTAGCTTGATATTGGGATAATCATCATCGGGCTGCTCGTATTCGTCGTAATCAATACCAGTGGAGGTGAAAACGTAGCCGCTGTCGTTGATTGGAAGCTCTACTCGCTTGGTACCTTCTTCAATCTTGTAAAAGGCTAATAAAGTGTTGCGATTTGTATTTTCTGCGTATGAAAATTGACTAAAATTTTGCGCAAATTGAATAGACCTAGGTCGGTTTAATCTAATCCGATAAAATGTACTCTGACGTCGAGATAAACCACCGTGAGTATTGCTTATCGTGATTGATCTAAATACAGAAGAGAAATCGCCCAAGTCAATAGGAGTATAAAGACTATCTCCAGGAGTTGCAGGCAACGGATCACTTCCGTAAAATGATGTGGGACCGTATGCTGTAGGTCCCGTACCGCCAGTAGGATAGCTTTCAACGGTACCAAGGTTGTAGTATCCCAGGTTTGTTGGAATTGTAGTTAAGAATCTCGCCACGTCAACTCGGTAGACTGTAAAGATTAGTCTACTAAACCGCTATACAGTCCATCGGTGCGACCGGCTGTTTGATATTTTTCTTCGATCAAGATTGCACGCTGGGGGTAATATCCTTCCATTTCAATGGTGTCAACAGTTTCATAGCTAAGACGCTTTTCCAGACACCGAAGTTCAAGGAGTGCCTCTTCAAATGTGTCGTAGAAAGGCGTGTAGTGGTTTTCACTGCCGATCTTCACGCAGCCGTAGTAAGACCGCTCAGGCAGATGGTAATTGGTTGGGAGGACTTGGCTGTTTTTCTGACAGATTTTCTCGGTAGGACTGGAAGATGTTGCCATGATTCAGTTTTATTTCTCCCATGCTAGCGGGTTCAGATAGATCCTTAATCTCCCGAATGTGCAAATGTTTGGGATTGCAGCAGAATTTTTCGCACTCAGGGCGAGCAAAAACTCTGTATTTGCCGGTGTAGCCACGGCTTAACCAAAAGGCAACCCTGGAGGCGGAATGAGCTTTTCCTGAGTGAAATGGACTGGGGAAGTAGGCGGTGGATTCGGTACCGTCTTTGCGCGTGGAGCCAAGCCAAGGCCAGCATTCATCTTCACCTTTGATATCAACTTGTTCCCAGAACCGCTTGACCTGCCAGTACCAGTTGACGTCAAAGTTGGTGACATCGACAGAACAGCGGCCCCTTTTCAGTTCTTCCATGCAGTCTAAACATTCTCCCATGAGTCCAAAGTTGCCCTTGTGACCTGGGAAGCCCTTGCGATGCCATGGGCATTCGAGATGATCAGAGACCTGCACGGCCAAATTGTATTCTTTCGCTTCTTCAGGGTAGCAATTAACGATATAAGCGCAAATTTCATTGATGAGGTTCCATGTCGCCTCGGTCGATAGCTCCTCCTTTGTCTCATTTAGATTCTCATAAGTCTCACCGGCACAGATCCGCCTCGCCGTGTGGTAGGGGACCTTGTATTGCCGCGCTAAATCCAAAACCCGCTTCCCCTCCTGCCGTCCCACCCGTAGCTTCGGAATCAGATCCACCGACAGTGAACCCTTTTTGCGGTTGGTCTGCTGTTGCAGCATCAACTGGCTTTTCGTCCCCCAGAAATAGTGCATGGGGTTAAAGCAGTAAGGAGAGGAGCAGTTGTGGCGGCGGATCGCGATCTCGTCACCCCCTTGGAACTGACCGGATAGCGCCAGAAGAAGCGGTCTGGCATCGACACCCCGATAGACCAAGGTGGTTTTCCTGGAGGTGTTGAAGCCCTCGAAGGCGATGTGACTACGCCGGTCCAGCCGCCAACACCCGTCACGCGGAAACAGTTTGAGTCCAATCTGCAACGCCCGGACAAGAGCAATCTGGTCTGCTGGTTCCAGCCCGAGGTTGCGGAAGAGGGTGGTGACGTTCATGAGGGTTTGATCCGTTGAGAAGGAGCATAGGCTTAAAGGCTAGTGGTGTCAACGGCTTTGATGTACTACCAATCTGGCCAAAATTCCGCCGTTTTTATTATTTTCTTATGAGTTTGGGTTAGGAATCACCTGTATATTTTTTATACACCTAATACCTAACCCAAACTTACAAGGGATTAAGGTCTAGCACCGTTCACTTGGTCAGACTGGTTGTACATAAAATCCCTTGCACCCCAATCGATTTGACGATTTATCCTCCAAATCGGTTGCTAACCATCGTCAAATCTCAACGAGACTTATATTGATTCCGGTTTAGCGCAGTAGTTTTCCTCGAAGTGGTGGGCGTAGGCCTGGGCTACATGGTTTGATTCAGCAAACCGACATATCGAGCCACTGGGTGTACAAACACGATGCACTTGATTACCGTGTGAATCTTCTCCGAATTCAATCGTTGTCCCTTTTGGAAACGTTTGAATAACTTCCATTGCTCTATTCAGCTCTATTAATATTGTAAGAAAGGAATGTTGTAATTAAGTGGCTCCCAAATACGTCCCTCAAACCGGGCTTGAATATGGATTAAGCGTTTTAGGTGCTCGTCCAGATCCAACTCAACAAAGTGGTTTGCAGTACGGATTGTCACAGCTGCGTAAAGCCGCTGGAGTTACCGGTGCCCCGAAAACTGGATTGCAGTATGGGATGCAGCAATTAGGTCAATTATTTTCCCGAATTGGTCGTCCTGCTGCCGCTGGAACTTTGGGGCCCAATCCTCTTCAAGGAGATCTGACCGGTCGTTACTCACCTGGGTTTATGCAGTCGCAAATCGCAGCGGCCGACATCGGTGGTGATGGTCGTAGCGATGAAGCGCGTGCCCTTGCTTCCCAATACGCTCCGAAACCGTTTGCATTCACTCCGGAAGGTCAATTCGATCGGTACTTCAAGACCCCCGAGATGGATCAGTACTTTGGTACTGCCTCGCGTGGTGCCGCTGCTCCGAAGGATGTTGAAGCGATGAAGGTGTTGGCGGGAAAAACCGTGGCACCTGGTAAAACCCCTGAAGAGCTGTCCGCTTTCTACCGTGCCGAGAGCGCCATGGGTCGGGCCCAGATGCCGCAGATCCAGCAAGCCCTTGGTTACGAGAAGGGTTCTGATTTGGCTAAGTGGGCTGAAGCCAACCCGATGCTCGCTCAGCGTCTTTACGCGAAGCAAATGGGTAGTCGGGAAGCCGCAGGCCAAGTAACCCCTGGTGTTACCTATGCCGGTGCTCCTGCTCAGCCACTCGGAGATGAGAGTTTCTCCGTAGCTGCTAATTCTGTTCCCGCCCCCTGGAATACGCAAGGCAACAAAGTATCCGGTGAATTTGCTGAGGTTATGCCCTTCCAGATTGCCAAAACCACCGGTGAAGGCATGCCTTCGCTTCCGACCACTCTTAACCAACGGGCCGAGGAGCTGATCAGCACCTTCAAACGTGATCGCGGGATGTTCTGATTATGATGATGGACAACGACTTCCCGATGATTTCTAAAGAGACTTCGAATCCTAGAAGTCCTTACGATATTTATAAGGTGCCGGACTGGGCTAAGCCGAAATACCCGCAGCAACCGCCGGAACCTGAAAAGGAAGGTCCGGTAAAGAATGCTGCTGGTCTTGGCTACCTCCAGGAGTACATTGCTGGAGTAAACCGTTATCAGCAAGCTGGGACAGATGTTCCAAATTTTGGGGTGCAAACGGATTATGCCCAGCGAGCAGGTGGCCCATTGGTGGGTCAGACTATCGCTCAAGGTATCCCCGTCGGTCAGGATCCCATCTTCCCCATGGGACAAGAAGAGTTCAGTGATTATGTCCGTGGCCGAATGGAGCAAAGGAATCCACCCAATCTCCCCATTCCTGCTGACATCATGCGTAGAATAGAGAGTGTTCGAGCCAAGTACGGATTCGGTTCCGTCTGATCATGCCAACACAACTCATCAAAAAGTATCTTGAAGAGTTTGCACGTTGGCTAAGAAACGAGGATTCATACGATGACTGGGAACGAGGCATGGAGCCAATCCCTGGGGATAAAACGTGGACAAAGAAAGGATGTAATCGAGATTGCGAGTCGTGTGAATGTAAAATTGTAACTAAGGATGAAAGCTAATCACGGGTAATGTCGCAAACATTCGCGCAGTTAATTAACGGTAAGTCCGCAACTGTTGAATTCAGTGTTGGTTCTGCTTCGACGCCAGCCGTTTCATTTAGCGGAGATACCAACACAGGCATTTACTCCCCCGGCGCAGACCAAGTAGCCATCTCAACTAATGGCACTGGGCGGTTGTTTGTTAATAGCAGCGGAAACATTGGAATTGGGGCTGCCAATACTGGCGCTGCCACGTTTGAAATTGCAGGAAGCCTGCAAGTAAGGGGTAGCCAGACAATTGAAAACTCAAGCAACACCTATCGACTGCTTCGTATTGCGGACATAGGATCTCGGGATGTCCGTTTTGATACTTGGAACGGGACTGACTTTAACGGCACAATAAGAACAGGTGCTCAAACACTGCTATTTGAGACCGGAACCGGAGCTTCTCTTACTGAGAAAATGCGCCTGGACTCCAGTGGCAAATTAGGTCTGGGGACTTCTAGCGTTACCAATAGTGCAAATCTCGACATTCAGTTAGATACGGTTCCAGCCACTGATACGTACGCAAAACTTCAGCTCCGCTCGGGAAACTACGGTTACATACTCAAA
>Ga0222712_10006825_pt1 | contig 11197 bp, 8 predicted proteins | sample C33_657DmetaG_FD_165043 | JGI IMG/M metagenome (GOLD analysis project Ga0222712, IMG submission 165043) | Estuarine water microbial communities from San Francisco Bay, California, United States - C33_657D | ecosystem: Environmental > Aquatic > Marine > Unclassified | place: USA: California... | reverse complement strand
CCGGTGGCATCGTCAAAGCTCAGCTTGTAAATGCCCTTGGAGGTCTTGCCGGTGTAGGTTCCCACATACAGGTCATGCTCGGCCGCGGATGCCACTCCGCCCAGGGCCATCACTGCGGCCAAGCCGCCCAGCCAACGCAAGGTTTTCATGGTCATGCTCCCGTGTCATCCGTCAAAACAGGGTGATCTCACTCCCAGCCGGCCAGGTCGGCCGGTTTCACGCCTTTGGTGTATCCGTTGAAGGCGAATTTGGTGGGCTTGAAGGTGCCGACGATATCCACACATGCGTCGGGCGTGATCTTGCTTTCGTTGCCGGTCGCCCAATACGCCGCGTTCACCAGCAGGCGGCGGAAAGGCTCGTTGACCAGGTCGGTGGATGATCCCATGGTGGTGGTGAAGACGCGTCCCTTGGCGTCACCACCGGGGGCCGTGTAGGTTTTGGTCCAGGCTACCGGCATCATCGGCTGGTTCTTCTTGCCGGCAACCGCCGGATCCTCAGGCTTCATGCCGGCAACCACCTCGCCCAGCAGCAGCGGTTGCGAGTCGCCCGGCAGCGGCAAACGCACGCCGTAGACATCGGTGGGCCCGAACACCGCGCCGTCCTTCACCCCGGTCAAAATCGGATGATCGCCGGCTCCGGGAGCCATGCGGCCCCGGGTCGCCTCCGAGCCGTGGTTGCCATGATGGTTGATCCACTTCTCGCCCAGCACCATGCGACCGAAACCGCCGTCGGCCCACGCCTTTTCAGCCCCGTTGCCGGGGTAGCCGTTGCCGTAGCGGGCGTAGGGGTGTTTGCCGTCCATGTTGAAGGCGTGGGTGGCGGTCCTCAAGCCGATCACCGGCTTTCCTTTTTTGAGGTATCCATCGATATGCGCCATCTGCTCAGGCGGCAGGTTGCGGAACCGCGTGGCAATGATCATCAGGTCGGCGTCCGCCAGGTTTTCCAGACCCGGGATGTTGTTGTTCACATTCGGGTTGATCTCGCCGGTCTTCGGGTCGATGGCGAACAGCACCACGCAGTTGAAGCCGTGGTGTTTGGCGAGGATCCGCCCCAACTGGGGCAACGCCTCCTCCGAGCGGTATTCCTCATCCCCGCTCACCAAAACCACCTTCTTGCCAGAGCCCGGCTTGCCAGATCCCTGCCCCTGGTAAACCACCCAGGGGTCGGCACCCAAAATGGTCACCGCCAACCCCAACACCATGGCCTTCAACATGTTGCGCCTCCCTGGGGCTATCGCCCGGGGTGAAGAGAACCCGATTTTCCTGATTGCCTAGCATCCGGCATGCAAGCGACGGGGGCAAGGGGTAGCCCGGCCATGGCACTTGGCCCACCAGGTTTGGGCAGTGGACACCAACAAAAAAGGCCTGGCCCTCGCGGGCCAGGCCTGTGCTTGACTGGACAGCTCTCGAAGCAGGTCAGGCCGCCTCGGCGAAGGTCTGGATCTGGCGGTAGGGGTGCAACAGCACTTCCAGGGCCAGGATCAACCTGTCGGGGCCGCGGCCGTCGATCAGTTGGCGGCCGCAGCGGGCCATCGCCTGCCGCTCCAGCGGATCGGCCAGCAGGTCCACCACCGCCTGCTTGAAGTTCTGCGGCTGCAGGTTCTCCATCGAACCCACGCAGGTGGCCGCGCCTTCCTCCTCCAGACGGCGGGCCGTGGGCCAATAGGCCTCGTCCTGCACCACCAGCAACTGGGGCACGCCGATGCAGGCGAGCTCCAGCGACCAGGCGGTGCCGCTGGTGATCGCCGCGTGACAGCGCACCAGCTTCTGTCCCACTTCGTTGGCCTCGGTGGCGATTTCCAGCCTGCCGGCACCCGCGCCTTCCTCGGTCATGGCGCGCAGGGTGTCCAGGCCGCGGTGATGGGCGCGGCCCACCACATCCACCTTCTCAACCCCGGGGGTTTCCAGCAGCAGTTTCACCACCTCGGCGGTGAAACCCTCCGGATCATGCTCAGAAAGGGCGACCGCGACACGGAAGGGGGTCTGCGGTTCCTGGGAACGCAGCGGGCGCAGCCGGCGGATCTCGCTGCGGATCAGCGCGTAGCGCTCACCCAGCAACAGTTGCGTCCTGTCGCCGTGGTCATAGGCCTCGCGGGAGGGCCCCAGCAGCGGGTTGACCACCAGCCGACTGGGAAAATGATGCGCCGCGTGGTGATCCAGGGTCACCACCAGCGGGGCCGCCTTGGCCAGACGGCTCAGGTAGTCCTCGTCGGCGTTGGGGGAATCCACCACCACCGCGGCGGGAGAAAGGCGACGAATTTCCCGAAGCGTCTCCTCCAGGTCCTCCTTCGTACCGATGGGGGACTCGGCTTCCATGAACTCGTTGCCACCGCGCTTCAGCGGCAGGATCATCGAGCCCGGGTCCAGCCGGGAAAGGAAGTAGGCCGTGCGGCGGCGGCGCTGCAGGGCGGCCGCGAAAACATGGCACCGCGAAACTTGCTCGTAACCTTGCTCGGGATCGGCATCGACTCTGAATAGAACGGGAGATCGGCTCATTTTTGGATCGCTTCCTTGACTTGAGGAATGAGGTCCTGCGGGATTGGCGGCCGGCCTCTTCTTCCGGCTGCCCTTCCCACGCCCGACACTTCCTTGCGTCGGGCGCTGTCGCGCAATGGGTTTTGTTTTTCAGCGGTTCAGTCGGTTGGCTCGGGCCCCCTCCAACTGAAACCGGTTTCCTTCCTCACGCGGCGGTCGGACCTTGGATCTGGAAGCGCATCTGGGTGTCGTCTCGACTGCATGCAAAAAAGGCCTTGACCTCCGGGCGGAGGCAGGGCATCGGGGCGAAAAATCCCCGATACCCGCGGCAAGCGGGGCATCATGCGTCATCTCTCCACTAGGCCATCCTTGGCCCCCAGCAGGCGGTTCCGGCGCCGCTGGTTCAAGGGGACCGATGGAAACCGAAACCACCCGCACGCACCGGGTGAAAATGTCGCGGATTCCCTCGGACGGCGGAGAGTCTAGAACAACCCGTGATCGAAAAAAAAGCGCATTTTTCCACGCTTTTTCCCACGCACAGCCACTGCCCACACCGCGCTGCCCGGCGGGGCCAGGACCATGCCCATCAGGGTGGGCATGGCACCACCCGCACACGCACTGCACCCGTGCAGTGCACCGGGCGGGGGCGCCGCGCGCGCGAGGTCGAAAAATCGGGGGAAGGGAATGAAAAAAAACTCGCACCTCCCGGCCCAACCCGTGCGCAAGCCTTGCCTTGCGCCGTGCAGGTCCTCCCAAACGGGTAATTTTTTCAAAAAGTTGACCTCCTCCCGGTAATCCGGCCTCTGGTACGCTCTTGCCCGGTGATGAAAACCGGGCTCTTGCGGCATGCGAAAAGCGCTGTGAATCCCGGGAAAAACGGCCTGCGGACAAGGAGGTCCAGCGTGGCTCGCGGATGGCGGATCCAGCACAAGTTGCTTCTGGGCGTGGTCCTGACGGTCTGCGTTCTGGGACTGGTGCTGGCTGGAACGCTCCGCGGCCTGTGGTCGTACTACCAGACCGTGAACGATGTCCGGGCCAAGCTGGGTGAGCTCAAATCGGCGGAGCAATTGCGCGGGGCCTTGGCCCGGCTGGTCAGCCCCGGCAGCATGACCCGGCTGGCCGACGCCCCCGACCGGCTGCTCGAACCACTCAGCCAAGCCCGGGCCCGACTGCGGGAATACACTGCCGAACTGGACGAATTGTCCAACTCCAGCCCAGACCCCCGCGACCTGGTGCTGGAACGCGAGCTCGCCGCGGCATTGGGCAAAGATCTCCAAGACCTTGAAAACGCGCTGGGTACCCTGCTGGCCCCGCGCCTGCAGACCCCGGGCGAACCCTCCGGCCGCGACGCCTACATACTGGCCGCCCAAGGGATCTGCGAACGCCTCGACCGCGACAGCCGCGACCTGCGCGACAAGATCCACGAGGATCTCGACCGCCACATCAATGTCTCGCGCCGCAACTACCAGGTCAGCCTGTGGATCATCGTGCCCGCAAGCACCGTCGGCCTGCTGCTGATGACGGGCCTGATGCGCGCCTTCTACGGCTGGGTGTTCCACCCCATCCGCGACCTGCGCGAGGGCGTCTCCCGCATCGGCGAGGGCACGCTCGATGTGCGCGTGAAGGTGGAAAGCGGCGACGAGATGGAGGAGCTGGCCAGCGCCTTCAACGCCATGATGGCCCGCCTGCAGGAGCACTCGACCGGGCTGGAGCGCCAGGTGGCCGAGCGCAGCCGCCAGTTGGTGCGCAGCGAGCGCCTTGCCAGCGTGGGATTCCTGGCCGCCGGCGTGGCCCACGAGATCAACAACCCCCTGGCAAGCATCGCCTTCTGCGCCGAGGCCCTCGAGTCGCGCCTCAGGCAAAGGCAGTCCAAGGGCCCGGGGGCAGACGACGCCGAGATCTTCCAGCGCTACCTGTCCATGATCCAGGAAGAGGCTTTCCGCTGCAAAAACATCACCGAGAAGCTGCTTGCCTTCAGCCGCGGCGGGGAGAAGGCCCGTGAACGGACCGACCTGGGCAAGCTCATCCAGTCGGTGCTGGACAGCGCCCAGCACCTGCCGGTCAGCCGCGGCAAGCGGATGGAGCTCGACACCCGGGACGCCGCCGGCCTCACCGCCTGGACCAACCCCGAGGAGATCAAGCAGGTTGTCCTCAACCTCGTCGTCAACGGTCTCGAAAGCATGGACGACGGGGGAGTCCTCACCATTCGCCTGGGTTCCGAGCGCGGCATGGCGCGACTGGTGGTCGAGGACACCGGCTGCGGCATGGACCAGGCCACCCTGGACAACATCTTCGAGCCCTTCTTCACGCGCAACCGCACCGGGTCGGGCACCGGCCTCGGACTCACCATCACACACCGCATCGTGCAGCAGCATGGCGGCGAGATCGAGGCCGAAAGCGCGGGCCCGGGAAGGGGCAGCCGCTTCGTGGTGCGCCTGCCCCGCCAGGCCCTGGAAGGCGGTCCCGCCCAGGCCGGCGCGGACAACCAGAACTTCAAGGGCCCCCGACTGGCGGCCTGAAACGATCATTCCCGAGGTGACCAATGGGTAAATTGCGGATTCTGTTCGTGGACGATGAGAGGGGCCTGCGCGAGATCATGCGCTCCGAGCTCACCCGCATGGGCCACGAGGTCACCGATTTCGCCGACGGCCGCCTGGCGCTCAAGGCGCTCGAGACCAACCGGTTCGACGCGGCGATCCTCGACCTGCGCATGCCCTCCATCGGCGGCATCGAGGTGCTCGAGCAGCTCAAGCGGCTCTCGCCCGACACCGAGGCGGTCATGATGACCGGCCACGCCAGCATGGAGACCGCCATCGAGGCGGTGCGCCTGGGCGCCTTCGACTACATCACCAAGCCCGCGAAGATGGCCGAGATCGAGGCCATCCTGATGAAGATCTCCGAGAAGCGCGACCTGAAGAACGCCAACCTGGCGTTGCAGACCCGCCTCCAGGCCGTTGAGGGGCCCAGCATCCTGGTGGGAGACTCCACGGCGATGCGCTCGGTGCAGCGGCTCATCGCCACCGTCGCCCCCACGGAGTCCACCGTGCTCATCACCGGCGAGACCGGCACCGGCAAGGAACTGGCCGCGCGCACGCTGTGGATGCAGAGCCTGCGCGCCAAGAACCCCTTCGTGCCCGTCAACTGCGGCGCACTGGCGGAAAACCTGGTGGAAAGCGAGCTGTTCGGCCACAAGCGCGGCGCCTTCACCGGCGCCGACCGCGACCACAAGGGCCTGTTCGAGGTGGCCAACACCGGCACGCTGTTCCTCGATGAACTAGGCGAGCTCAACCGCAACATCCAGGTGAAATTGCTGCGTTTCCTCGAATCTGGCGAGATCCGCAGGCTGGGAGAAACCAGTCCCATCGAGACCGATGTGCGGGTGCTTTGCGCCACCAACCGCGACCTGCGGGCCATGGTCGCCGAGGGGCATTTTCGCGAAGACCTTTTCTTCCGCGTCAACACCTTCGAGATCCGCATGCCCCCGCTGCGGGAACGGCGCGAGGACATCCCCCTCCTGGCCAGCCACCTCCTGGCGCGCGCGGCCCGCCGGCCCCTCGAGGCGCTTGGCCAGGGTGTCTCCCGACAGGCGATGGACATGCTGGTGAACCACGCATGGCCAGGAAATGTGCGCGAGATGGCCAACGCCATGGAGCACGCCTATATCTTGTCGGCGGGCGGCACGCTCGAACCCGAGCACTTCCCGACCAGCGTGCGGGTGCCCGCGGCGCCTCCCCAGGGGCGCATGCAACCCCCGGGCTACACCTCGGCCGGCTATATGGCGCAGCCGCATCCGCAGCCGGCAACCCAGTCGTTTCCCCCGGCCGCAACGCACGGATTTCCGGCCGGCTTCGGTTTTGCCGAGCCCATGCCAGCTGCCCTGCATCCCGGCCAGCCCGCACCCCAGGCCCCATTTGGCGCCGCACCCCAGCCCCTGCCCTCCATCCCCCGAACGCTTGAGGAGATCGAGATGGAGTGCATCCTCGAGGCGCTGAAACGGCACAACGGCAGCAAGACTGCCGCCGCCAACGAGCTGAATATCAGCGTGAAGACCATGTACAACAAGCTGAACAAATACCAGGAGAGGCAGGCCGGATAACAAAATAGATTTTTACAGATCTGTATTAAATCTTAATCTTCAGGCCTGCCCGGCTCGTTCACCTTCTTGTGCAGCGTGTTGCGGTTGATCCCCAACCGCTGCGCCGCCTTGGTCTGGACCTGGTCGCAATCGGCCAGCACCTGGTCGATCAATTCCCTTTCCAGTCCGCCCACCAGGCGCTCGTGGAGCGTCCCCTCGGGCAGCGACTCGATTCCCAGTCGCACCAATTGCCTGCTCAAGCTGGCGATGTCCCCCCGCCCCCGGGCTCCCGCGGCCGGCTTGAAACGCCGCTCGCCCCGACCGGGTGGCGGCACTTGCGACGGATCCGCCCCCCCGTCGTGGCACAACACCACCACTCGGGCCATGTAATTTTCAAGCTCGCGCACGTTGCCGGGCCAATCGTGCCGCAGCAGCGCCTCCTCCATCGCCCGGGTCCATGCCGGGGCCGGCAGCCGGTTGGCCTGCGCGTGCTTTTCCACGAAGAATTTGGCCAGAGTGATGATGTCCTCCCGGCGCTCCCGCAGCGGCGGCAGGTAGATGGGAACCACATTCAGACGGTAATACAGGTCGTCGCGGAACCGGCCCGCCTCCACCTCGTCCTCCAGCAACTGGTTTGAGGCGGCAACCACCCGGGCGTCCACCCGGATCGTCCGGCTCTCACCCACGCGCTCGAACTCGTTTTCCTGCAGTACCCGCAGCAGTTTCACCTGCAGCTTTGCCGACATGCTGGAAATCTCATCCAGAAAAATGGTTCCCCCGTGAGCGGCCTCGAACCGGCCGGTCTTGTTCTCGATGGCGCCCGTGAACGCGCCCTTCACATGGCCGAAGAGTTCGCTTTCCAGCAGGCTCTCGTTCAGCGCTCCGCAGTTCACCCGCACATAGGGGCCATCAGAACGCTGGGAAAGCTGGTGGACCGACCGCGCCACCAATTCCTTGCCCGTGCCGGTTTCTCCCACCACCAAAACAGTGGCCTGCGTGGGGGCCACCCGGCGGACCAGACGCGACACCTCGGCCATGGCCGCGCCAGAACCCACCACTCCCGGGAGTGAGGCCTCGGCGTCCCTGCTGGCGGTCATGGTCTGCCTGTCTCCATGGTCAGGATGTGTTTCGTTTGGACAAAGGCCTCCAGGTGTTTCCACCTGGCCCGGGTGGCCCGTCACCCTTTTTTTACCACCTTTGGCAAGGCCCGCCCTCCCCTCCTTTCCAATCTGCCTGGTTCACCGGCTTTTTTCGGCCACCTGGGGCGTCAAAATCTTAGGTTCAGGATCCAACCACCACCCCGGGAAGTGGAATCGCCCGCAGCCTTTCATTGGCGGCCAGAACATGCCCCATCTCGCGCATCAGACAGGTCTCCCAGACTTCTTCCTGGTCCAGGTCGCCACCAATCTCATCCCCGTCCGTCAACTCCCGGGTCATCAACCGGAAGGAATCCCGCATGCGTCGCAAATCCCTCGAGGTGTTTGATTCATGCTTGCCCAATACCTCGGCCACTTGCCGCTGGGTCAACCCGTGGCACCAAACCAAGGCGAGTGTGAGCACCTCGCTGTCGCTCAGGGAAGCCAGCCATTGCTCCGCCCGGTCCACAAACCGGCGAACCACAGCCTCGGGCAAGTCGATCCGCTCCGGCCTGGTTGTTTCAGGCGGAATTTCCCCATGTTCTTTGGGGCGTTTGCGGGTTCCATCCACCAATTGGTTGTGGAAGACCGTCAGTATCCAGGGGATCAACGGGCTGGTCCCATCGTACCGTTCCAGCGGGCCCGGGCTTTTTTCCGCCTGACCCGCCAGCAACAGCCCCCAAAACCCTGACACGGCCCGATCGCGGGCCTCCTCGTCTGCCCCGTAAATCTGCCTGGCTTTCTCCATCAGGCTGTCCGTCAACAGCCGGCCGGTGACCGGCACTGTGCCGGCAACCAGTCGGGTCCATGCTTTTTCCCGACAGGGCGGGTCTTCCCGTTGCAGGCAGGCGGCCGCAAGCCACCAATCGCGCAATCTCAGCCGGTCCATCCAGGAGCTTGCGGAAACCGGGTTTCCCTCCCGGCCACCGCCCACCTCCAGCGACCGGGTGACCTGCCGCTCAAACTCGGCGTGTGACAGGGGCAAATCCGGCCAGGTCATCCGGCCCAGATGGTAGAGGATAGCCAGTTTTTCCCGGTCATCTTCCCGTGTCATGGTCATGAAACAGGCACAAAAAGCCAGACTTCCAGCCGGGGTGCCGGTTCCAGCGGGGGTTTACCACCGGGCGGCGGCTGGTCCCCCATCCCCAGGGTGGTCACCCTTCGCCAGCTCAGCCAACCTGTCTTTTGAATGGTGAAGGCAGCCTTCAAATGTTCCGCCACCGCCTCGGCCTGACGCTCGGTCAATAGCCTGCCTGGTATGCCGGAACCGTCACCCGGCGGGCCATAACTGGCAACCACGATCTCCGAGCCAGCCTTGGTTTCCTTGGCGCATTCCTTGCCAGCGGTTTGCAGCTTTTGTTTTCCCTGGGCTGTCAAAAGCGCTGTTCCCGGCTCAAAAAGATCCGCCGCCGGGAAAGACCACGAACGCGCCTTGCAATCAGGCCGGATGAGTGCCCGCTCTGGATCCCTCACCAAACTGCTGAAACCAGGCACCGATTGCATGGCCTCCGCATCCCGCGTGACAGCACGCAGCGCTTCCTGTCCCTGCTGGGTCAGCCGCACCATTTGCTCGTAGAGGCGGTTGTCGGTGGCCAGTTTCCCAAGCGACCCCTGACCAGCGTTCACCCCGTCCAATGTTTTGCGGGCAGACTGCGTCAGCTTGTCCAGGCTTTCCAGCGTTTCTTCCAGGCGTCCGCCCAGTTTCGGTCCCAATTCCGCCAACTGTTCCAACCCCTTTTCCCAGTCAGGCGGGGCGGCCCCTTGCAATCGGGCACCCGGCTCCAGGGTCTGGCTGCCGATGCCCGGGTGGATTTCCAGCGTTTGGCCCCCAACCAACCCCTCGGAAGTGATTCGGGGACGAGCGTCCGTTTTCAGCACGGGCCGGAATCGTTCCTCCAGCCGTGCGCGCACCAGAACCTGCCCTCTTTCCAGTTCGATCCGGGTGACTTCACCCGCTTGAACCCCCAGCACCCGGACACGGGCCCCCACTTCCAGGCCCCGCACCGCCGGAAAGGCGATTTCCAGAGCAAATCCGCCTGAACTCAAGGCCCTGCCACCTTTTAGGATCAGAAAGCCCACCGCCGACAGCCCGATGGCAATGGCTGCCGCAAGCATCAAATTCTGATATCTGCCCTGTTTGCGGAGCATATGGGTTCCCCGGGACGGCCAGGCACTTCTGGCTCATTATCCGGCCGAAGCCGGGTGCAGGCCATCGCAATCCCGCTAGGGCCACCAGGTTGCCCGAAACAGGAAAACTTTTCCCAAGCCGTGTCTCGGTCTGCCTTTGCGCCCGGTGCCCGTGTTGGTTTAGGATGTATCCAACGCCAATTGTTCGGCCGGCGTTTGTGGTTTAGCGCCATTCTTTGGGCCGATCGGTTGGATCCTTTTGCGGCCCGTATTTGCGGAGACACGCCATGGCCAGCTTCCGTCAGGAATGCCCCAGTTGCGGGGACTTGGTCCTCCTTGATTCCAAGTTGGCCGGCAAGAAAACCGATTGCCCCAAATGCAAATTCCGTTTCACCGTCCTGGACCCCAAGGCCCAGGATGAAGACGAGGATCTCGACGATGAGGACGGCGACGAGGAGGAGGCCCCCCGCAAGAAAAAGCAGGGAGGCAACACCCCCCTCATAGCCGGGATCGCCGTCGGAGCCGTGGCACTTCTTGCCCTGATTGGCGGCGGCATTTATTTCCTGATGTCAGGCGACTCTGGTGGCGGCAATAAGACGGCCGGCGGGTCAAGCTCCCCAACCTCTGCCCCCGGTGGTGGGGGAGCAGGCGGCCCTCCCGGCAATCCAACCGCGATGATGCCCGGCGCACCCGGAGGGATGATGCCCGGGGCCCCGGGCACCCCTGGCGGTCCTGGTAACGAAGTTCCTGGTGGCATTGCCGGGGCAGGCGCCGCGCCCGGCGCCGCTGGTGCCGAAGGCGCTGCTCCCGCCGCGCCCGGCGTGAATCTGGTAGTAGAAGAAGCCGGCCCTGACGCTTCCAACCTTCTCCCCGCCGACTCCCAAGCTGTTTTCCGCCTCCAGCTCGACAAGGCCCGTGCCTCGTCGCTAGGCAGCCTCCTGCTGCAGGCTCCCGGAACGCTCGATCCCGCCGGCATCGAGGCCACTTGGGGATTCGGCCCCGAAAACATCAAGCAAATCGCCGTCGGCATGAATCTCGACCGCCCCTGGAACCTCGCTGTCTTTCGACTGGAGCAGCCCGCCAACGCCGAAGATGTCGCCAAGAGGCTCAACGCCCAGCCCCAACCCGTGGCTGGCGGCGCGGACAACCAAGGCGCCACGGTCTATCTCATCCCCCGCGAGGTGGATGCCAGCACCAGCGTCTTCGCCCGCATGGTCAACCTGCTGCGCTCCGGCGGCCGGCCAACCGCCCCGCTCGGGCTTTTTCAGGTGGACGAAACCAATCTGGTCATGGGCGATCTGGACCGTCTGAAAACTTACGCCCAGACTGATCTGGCCAAGCTCAAGCGCATGGCCGAGGTCTCACCGCCCCCTGCTCTGATTGCA
>Ga0222712_10006824_pt1 | contig 11197 bp, 7 predicted proteins | sample C33_657DmetaG_FD_165043 | JGI IMG/M metagenome (GOLD analysis project Ga0222712, IMG submission 165043) | Estuarine water microbial communities from San Francisco Bay, California, United States - C33_657D | ecosystem: Environmental > Aquatic > Marine > Unclassified | place: USA: California... | reverse complement strand
CGCCAACGTTTGTGGCTCCGTAGTTATCTCTGTACTTGGTTATGCGGGTGCCGATGTTGTTCCAACATGGGTGCTTGCACTTTCCGCATTAACACTGTGGGGTCCGTACGTCGGAGCGTTGCTGTGGGTATCGAAGCGGAATGGCTCTGGAAGTTTTATTCAGGATTTCGCACTGCGTTTTCAAGCAAGGGACTTGTGGGGTATTCCATTGGGGATGGCAAGTCAATTGCTGTTGGTGGTTCTGGTGACGCTTCCGTTCCAGTGGATGTTTCCCTCGCTGTTCAACAAAGAAGCGGTTGAAAAGCGCGCAAATGATCTGTTTGATGCGGCGCAAGGTGGGTGGATAGTGCTCCTTATTGTGGTTGTCATTATTTGTGCGCCACTGATAGAGGAGATCGTGTATCGAGGTTTCATCCAACACAATTTGGCGGTTGCATACGGTGCTCGAATTTCATTGTTGCTTGCTTCGTTTTGGTTCGCAGCTGTGCACTTGCAACTTGCTGAATTTCCAGGGCTTTTCGCGTTTGCGCTCGTGCTTGGAGTGTGTTTCTCGCGAACTAAGCGCTTAGGGCTATCCATCGTGACGCACGTGTCTTTTAATGCAACGGCACTAACAGTCATGGCGCTGACGCGTTAGCGCGTCCTAGTACACCTAGGCTGACTGCGTGGAACCTGAAGTGACGCACGACGAAACCCATTTCGCTGCGCATACCGAGGATGTGACCAACATCAAAGTAAATCGGTTCGAACTAAACGCGGCTTATTGGAAGAAGTTGTCGACGATTATCGCCGTTGCTGGCCCAACGATCTTCTTGCTGTTGGCCCTTCACCCAAATCTCATTCTGCGAAACAATATTCCGACAGGCGGTGACATGGGTGCCCATGTTTGGGCGCCAGCGTATTTGCGAGACCATTTGCTCACGAATTTCAAACTGACTGGTTGGAGTATGGACTGGTACTCCGGTCTTCCGATTTATCGGTTCTACATGGTGGTTCCGGCGCTGATGATTGTGTTGCTGGACGTGGTATTGCCGTATGGCATTGCCATCAAGATCATCGCTGTAATCGGCATCTTGACGCTTCCGTATACGACATGGCTGTTTGGTCGGTTTGCGAAGTTTGCATATCCACTGCCTGAACTCTTTGCGATTGCGGCAACCATCTTTTTGTTTGATGAAAGCTTCACTATTTATGGAGGCAACATCGCATCAACGATGGCGGGAGAGTTTTCATTCTCTATTTCGTTATCGCTTGCCATGCTGGGCTTTGCTTTGCTCGCTAAAGGGTTGGATACAGGTAAGCATCGAGTCTCTGCTGCCATCATCATTTCGCTATCGGCGTTGAGTCATGGAATTGTTCTGCTGTTCGTGTTTGGTGGTGCAGCACTCATGCTGGTGGTGTGGAATAAGCGCGAATCATTGCAGTTTGGGGCAAAAGTAATTGCATTGGCCGTGTTGCTTTCTTCGTTTTGGGTGATTCCATTCGTTACGAGTCACGCTTATATGACGGACATGAAGTACGAGCCGCGACCAAGCGGCGCGACTGACTCGTTCTGGAAGATGTTTTTTCCGTTGCACATTTTGCTTGATGTTTCAATAACCGCACTGGCGATTATTGGAGCGATAGCTCTAGTGCGAAGTAGGCATAAAGCGGGCACGTGGATAACGCTGATGACGCTAGTGCTTGCAGCTGGAGTGTTCATTGCGCGCAATAGTTTGCCGGTCATTGGGTTGTTGTGGAATCCGCGTGTTTTGCCGTTCTTTTATTTGCTGAGGTATTTCCTTTTTGCTGTCGGGTTGTATGAGCTCGCAGCGTTCGCGCTTCGAATGAAGTCCATGTCACGCATTGCACGGGTGGAAGATGGAACTCCTGTTGTTCTTGATATTGCAAAACCTCGTGACAACTTCACATTTAATCTTGCGCTGCTCTCCGGTTTTGCTTTGTTTATTCTCATGGCAATTGGGTTTCGATTTCAAGAACTTCCGTTTGGTTCAACTCGAGTGAATTCGGCCGGTCAATACGAGTATGTATGGGGACCACTTCGAACCAAATCAACAAATGATGGATTTGTGGATGGTTGGGCGCGTTGGAATTTCACTGGCTATGAGGGCAAGAGCGCATACGGCGAGTATTACAGCGTTGTTCAAACGATGAAACAGTTGGGAGAAGATTCAACGCAGGGCTGCGGGCGAGCGCTGTGGGAAAACAGCGGGGAGCTGAATAAATACGGAACGACGATGGCGCTCATGTTGCTTCCGTTCTGGACCGATGGCTGCATCAGTTCTATGGAAGGGTTGTTCTTTGAAGCTGCTGGAAGCACGCCGTACCACTTCATTACTGCGGCGGCTATGTCGAAACAAAGCAGCAACCCAGTGCGCGAATTGCGTTATGACAACAACGACGCAGCGATCGGTGTGCGATATTTGCAAGAACTTGGCGTGAAGTACTTCATGGGGTTCACGCCAGAAGCGATTGCACAGGCGTCGCAACAGGAAGGACTTACCGAAGTTGCACGTTCGGGTCCTTGGGTGGTGTACCGAGTAGCGAACAGCGATGTGGTGACACCGTTGGCTACTCAGCCGGTAGTGGCAAACATTTCTTCGAGTAACCCTCGTGAACGCTGGCTTGAAGTTGGTACGAGTTGGTTCCAACACCCAGAAACCTGGACGACCCCAATTGCGGACGATGGTCCAAGCGAATGGCAAAGGATTGACGTAGCCGTGGACGAATCGCTGCGCGAAGGTGAACCAAATTCCAATAATCGACGAGTTGATGTGGTGAAGCCTGCAACTGCTCTTACGCCAGTTCCGCTAGAACCTGTGGTGGTCAGCAATGTAAATATTGGCGAAGAGAGCGTGCGTTTCTCGGTTGACAAAGTAGGCGTTCCGGTTTTGGTACGAGTGAGCTACTTCCCTAACTGGAAAGTAGATGGAGCTAAGGGTCCGTATCGCGTTGCACCAAACATGATGGTGGTAATCCCAACGAGCACCAATGTGAATATGCATTACGGCTGGACCATGCTTGATTACGTCGCTTACTTGCTGTCCTTTGCTGGTATTGCGTGGATCGTCGTAAACCGACGTCGTAGCAAACAGACAGCCGAGTAGTCTCTCCATTCATGCCTGATCTCAATGCAATTGTTAAGGCCTATGACATCCGAGGCATCGTTCCCGAACAGTTGGATGCAGACGTTGCATATGCAATAGGTGTTGCGTTTGCCAAATTTGCAAGTGCTCCGCACATCGTGATCGCTCATGACATGCGGCCAAGTGGGCCAGAGCTTGTCGATGCTTTTCAGAGAGGAGTGTTGGCGCATGGTGTCAGCGTGACCAATTTGGGGCTCGCATCGAGCGATTTGTTGTATTACGCATCGGGCAAACTTGATTCGCCAGGAGCAATGTTTACGGCTTCGCACAACCCAGCGCAGTACAACGGCATCAAGTGTTGTTTATCTGGTGCTCGCTCTATTGGAATTGATAATGGGCTACGCGAAATTCATGCACTCGCGGCTGAAGTACTTGCAGGTCGCGAACCCGCATTTGCTGCAACAGCAGGCACGCTAAACCATGTCAACATGCTGGCGGAGTTTGCCGATCATGTTGTGAAATTTATTGCGAGCGACAAGTTGCGAAAGCTGCGTGTAGTCGCCGACACGGCTAACGGAATGGGTGGGCTAGTTGTTCCAGCAGTGTTTGAACGACTTGCTGATTTCGAATTAGAAGTGATGTACGGCGAACTCGACGGTACGTTCCCGAATCATCCTGCTGACCCATTGCAGACAGCGAATCAACGCGATCTCATGGCGCGAGTACTCGCTGGTGGTTTTGATGTTGGTCTTGCGTTCGATGGCGATGCCGATCGTGTGTTTCTGGTTGACGAACTTGGTCAAGGAATGTCGGGGAGCACCACCACTGCGCTGCTCGCAACACGCTTTTTGCGACTTAACCCTGGCGCAACAATTTTGTACAACCTCATTTGCTCACGTGCAGTTCCAGAAATTATTGCTGAACACGGCGGAAAGGGAATCCGCACCAAAAATGGTCACAGTTATATGAAGCAGATCATGGCCGACACAGGCGCGGTGTTTGCTGGCGAGCATTCGGGGCACTATTACTTTGCAGACAACTACCGAGCAGACAGCGGTCTCATTGCCACCATGGGAATTCTTGGTGAAATGTGCCGTACAGGAATGAAGCTGTCGGAAATTCGCAAGCCGCTTGAGCGCTATGCATCAAGTGGCGAAATCAACACCACTGTTGCCGATATTGGCAAAGTCATCGCTCAAATTGGGCGTGACTATGCCGACCATACTCAGGATCATCTCGATGGCCTAACGGTGGACTGTGGTTCGTGGTGGTTCAACGTACGCCCAAGCAATACCGAGCCTTTGCTTCGGCTCAACCTTGAAGCCAGCACGCGTGACGAGTGCGATACGCACGTGGCTGAGTTGCTGTCAGTCATCACCGCCTAGTCTTGGCGTATGTCACTCGACTCAAAGTTGCTTGAAATTCTGGCTTGCCCAGAAGACAAAGGTCCGTTGTTTTATTTTTCCACCGACGCATTTTTGTATAACCCACGTCTGCACCGTAAATACCTAGTGCGCGATGGCATTCCTGTAATGTTGGTCGAGGAATCCGTCGCGGTAGATGCCGCAGAGCACACAGAGCTCGAACGAAGAATCGTTGCGGAGAGTATTCATCCCACCTTCGTTTAAGGAGTTTCTATGTCTTCATTTGCACAACGACGTGATTGGCGCGTCGCTGATCTTTCCCTCGCACCTTTTGGTCGCAAGGAAATTCATTTAGCCGAACATGAAATGCCAGGCCTTCGTGCGCTGCGTAAAGAGTTCGGCAAAACCAAGCCATTGAAAGGCGCCAAAATTTCTGGCTCCTTGCATATGACCATTCAGACTGCAGTGTTGATTGAAACCCTCGTTGAACTTGGCGCTGAAGTGCGTTGGGCGAGTTGCAACATCTTTTCAACTCAAGACCATGCGGCAGCCGCAGTTGTTGTAGGGCCAAACGGTTCCGTAGACGAACCAAATGGTGTTCCCGTGTTTGCCTGGAAAGGCGAAACGCTCGAGGAATACTGGTGGGCAACTGACCAGATGATGACGTGGCCAGACGGCGACGGACCAAACATGATCTTGGACGATGGTGGCGATGCAACCATGTTGTTGCACAAGGGTGTTGAGTACGAAGCAACCGGTGTCGTTCCAGATCCAACTTCGGCATCAAACCCGGAATTGGCAATTGTGCTCGGATTGCTACAACGCACGTTGAAGACTGATCCGAAAAAGTGGACCGTGATGTCAAAGGGCATTAAGGGTGTTACCGAAGAAACCACAACAGGCGTAAAGCGTTTGTACAAGATGGCGGAGAAGGGCGAACTGTTGTTCCCAGCCATCAACGTGAACGACAGCGTGACCAAGTCGAAGTTCGACAACTTGTACGGTTGCCGCCACTCACTCATTGACGCAATCAACCGCGCAACGGACGTGATGCTTGCAGGAAAAACTGCTGTGGTCTGTGGTTATGGCGACGTGGGCAAGGGTTGCGCACAGAGTCTTCGCGGACAAGGCGCACGAGTGATTGTTACCGAAATTGACCCAATCAATGCATTGCAGGCGGCGATGGAGGGTTACCAGGTAGACACGCTAGAAAACATGGTGTCAACAGCAGACGTATTTGTTACTGCAACTGGCAACGAAGCAATCGTCACAGTCGATCACATGGCCCGCATGAAGCACAACGCAATTGTGTGCAACATTGGCCACTTTGACAACGAAATTGACATGGCTGGCCTTGCACGCAGCGGGGCAGTTCGCGATGAACTCAAAGCAGGAACCGACCTGTGGACGTTCAAAGACGGACACGCAGTCATCGTGTTGGCGGAAGGTCGCTTGGTCAACCTTGGTTGCGCAACTGGTCACCCAAGCTTCGTGATGAGTTGCTCGTTCTCCAACCAAGTCATTGCGCAAATGGAATTGTTTGGCAATCTCGACAACTATCCACTTGGCGTATACGTATTGCCAAAGCACCTTGATGAAAAGGTTGCCTCGTTGCACCTTGACGCGCTTGGTGCAGTGTTAACGAAGATGACTGATGAACAGGCTGATTACCTTGGCATTGCGCCAAGTGGCCCGTTCAAGCCAGAGGCGTACCGCTACTAATTCGCTATTCGCCCCATTGCTCATCTTGAGTGCTCGGAGTGAGCGCTTCAAGGTGCAGCAATGGGAGCGTGCGAGCAACAATTGGTCCGATTCCGAACGCAAATACGAGCGTTCCGACTCCAACTGAACCACCAAGTGCGAATCCGATGACGAGCACAGATACTTCAACGATGGTGCGAGCGCGACTTACTTTGATGCCGCGCTGAGCAAGACCAGTGAACAATCCGTCGCGCGGTCCTGGGCCGAGTCCGGCACCGATGTACATGCCTGAACCAATTCCCAAAATGACGATGCCTCCAAGCATGAGCGCGATGCGCAATGGCAGCGATTCGGCGCGAGGAATGATGTCGATCACGACGCCGGCAACAAGACCGATTTGAACAGCGTTCAACAAGGTGCCGATGCCTGGCTTTTGACGAAGTGGAATCCATAGGAAGAGCACCAAAAAACTGGTGAGAATCAGCGCGCGGCCAAAGGGCCAGCCAATTTGTTTGCTCAAGCCATCATGGAAAACGTCCCACGGTGCAAGTCCCATGTGTCCCTGTTTTTGCATTCCAACGCCAATTCCGAACAGGACTAGTCCGCCTACACATCGTGTGAGTCGTTGCACGGGCCGATCGCGTAACGGTGCAATGAAGTAATTCGGCATTGTCTAACCGTAGTACTCGGTGCTGAGGAGTTTGGGGTTGTTTTCTTATCGTTGTGCAGGGTGTGGGCAGCTAACGCGTACATCGTGTGAACACTGTGCCGCCAAGATCACGTTGAGTCCACGTCCGTTCTGCAGCGATGCAATAGTCGCGCATTCTTATGTTGGGCTCGTGCGAGATTTGATGCTGGGTTTCAAATATCGAAACCATCGTGCACTTGCCGTATTGTTTGCTGATCGTCTTGTTGCAGTATTGCGAACATCCATTGAAATTGAAAGCATCGATGTGCTGACATGGGTGCCAACAACACGTGAGCGTCGCACGGCACGCGGTCATGACCAAGCAGAAACGCTTGCGCGATTTATGGGTCGATCACTTGGTGTGCCTGTGCGCAAACTATTGGTGCGTGAAACAACTGGGCATCAAACGGGGCAGAGTCGGGAAAGTCGGTTGGTCGGAGTGTCCCTTCGCGCTCGATCATTGAACATTCCCACCACAATTTTGGTGGTTGATGATGTAGTGACAACTGGTGCAACGATGCGAATTGCTCAGCGTGCGCTGTACGAGGCAGGGGCAATTAGGGTTATCTGCGCTGCCGTGGCCTCCACTCCCGCCCCAGCACGGCGCAGGTAGGATCATTGACTGCATGGCACTACTAGATCGCATTCTTCGTGCCGGCGAAGGCAAAAAGGTCAAGGCACTTGCTTCGCTGGTGCCCGATATCAACGCTTTTGAGCCTGAGCTAAAGCTGCTCTCCGACGCTGCGTTGCAGGGTAAAACTACGGAATTCCGTCAGCGATTAGAGCGCGGCGAGGACGTGGATGACTTGATGGTGGAAGCCTTTGCGGTTGTTCGCGAAGCGTCCTCGCGTGTTATCGGTCAGCGACACTTTGATGTGCAGCTCATGGGTGGCGCAGCACTGCATGCCGGCTGGATCCCTGAAATGCGCACCGGCGAAGGAAAGACATTGGTGTCTACTTTGCCTGCATATTTGAACGCGTTGTCGGGCAAAGGTGTTCACGTCATCACGGTGAACGACTACTTGGCACGCTTCCACGCCGAGTGGATGGGTCGCATTCACCGTTGGATGGGCCTTGAAGTTGGTCTCGTGATTCCTGGCGTGCGTACGTCGCCAGAAGAAAAGCGCCGCGACTATGCCGCAGACATTACCTATGGCACGAACAACGAATTTGGTTTCGACTACCTGCGCGACAACATGGCGGCCACCAAGGACGAAAAAGTGCAACGTGGTCATCATTTTGCCATTGTTGACGAAGTTGACTCCATCCTCATTGACGAAGCGCGTACTCCTCTTATCATCTCTGGCCGCATCGCAGATGCAGCGAAGATGTACTACCGATTTGCTTCAATTGTTCGCTCGCTATCGCGCGACGTTGACTACGAAGTTGAAGAAGACAAGCGAATTGTGGTTCCAACCGAGTCGGGTATTGAAAAGGTTGAGCAGCAATTAGGCATCGACAACTTGTATGACGAAGTGCAACAGAACTTGGTGCACCAATTGCAGGTTGCTCTGAAGGCTGCAGTTCTGTATCACCGCGACAAGGACTACATCGTGCAAGACGGTGAAGTAAAAATCGTTGATGAATTCACTGGACGGATTCTTGAAGGTCGTCGCTGGAGCGAAGGCATTCACCAGGCAGTCGAGGCAAAAGAGGGCGTAAAGATTAAAGAAGAGAACCAAACTCTTGCCACTGTCACGCTGCAGAACTATTTCCGCATGTACGACAAACTCGCAGGAATGACGGGAACAGCTCAGACAGAAGCTGCCGAGTTGATGAACACCTACAACCTTGCAGTGGTTCCAATTCCAACCAACCGCGAAATGGTTCGTGCAGACCAAGCTGACCTTATTTATAAGTCTGAGCAAGCAAAGTTCACCGCAGTGGTGCAAGACATTGAAGAGAAGCACAAACTGGGCCAGCCGATTCTTGTTGGAACGGTCAGCGTTGAAAAGAGCGAATTACTCTCGCGTTTGCTGGACAAGCGAGGCATCAAGCACGAAGTGCTGAATGCAAAGCAACACACTCGTGAAGCTCATATCGTCACTCAGGCCGGTCGCTTAGGGGCTGTCACTGTTGCAACCAACATGGCGGGCCGAGGTGTTGACATTTTGCTGGGCGGAAACCCAGAAGGTCTTGCACGTCAGCAGGTGCTCAGTGAAGGGCACACCGAAGATGCGTTGAAAGACGAATTTGAATTGGCAATGCCGCTTGCTCAAATGCCAGAGGAATATCGCAACGCTCGTAGTGCTGCGCAAGCGCGTTACAAAGAAGTGCTTGCATCGTTCATCACACAGTGCAAAGCAGAGGGCGAGAAAGTTCGTGCAGTAGGCGGTTTGTATGTGCTGGGAACCGAGCGTCACGAATCACGTCGTATCGACAATCAGTTGCGCGGTCGTGCGGGTCGTCAAGGCGACCCTGGCGAAAGTCGCTTCTATCTCAGCCTTGATGACGAACTCATGCGCTTGTTTGCAACCGGCGCTCTCAGTTGGGTTATGGGTAAAGCGCTTCCCGATGACGAAGCGATTGAAGCAAAAATGGTCACCAAAGCAATTGAGCGCGCACAGAGCACGGTTGAACAGCGCAACGGAGAAATTCGCAAGAACGTTCTGAAGTACGACGAAGTAATGAACGAACAGCGCAAGATCATTTATCAGCGCCGCGATCAAATTCTTGAAGGACTCGATCTGAAAATTGCCGCCATGGAGTACTTGGCAGATGCTGTTGACTCACTTATTGACAGTCATTGCGTTTCCGATGCCCAAGATGAATGGGACTTGGAAGGTCTTGCTCGCGAGCTGGTCTCATTCTGGCCAACCACCATCACTGAAGCGTCGCTTGCAAACTGTGGCTCAACAGATGACATGTACGACCATGTAATGGCTGACGCCTCTCGCTACTACGCCCAACGCGAATCTGAAATGGGTGAACAGACCATGCGCGAAGTTGAGCGCCAGGTGATGTTGCGCATTATCGATCAGCGTTGGCGCGAACATCTCGAGGAAATGGACTACTTGCAAGAAGGAATCAACCTTCGCGCAATGGGTCAAAAAGATCCACTTACCGAATGGCAGCGTGAAGGCTTTGAAATGTTCGGCGCGCTCATGAAGGGCATCGCGCAAGACTTCGTGAAGTACGTGATGCACGTTCAAGTAGTGAAAAACGATGCACCAGCAATTCAGGTGCAAAACATTCAAGAGTCTTCCTATGACGCTGAAACACAGGGCGGTTTTGCAGGCGCAACGGCCGACCCATTAGCGCCTCCAATTCCTGCAGCCCCAGTTGCGCAGAAGACTGTGGTCAAAGCAGCAGATGACTGGTCGCTGACTCCACGAAATGCACCTTGCCCATGTGGATCGGGCAAGAAATTTAAAATGTGCCACGGGCGCGATTAATCGCATTACCGAATAGGCAACTGTCATGCGCGATTTTTCAAATGACCTCACTGAAGTCCGACGTCGAGTAGACGAAGCTTCGGTATATCTGAAGGTGGAAGCTAGTCGTGCGCGAATTGCCGAGCTTGAAATAGAAGTAGCTCGTCCCGATTTGTGGGATGACCAAGAGAATGCAAAGAAAGTCAATTCCGAATACTCAAATCTGAAATCAGACTTAGATGAGTTCGCTTCGTTGGCTGGATCAATTGAAGATCTCGAAGTGCTGCACGAGATGGCGCGTGAAATTGACGATGAGAGCCAAGAGCCCGACTTGGAGCGCGGTATTTCTCAGGCTCGAACAAAGCTTGATGCACTTGAATTGCGCAGTTTGTTTACGGGAGTGCACGACGAAGCAGATGCCATCGTGCAGATCAATGCAAAAGATGGCGGCGTGGACGCCCAGGACTGGAGCGAGATGCTGTTGCGCATGTTTACGCGCTGGGCTGAGCGAAAAGGTTTTGACATTGAAATTGGTGACGTGTCTGAAGGAACTGAAGCCGGAATTCTGTCGGCTGATTTCACGGTGCGAGGTCGATACGCCTACGGGCTGCTCACATCGGAGCGCGGCACGCATCGCCTCGTGCGCATTAGTCCATTCGATAACCAAGGTCGTAGGCAGACAAGTTTTGCCAACGTTCAAATTTGGCCGGTGCTTGAAGAGGTCGATGTTGAAATCAATGAAGCAGATATTCGCATGGAAGTATTTCGCGCATCGGGTGCTGGTGGTCAACACGTCAACAAAACGTCGTCTGCAGTGCGACTCATTCACGAACCAACTGGTCTCGTTGCATCCTCGCAGCAGGAGCGTTCGCAATTGCAGAACCGTGAGAACGCGTTAAAGCGTTTGAAGACCATGGTTGCATCGCGAATTGAAGAAGAACGCGAAAACGAATTGCGCAGCATCGGCGGCAAGCAGGCTCAGGT
>Ga0222712_10006823_pt1 | contig 11198 bp, 7 predicted proteins | sample C33_657DmetaG_FD_165043 | JGI IMG/M metagenome (GOLD analysis project Ga0222712, IMG submission 165043) | Estuarine water microbial communities from San Francisco Bay, California, United States - C33_657D | ecosystem: Environmental > Aquatic > Marine > Unclassified | place: USA: California... | reverse complement strand
GCCGAACGATGCGATCGACCAAAGCGTACTTCGAGCATGGCGATCGGCGTTGGGCCACCGTGTGCGACGTCCTCGCTCGCGCGTTCATTCTGCGTGACGTCGCGCGCGCGTTCGATGGACTCCATCGCGCGCGAGCTCGCGCGTGCGCGATGTGACGCCAACGTCTCGCGCCGGGGGGGGCGGGGGGCGCGCGCGCGTGAGACATTTATTTGAATTTTTCAATACAATCGCCGTCAATGTGACCATGAAGGGCGAGCGTGTGACGGTGGCGACACCGACCGACCGACCGAGTGACCGACCGAGCGACGATCGAGCGACGATCGAGCGACGACGACGCGAACGGCGACGACGTCGGGGGACTTCACGGCACTTTCGACGCCATTCGCGCGTCCGTCGTCGTTTCGTCGTTTCGTCCGTCGACGTTCGACGTTCGACGTTCGACGTTCGACGCATTTGGATGGGTGGGATATGAATCGTCGCCATACGCTGACGCGAATGAGGACGAGCGACGACGACGATGCGAGCGCGAACGCGCGCGACCCTTTTTGACGATGCGCTCGTCAAAAGGATTTTTGTCCGTCGAGAGAACGTCCAACGCCGAACGTCGTCGTCGAGAACGCGAATTGGATGACGTTGATGATGATGAGCGATGATGAGGGTCGTTAGGGTTTGGCAGGAAGGAGACATCCCGCGACGGCGCGCGGCGACGCGGCTGAGATGTTCCACGCGAGTACGCATCGCATGGCGTCGCGCGCGATGAATGCCGTGATCAACGTCTCGCGCGCGCGCGCGCGGGTGATGACGCGAGGGAAAAGGACAGAGGGAAATGGCGCTCGAGCTCGCGCGCGCGGGCGAGCGTTCGTCGCGAGCTCGAACGCGCGCGAGCTCGAACGCCCGCCGTCGGCGGAGACGTTCGCGACGTACGAAAAAAAGAGTTTCTTTACGTACGAGTGCGAGTACGAGTCGAAGAAATCTCGAGCGAGAGTAGGGGTGATTCGAACGCCGCACGGGGACGTGAGGACGCCGGGGTACGTCGCGGTGGGTACGAACGCGGCGTTGAAAGCGGTGAAAGGTGAAGTGTTGAGCGAGGCTGGGATAGATATGATGTTCGCGAATACGTATCACGTGCTTTTGCAGCCTGGGGCGGATGTCGTGGGCGATGCGTTCGGCGGGTTGCATCGAATGATGGGTCGGAGAGGGGCGTTGATCACGGATAGCGGCGGGTTTCAGGTGTTCTCGCTCGGGATGGATGAGAATGAGGATAATAATAAAGGCGGCGCGGTGAAGGAGCTGAAGAGTAGAAATAAGACGAAGCACAAGCAGGAGAACTTGCTGCTGCGCGTAGATGAGGCCGGGGTGTTGTTTAAAAGTTATAGAGACGGGGCGACGATGTCGCTCACTCCGGAGAGCAGCGTGGAGGCACAAAAAAAGCTCGGCGCGGACATCATCATCCCGCTCGATGAATTGCCGCCGTATAATATTAGCGACGAGAAACTCGAAGAAAGTGTCTATCGCTCCCATCGATGGATGGCGAGGAGCCTGCGAACGCATTTAGCGGATGTGCGTCAACAGGCGATGTACGGCGTCGTCCACGGCGGCGTCAATCGAGACTTGCGTAAGCTCAGTGTGGAGTATCTCTCGAGCTTACCGTTCGACGGTTTAGCCATCGGTGGTTCACTTGGTCGCGATTCTGATGAGCTCATCGATTTGCTGTCGTTTCTCATGCCGCTCGTGCCGCGCGACAAACCGAACCATTTATTGGGAATAGCGGACATCGGCAGCGTTGAACGCGCCGTGACGCTCGGCGTCGACACGTTTGACTCGTGCTACCCGACGCAAGTCGCGCGTCACGGCACGCTCTTCACGCACTCTCGAGGGAAAATCAATTTTCGACGCGCCGAATTCAGAACGAGCACCGCCCCGGCGTGTTACGAGTGCGCGTGTACTTTATGCACCAAGCACTCGCTCGGCTATCTCAACCACCTCGACAAGGCGAACGAGCCTTTGGCGTGGACGCTCGCGAGCGAGCATAACTTACACTTCATGGGCACGAAGATGGCGAAAATTCGCCAAGGGATCCTCGACGGTGAAATTTAGCCTTCGCCGCCTCGACTCGATTCGCGCGCGACGCGCCGTTCGCCGTTCGCCTTCTCCACTCGCCGCACCTTTTTCGCGCACGTCTCGTCTTCCACGACGACGCTCTTGTTGTATTCTATCTATCATTCTATAATTCACGCTCGCCAGTCGGTCGCCAGACGCGCGACGTTCGCTCGCGTCTCGCGTCCCGGTTCGACAGAAACCGTCAAAAAACGCTTAAAAACGCCTCCTCCCCCGCCCTCCACCGCATTCCTCCCCATTCGTTTCGTCGTTCGTGAATGATTCCAACCCATCATCCGTGCGTCTTACGCTGGGCGATCGATATCGAGCGTTGGCACCCGAGCGACGAGGAATTCGCTTCCGTCTTGTCCTTGCTCCCGCGTCCCGAACGCGACGCCGCGACGCGGTACAAACACTTCATCGATCGCAAGCGCGCCACGGTGTCGCGCGTGCTCGTGCGCGCGGCGATTCTTCGAGCGTTATCTCACTCCAACGCGCGACGTGGCGAGGAAGCGATCAAAATGGAAGATTTGGACGTGAGGCGAACGCGCGGAGCGAAACCGTTTTACGCCGGCGTCGTCGACGCCGGCGTAGATGCGCCGAATTTCAACTTCAACGTCTCTCACGAAGGAAATTACGTGGTGTTGGCGAGCGAAACGCACGCGTGCGTGGGCGTGGACGTGGCCGCGCCGGGGGCGGTGCGCATAGGGAACGGCGCGCGCGAGCGCGACGTGGAGGCGTTGTTGCGGACGTTCGGAGCGACGCTCACGGAACGCGAGATCGAGGCGATTCGCGTGAAAACTGCGCTCGAGGGCGAACGCATCGGGGAGGATTATTTTCGCCGGCATTGGAGTTTGAAAGAGGCGATGGTGAAGGCGATTGGGGTTGGATTGGCGATGGATTTGCGACGGTGCGAGTTCGCGATTGATGAGTCGACGTCGACGGCGCGAGTGAAAATCGACGGTCGCGAGAGAGACGATTGGGGGTTTTACATGCAAGCGTTTCCACCGATCGCGAAAGGAGATGAAGTGAGAGGAGATACGCACTGGATAACGGTGTCGCGAGGACCGATTGGGGACATCGTAGACGCGAATGGGGAGTTTTTGCGCGCGTCGTTTACGCAGCGGGAATTCAACGCGGACGAATGGCGCAGAGTACTGAGCGCACCGTCACCGCCATTCGAACTCTTAACCGTCGGGGATTTGATTCCGAGCGAACACAGAGACGCGTTCGAGGACGCGGGGGGAGTGCTGTACTGATATCTCTAGTCTATTCATAAATGTACAAATGTTGTAGGTCTACGCGTCTCGCGGCGTCGACATTCTCAGCGTCACTTTGGGAGTAAACCGGCGCGTTCGCCGCTCTTTTTGTCGCTGAATAACCCCAGAGGCTTCAAACCCGCCTCGCGCATGAGCACGAACGCAGAGACGGTGACGAAAATCACCGCCGCTGCGACGGCGGCTAAACCAGCGAACGAGACTTCGGGCTCGTCGTACCACGCCTGCGCCCATGGGAATCTCGGGCAGTCCGCGGGTAATGTCGAACGAATCGAGCAAATTTTTCGTCGAACCGTCGCTTGCAAGTTGCACTTTTGTTCGCACGCGGGCTCGCCGTCGATGGTGATCCACGGGAGGTAGGTATACTTGGGCAACGCCGAGCCGAGTTCGGCAGCGTTCGCCTTGAGTAAATCGTAACCGTCTCCGAGAGACGCGCAGTCGCTCTGCGCCCGGCACGTCGGCGACTTTTCTATCGTTGAATCGTGCGTGGCGTTGAACGTTTCCAACCCGCTCATCACCGCTTCACAGCATTGTCCTTGCGCGGCAAATAACTCGTCTTCGTGTCGCCCAAACGTAAACGCTTGTTCGCTCTCGAGCTTGAGCATCTGCACGCTATAACAACTGGTAAACGCCCGCATGGCGCTAGGGTAAGCCTGCATGCCGCGCTCAGTGCACGCCGCGATTGCGTTCGCTGTGCAACTCAAGTGCCTCGCGTGGCCGTTGTACAAGCAATTCACCGATGCGTTGTGTGACTGTCCGACGTTGACAAAAGGCACGATGGTCCACTTTACCGGGCCTAAACTCATCGCGCTCAAGCGCTTGTACGGGCCCAATAACGTCTCCAACGACGTCGGATCGGCAAAATCTGCGTAAATCTTTACTTGGATGTGCTTCATAAGCAAATCTTCTTCGGCGGCGATGGCTTTTGCGGCAACATTCGAAGCCGTTTCTCGCGCCTTGTTGGCGGCGCCGTTGACCCCAGCCGCAGCCTTTTTCGTCCATTCGTCGAGTACTTGCGCGAAACTTGCGTCGTTTGCGCTCGCGAGTTTACCGCGTCTGGCGTCGCGAACAAACTCACCAGCGGGATCCGCGCTCTCGACGCTCGCCGACCCGAGAGCGGCGACGGCGCGCGACTTCTCCGCATCCACTATGGGCATATCCGTAATCTCAAAATTGAAATCATCCGCCCCTTGTTCGTCCGCGCGCGCCGTCACCGCCTCGCGCGCGCGTTGAATTTTCGCCAAATCCACGTCCCAGTACACGTCGGGCTGTTTTGGCTTCAAAAACCACGCTCGAGCGGGCGCCAACCGCGCCTTTGCGTTCGCTCGCCGCCGCGTCGCCGCAAACCGCGCGAACATCGCCTCTGAATCACCTCCTCTGTCTTCCGTCGTCTCCCTTTCCCATGCGCGTTTCGCACTCCCCGGAATTCCCCTCGCGCCCACCGATTCCATCAACTCGCCGCTAAAATCGTACCGCCCGCTCCCCAACGCCGGCTTTCGCCATTCGACTTCCTCCTCACCCTTTCTCGCGCGCTCGAGCGCGCGAGCGAACACCTCATACGTCTCTAAAGCCTCAATTTCCTTATCGACTTCCACCGCGCGCGCGCGTTCTACATCCTCTCTCGCCCCTCGCGCCAGACGTCCGAGCGCCGCTCGCGCCGCGTCCCGCCTCTCCTCCTCGCTCGGCATTTTCCCCCCTCGCCCAGTCGCCGTGATCGCGGAGTCATGCGTTTCGTGCATCGCAATCTCTCGTCGCTCTTTGCTTTCGTGCGCGCGTTCGAATGCGTTCGCCAAGGACAACGAATCCGTCGCCTCCGCGGCGTCGACGAAAACACCAACACCATGCGTTCGCGCGGCGCCGCCACTTCCACTTCTTCGCGCGAACGCTCGCGAGTCGTCGAACGCGATCGCGAGGAACAGGGCGAAGGCAAACGCTCGATTCATGGCGCGCCCGTCGCAGTCGCGCGCGCGCGCGGTCGTCGTCCACTGACGCATGGCTCGAATGCGCATCGATGTCGCCCGTCGTCGTCCTCGTTTCGTGTTGGCGACTCACACGGCGTTTACGAGTACTCCAATACGACGAGCTTTGACGCATTGTACACGCAAAAGAGCTGTATGTACGACGGCGTCGATGGACGACTGCGCGCGAGTTTTAAGAAATAGTATCGGACATATGGTACATAGAAAATGATAGAGGACGAGGTCAGGAGGCGTACGAACGACGACCGCGCGCGACATCGATGCGCGCGGCGTTGGCGTTCGAACACGTCGCCGGCGCGATCGCTCGCGGCGCGTCGAGAGCGCCAGCGAGCGTGAAATCGACCCATCGTCGCGACGCACGCGTGTTCGGGCGCGCGGCGATGTCGAAATCACGAAAAATACGCGCGCACGATTCCAGTCAAGACGAGACGTCGACGACGGCGCGCGTGGTGACGTATAACGTCCTGAGCTCGCACTTAGCGGACGCTTCGTACTTCACGCACTGCTTACCGTATGACTTACTCGCGGATGTTCGTCGAGGGCGAGTTGAGATGAAGCTTGAACGCGAAATCGATCGACGCGCGGTCATCGCGCTGCAAGAGGTGTCCATGTCCTGGGCCGGGCCGTTGCACACGTACTTCGCCCAGCGCGGGTACCATTTCATTTTGTCGCTCTATGGAAAGCCGTTTAATAATTACATGGGCGTGGGGTTGGCCGTGCCTCTGGATGCGTACGAGGTGATGGCGAGCGATATCTCGAGGTTGAGCGACACGGTGAGGTTTCCTTACGTCGCGACAAAGGAGAGAAATTTTGGGGTGTTGAATCCGTTGTATAACGCGTTGGTGAAGACGCCGCTTTGGGCTTGGCGAAAGTTAAGGGATTATCAACCGCCGAGCGATGAGTGGCAGACGGCGCGGTCGCGATTTAATTCAATTCTGTACGTCACGTTGACGTGCAAGAAGACCAACGTGCAATTTGGCGTGGCGACGTATCACATGCCGTGCATGTTTCGTACATCTGCAGATCGTCGTGTGATGACGATTCACGCTGGAATTGCCGCGCAGTACGCGCTAAACCAATCGAAAGGGTTGCCTACGGTGCTCATGGGTGACTTCAACCTGAAGCCTGGAGACGCCGGGCACACTTTGATCACGACTGGGAATTTGGATGAGACGAACGACGCCTATCCAGTTTTACCCGAAGGGTACGAGGGTAAGCCTTTCGTGGTGAGGCCGCCGCAAAAGATGGAGAGCGCGTACGCGCGCTTCAACGGCCAAGAGCCAAATTTTACAAATAACGCGCAAATTAAGGATGACGACCCGTTCATCGATACGTTGGATTACATCTTCGTCACCGATGACATCGAAGTCGTCGATGTGCTCGAGCTTCCTCATCGAGACGACGTCAAGGGTCCATTCCCCACGGAAACCGAACCTAGCGACCATATCATGTTAGCCGCGACAATTCGCGTCAAGTGAGCCTCGTGCGCTCGCTTCGCCGACACTGCCTAGACTATTCTCAGTTGCGATGTTTAGCACCGTAGATCAACCGCTCATAAATCGCGTTGTGAATTTATGTACGTTACGTGAGAAAGATGTCATGTGAGAAGAATGTGAGCCATTAAAACACTACGACATCGATCGACGGTGCTAACCGCCGTCGACGAGAACGTCACCCACCACACTCCTCATCCGCACGGAACCTAACCTAAAAGGAAAGAAGAAAAGATTACTTCAATTTCTTCTTGAGTCTTAATTGGTTGCTGTGTCCGCACTTCTTCTTGCGGCAGTTCTTAGCGCGCGGAGGAAGGCGAGCGTAGCACCTGGGCGCGAGAAAAACAAGGAAATACAAGTCAGTATATACTTTGATGCGCTCGTCAACCCCGTGGCTTTCTTGGACATTAATGTATCACACGCGAATGGCCACCGTTGAGTGTAGAATTCATCAGTGGTAAAGTGAATGGAGTGTATCAATCTCGGGTGCCTCGCTCGACGCGAACGCATCGTTGGACGAGTCCAAACGGCATCGCGCGCGCCGTGAATGAGATCGCCACCCTTGGTCGAAGAGGACGAAAACCTCGCGAACGCGCGCGCGAGCGCCTCGTTGAATCGAAAAATCCTCGCATCACATCGCGCGCACGAACAAATCAATACTTACTTGCGGCACACGGCACGGTCTACGTTGGTTTTACGCGCCAACACAAGAAGAGACGGTTCGATGATGCCACCGCGCAAGCGCAACACCAAGTGGAGCGTGGACTCCTTTTGAATGTTATAATCCGCCAGCGTGCGACCATCCTCGAGCTGCTTCCCAGCGAAGATCAAACGCTGTTGGTCCGGGGGGATACCTGTTCGATCGAATACAAGTAAACACATCGTCAGCGACACAAGTCTCTCTTCGACGAGCGTAGCGATAACCCTTTCTCGCGTCGCGTTTCACCGCCCGGCGCCGTCGCTCTCGCCTCCGCAACGCATCCATCTCTCTCTCTCCACTCCAACGCATCCACATACGCTCAAACTCTTCCGTTCCTTTCCTCTCTTTCGCGCGCGCCTTCGAATCATCCCAAATCCGTCGATCGCGCTCGCGCCTTCTTCGCGCGCTCCCTCGCGTCTAGGTCTTCTCTCGCACCTTCTTTGTCTTGGATCTTCGCCTTGACGTTATCGATAGTGTCCGAAGACTCCACCTCCAACGTAATGGTCTTCCCAGTGACTGTTTACATCGTGCGTTGTCTCCGTCAGTCGTTCCATATCGTCGCCTCGCGCGCCATCGTCGTCACCCCGTGGCGATCTTCAGACCCTAGACGCGATCGATCGATCGAACGATGCGATCGTCACGCCCGCACTCGGAGGGACGAGCGCGATGCGCACGCGGCGCGCGCGAAGGCGAGCGAATAAAAATAATCACGCACGGGTTTTGACGAAAATCTGCATCGCGAGTGATCGTCGCGCGCGTCGCACAAGGGCGATCGTCGCGGACGATGCGCGCGTGGAACGGGGAGTTGGTGACGCCACCAGATGAAAACGCGCGGGCGCGCGACGACGACGGAGGGCGACGCGGCGAGTGAAGACGGAGAACGAGGTGACGTATTACATCCGTTCGAGGGGTTCAATCATGAGGAGACGCAAACCGTTGTCGATGACTTGCTTGAAGGCTTTGCACGCGTGCACGCGCGCGTGCATGGCGGCGAAATCGTTGAAGCCGGCGTCGAGTTGGGACTGCACGGGTAAAATGCGCACGCCGGCGGGACCGTAATACCCTGATAAAGCGCGAACGAAACTGTTCAAGAAATCGCAGATTCGGTGCATGCCGTAGGATGGTAACGCTGGAGGTTTGGGGAGAGGCGGCATCGCCGCGTCGACGATGATCGATGCGAACGGGAGGACGAAATCCAACAGTAGCTGCCATTCGCGGTCGTCGTCAAGCTTGGTAAAGTCCACTTCTTCGAGCGGGATCAACGGGGGTAAAATGCCTTCAGCGACGCGCGCCTCGAACTTGCGAATCACTGAGGATAAACGCGTAGAATTGTACAGGATGAACGGAGCCGACGCGTCTTCAAAGTCGGTGATCTTCGCAATGTCGAAATTTATTTGCGTCATGCACGACACAGACAACAACGCGTACTTCATCGCCGCCGTGCTCACTTCATGCGTCACGGCGTCAAACATTTCTTGAGAAATAACTTCATTCTTCTCCTTATATTTGGTCTCCATCTTTTCGCGAATCACACTCTTCAATTCGTCGTACAGGTCGTCGGCTAACAAATAACGACCTCGGCGACCGCTCATCTTACCCGTGGTTAATTTCACCAAGTCGTATGATAAATGATACTGACGACCTTCCATCGCCGGGTTCATCATCGCCATCGCGAGCGATACCTTTTGCTGCGCCAAATCTTGTTCGCTGCAGATGATGTTCAAAATCAAGTCGCTCATCGACGCCTTTTTGAACGAGTACACAATGTCACGATACGTGTAAAGGGTTGAACCGTCGGGGCGCAAGACGTAAAGAGGCGGGTAGTCTTTTTGATAACCACCCTTGCCAATTTTGAATCCCATGTCTTCGATGAAACCAGACATGTCCAAGTACGCGCCCTGCGGCACTCCCTTTTCGTTGCTTTGCGTTTGCGGCACGTAGTAATCGCTATTTTGCATAATCTCCAAAACCTTGGCGTTCGAACCTTCCCAACCGAGTTCGGATTCAAAGTCAAACCGATCGTGCTGCACACCGTACGTGCTCAATGTTTCCTGCACGCCGGTCAAGCAATCGCACACCATTTTACGGAAAATTTTAATCGCCCACGGCTGTTGCTGTTCGTACGCCAAGTTCAATTTACCCCCCTCAACCTTGATGTCGTCGATGGTGCGAATGTCTTCAATCATGACGACCATCATCTTTTCAAAACGCTCGCGCAAATCCTGATAGATGTCAAAGTACTCAGCCACGGCGCTCATCTTTTTCTCGTCGCCGGCGACGGCGGCGAGCGATTTCTCCATCAACGCGTTGACCGCGTCCTTACCAACCTTGCACGCGTCCTGCACGCGGTGTCAACGGAATTCGTCGTCAGTAACGGTTCGCGATGCATTTTGTGATGAACGTCGTGATAATCATTTTCATTGTCGTCGTCGTCGTCGCACGGCTCATATTGTCAGAGGTGATATGGTTTTTCCCCACGGTGAAACGTAAGAAAGAGAGTTAAAAAAACACATTAATCATCGCCGTCGAATCGACAAAGCGCGCGCGCGCGAATGCTTTTGCGCGAGACGCAATGCAAAAACGTACCTCCACATCACCAGGCTTGACACCGACTTGTTGCAACTCTTGACACGTGTTCATCACCGCGTACATGGCGCCGATCCAGTGGTCAATTTTCATATACGGCTCCAACTTATCCACGACGCGAGAATACGCTAACGCAGTCAACCCAATTTGCGCGCCCAAATCATTCACATAAAATGTCTCCTGCGTCTCATGCCCACACGCCTTCATCAATCGCGCCAAATGCGCGCCGATCATCACGTTTCTCAAATTCCCGATGTGCAACGGCGCGTTCGGGTTCGACGACGTGTGCTCGATGATAACCTTCTTCCCTTTCGCACGATCGGTGTGTCCAAACTCCCGTCCTCCTTCACTCACCGCTTTCAGCGCCATCTCGAACACTCGAGCGCGATTCAGTGATATATTCACGTACACCCCCGACGCTTCGCACCGCGCGATCGCGCGCCCGTCTCCCCCTTTCCCTCCATCATTTCCTTTTTTCACGCGCTCATTCATCTCTCGGGCGACCTCATTCGCGAGCTCCGATGGGTTCATCTTCCTCTTCGACGCGAACTGCGCGAACTGCACGCACGCATCGGCGTTCTTCGTTCGACACGCTCGCGGGTACTCTTTTCGCTCCACCGCGTCATTCGCAAACTTTTCGGCAAAGAATTCCGCGAGTTCGTCGTCGATGTCGTCCAGGACGTCGCGCAGAGCGTCGCCGCGCGAGGAAAATGACGTGCGATCGCGCATGTGTGCTCGCGTGTGACGCCTCGAGCGCGCGCGCTCGGAGCCAAACGCTCGTCGAGCGCGCGCGAATCGATCGCGCGCGTGGCGGCGCGCGCGCGTCTCGAGCGCGATCGTGTCCATAGAACAACGCATCGAACGACGATGTAAGACGTGTCGTGTGATCGCATATCGTATTCTCGGACATTCAGTTCGTACCGTAGACGACGGCGAAGAGAGGAAACCAGAACGTTGTGGGAGGAACAGGAAAAATGTATACATGTCGGTCGGTCGGTCGGTCGGTCGGTCGGTCGGTCGGTCGGTCGGTCATCGCCATCGACCCCGTTGACGTCTGAGTCATGAC
>Ga0222712_10006820_pt1 | contig 11200 bp, 12 predicted proteins | sample C33_657DmetaG_FD_165043 | JGI IMG/M metagenome (GOLD analysis project Ga0222712, IMG submission 165043) | Estuarine water microbial communities from San Francisco Bay, California, United States - C33_657D | ecosystem: Environmental > Aquatic > Marine > Unclassified | place: USA: California... | reverse complement strand
AGTAGCTCAGTTGGTTAGAGCATCTGACTGTTAATCAGAGGGTCACTGGTTCAAGTCCAGTCTGAGGAGCCACACTGGACAAGCCATCCGAAATGATGGCTTTTTCTTTGTCCGTCATTGAGTTAGGCTAGTTGCATCTTGGTCTTACCATCTACTTTTTTATACAAGGGTATGCTATAAATAAATCACAAATAGAATTAAACATTTATATTACAAAATAGTCTGATACATATAAAGAAAATAATATGAACCACTCTATGATAAACAAAGCTTTATTACAAAGTTCTCTATTGTGTTTCATTGCTTTTTCCTCAAATGGACAAGGCCCAAAAACTCCTCCTTGTGGGATTGCGGAGGTAAAGACTAACGAAGTGATTGCCGGAGTTAAATTCCCGAAAGGTAAATATAAAATCAATGTTATTGGTATTGCTTGTGAGGAAGTGATGGGCGAAACAGGTCTCTTTAGCCAGTTCCTACAACTCAAGGAAAATGACCAGTTACCCAAACCATGGCGATACTTGAAGGCAGCTGTGGGAGCTCCTAAGTTTGTTAAAGGTCCAGGTGTTGGTTTTCGTGTAGAAAGAGTTTACGAAAAAAATACTAAAAACATAAAATAAACTATTATCATGAACAAATTAATGAAATCCTTACTCATTTTAGCAGTAGTATTCTTAAGCTTGTCAAGCTGTACCAAAGATGATGTGAGTCAAACTCCAGGGCCTCAAACTCCTGCTTGTGGCTTTGTTCAAGTATTAACTAATGAGGTGATATCCGGTGTACAATTTCCGAAAGGTAAATATCAGATCAATGTTTTTAACATCACTTGCGAGGAAGTTATGGGTGATATGGGTTTATTTAGTCAATTCCTTCAGTTAGGTGACAATGATCCATTACCCGCACCTTGGATCCACTTGAAGGATGCTGTTGGTGCACCTAAGTTTGTAAAAAGTACGAGTACGAATGTAGGTTTCCGTGCACAGAGAGTTGGCGATTAACATTTATTGTCTCCTACCTTACATGATTCCCAGTATTGACCGCAGGAGAAAAGGAGCACATCATTTATCTAAGTGCCATGAATAACAGACAGTTAAAATTTAAGAGAAACTCATTAATTTTCTAATAATCACATACTCAATCATCGCATTATAGTTGCATCTTTCGTCAAAAAGGGGAGCAATTAGTTCAAAGAGGTCATTTTCGACCTCTTTTTTCTTTTTATGATTTTCTAACTGATTGAAAATCTGAAGGATAACTTCAATGGGTTTGGTAAAAATGATGGTTGCATCTTTTTCTTTGTTGAAATAGATTTTTTCTGAGAAGATGCAGCCGAGAATCCTCCTCTTCATCACTCCGGTACTCTTTTGATAGAACTCCACAATGTGTTCCAGTGTTGGAACGTCTTCAAAAAGGAACTTTTTAATAGGATTATGTTCGTCAACTATATCCCTTAAGTTTAGTTCACTATGATAAATGGTTGATTCGACCTCCGTTCTTAGTTCCTGATATGTGTCTCCATTTATGTTCTTTTTTAAAAATTCATCTCGAATATGGGTTAGTTGGAGACGTAATTTGTTAGTATCTTTAGGTTACTATCCGAAAAGTATGTGACATCACACGATTAACGTATTTGTATCTTAAAACTTTATAGAATTTGTTCAAATTTGATTCTCTACAATTCGTTTTTGGAGTAACATACAACTCCTATGAAAAACACCATTTATCCCCAAAAATAACATATGAAATTTAACTTTAATTCAATTGTTGTTTTACTTGTAATTTTTTCTTGTAAAAAAGTAGAAAGTACCACTCCTACACCAGTTACCCCTGAAGTTGAACAACAGCTTGTCATTACAACAGACCCTGGAAGCTCCTCCAGTATTGAGGTGAAAGATACACTTACTCTCAAAGTAGTAGTTACTTCAAAGATGCCATCAGAAGTAATCTATTCATTTGAAGCAACGAGGTTAGATAGTAATAAAGTTGTTTTTAAATTAGACTCTACTTCTAAAAATTCTTCTTTAAGTCTTTCAATACCATCCTTTAAAGATTATACTCAATATTCTCTTAAGGTTACAGTAACTTCTAAGACAAAGTCTTTAAATAATGCTTCTACGTCCTTAAATCTCAATAACGATGTTAGTAAGAACTTTCAGGGGTATAAAGTAGACCCGAATGCCAGAAAATTAGGAAAGGAGTATTGGACTAATGTAAAAATGCAAGCTGATTTAATAGCGAATATATTTCAAAATCCACTTCCGGGTCATATAGGAGGAGCATTATGTCAAATTTCTTGTGGTGATTTTAATAATGATGGATGGGTAGATGTATTTAATCCGGGTTGGTCATATAATGGTCCTAGAATTGGTGTAGGTTTTCTGATATGGAATCCTGTTACTAAAGTTTTTGAAGACAAAAACCTTTTAAATGATAAACGAATATCTTTTGGAGGTAACCAGAGAAAAACAATTCCTGTTTATTTAAATTCAGATGATTATGTTGACTTAGTTATTTCAGATAATGGAGATGAGGGAATTCAAAATTCACCAGCAGAGCCTATAAGAATAATTCTTTCTGATGGGAAGGGAGGATATGACATAAGAGAAATTCCTAGTGAAACGCCTATGGTTAAAAAAGAATTTTGTGAGGTTGATGACTTAAATAACGATGGGAAACCTGAATTACTTATTGCAGCGGGCCCCGTTTGGTTTATAATGTGGGGTATTGCAGATTTTCCATACTTTACAACGACTAATATGGCGATATTTCATTGTACCCCTGAAAATCATCTTGGGTTTAAAAATAATAACGGTTTTGGGGAAGCTGTTCCTGAAATTTCTAATGGAGTGTATGGATTTAAAGTTGATGATTTTAATAAAGATGGTTGGAAAGATTTAATCTTATTCACTTCCGAGACTAAAAACAACCAACCATACCCCGTTTCAACTAGAATTTTAATCAATCAAGGTAATGGAAAGTTTAATAAAAATAGTTTGATTTCATTACCATATTATGATGGAACTAATATGATAACACTTGAAGATGCTATTTGTGATGATATAAACTCAGATGGAAAACTTGATATAATAAGTCTTATTCATTTTTGGGATTATAAATCCTGGGACATTTTTGTTTTTGTTCAACAACCTAATGGTAGTTTCAAAGTAGATAAAGATATAATCAAATTTAATTTCCCCAAAAAAGGTAACTGGAAACCAGAACTATTTTATGTAGACTTTAATAATGATGGATTAAAAGATATTGGATACTGGAATGACGCTTCAATGAATAAAAATGAGCCTAATAATGTTATGGGGTATAAAACTGTCTTTATTAGAGAAGGTAATAATTTTGTTGAAAAAGATTTTTTCCAATTTGACCCCTATGCAAATTATTTAAAGAAAACATTCCTGAAATAATTTCTTAGAAAATTGAATAAATTATAAAATGCGCTCATATTAGCTCCATTAAAGGACTATTATGAATGTACTATCCTATTGTCGTATTTCTTCGGATGAGCAATCAAATCACTCTATACCCTATCAAGAAGAGACAATTAGAAAGTATTGCCAATTTAAAGGGTATAAAATCATTAAAACTTATTTAGAAGACTACTCTGCAAAAAATTTTGAACGACCAAGTGTATCGACCCCTTAATTTTTGGACAGAATGGGGTTAAAATTTGAGACAATATCGGATATTTTTTCAGTTTTATAGGGTCCGGATATTAGGTCATTTTCGCGGAGGTACTGTTCAGGGGATTTTCTACCCAGTGCGCCATGCTTTCGATGGTTGTTATACCAGTCGTAGTAGCGGTTAAAAATCATCTGAGCATGGTAAATGGATTCAAATTCAAAACGCTCTACCACTTCACGCTGAACATTGCTGTGAAGCGCTTCTATGTAGGCATTTTCCTCTGGTGTAGCTACATGGGTAAATTCCTGGTTAACGCCTTTATCCTTCAATAACTGCCTTACCACGCCTGCAATGAACTGTGAGCCATTGTCGTTTCTTAGGGTGATTCCTTCGATTTTATACTCCATGAGTAAAAGCGACAGTAATACAATCACATCACCTTTTTTAATGTTGAACCGAAGCATGTGTGTCAGGACCTTACGGCTAAATGCATCAATCACAGTCAATAGCAGAGCGTTCCTTTGTGCTCCGTGGATATGGATGTACTTAATGTCCTTACACAAGTGTTCAAGCGGTTTTTCTGCCTTGATCTTTCTAAAGCGGACAAACTGCCTAGGAACACCAATGGATCCAATTTTACGGTTAAACAACAGGTTGTGGATCTTCATCAGACGGTAGACCTTCTTGTGATTTATGATGTAACCTTTTTCCTTAAGCTCATCCCAAACATTCTTATAACCATAGCAGCAAAACTCTTGCTGGAGAATGCTTTCTACATCCTGCAAGACAACTGTGTTATCAACCAGTTCACCATCGAGGGTAATGGTCATTTCGCTAGGCTTGCGTCCACGTAGACCATCACCTCGCTTGTAATAGAAACTGCTGCGTGGAACACCTGACCAAGATAGAAGATCTTGTTTAGTGACCATAGGTTTTGATTTGAACTGCTCCATTACCTCGACCGACGCTGCTCTAGGGATTGACTTTTTTTTAAAAGCTCTGTCTTGAACTCCAGTTCAATAGATTGTTTGGCCACAATATTTTTCAGCAAACGAATCTCTTCCATTGCTGCGTCCAGTTCTGGATTACGTTGCCTGGAATACGATTGAAGATTGGAGACACCGCCTTCGTTAAAATTCTCTTTCCACCTTCTAAACACCGAAGGGGAAAGTTGGTGTTTACGCAATGTCTGGGTAACACCAAACTGATCTGCTTCATTGATGATTGACAGTTTCTCTGAAGCCGAGAAACTCCTTCTTGCTTTTGACATATTTCCTAAATTTAGTGACTTAATTGATTAAACAATTATGTCCAGCCATTTAGGGGGTCAATACAGAAGAGGCCATTGAACAGGGATTCCTTACTGCAGCCTATACGATAGACTATTTGGAAGAAATGAATTCAGCTTCTCCTTCCATCATAGCAAAGGATGGCGAAAAAGTTGTTGGGTATGCCTTGGTTGCAACCAAAGACGTCAGAAAAGGACACGAGTTGATTGAAGGTCTTTTTGATGCCATTGATACATGTGAATACAATGGGAAATCCGCACATGAAAAGAGGATTTCAAGTCATCAATGAATTGTTGTATGGTGGTTTTGGATGGGATATCGTGTTGTGGGATTGGAACGCAGCAGGATAGAATATCAATTAAGAACACTTTAATTACTTGCTGAATCATTGGATTAAATAGAAAACGAAAAAGGAGCTGGATCCGGGCAGTTGTTAGCATAATATTTCATATCCCGTAAAGAACAGACCCCTGGATAATCCCCTTGAAAACCTTGCATATCGCGAATCAATTGAAAATGCAGGTGTGGCGGCCATCCCCCATTTTCAGTGGGTTTTCCCAGGTGGCAAAGCAGCTGGCCCTTTTCTATTTTTGCACCTAGTTCCAGCTGAAGTAAATCTTCGATAGCTAAATGCCCATACAAACTATAGATCTTTTCTTCGGGATGAAACAAGATAATCGTTGGGCCATAATTCCCGGATCCCTCATTGACTTGAAAACTATGCACTTCGCCTGCCATTGGAGCAAAAACAGGAGTTCCGGCGGTTGTCCAAAAATCCATACCAAGGTGAATATTCCTGAAATCCTCGTTGGCTGTGGCAAAATTCTCGTGTGACTCATAAATGACCCGATGCTCCAGATATCCACCAAAACCAATCCTTTCTCCCAATTTCTTGGTAATGTAGTCGCAGAAAGCTGAAATATTGCCATAGATGGATGGACTCAATTCCGCGTTCATGGCGCTGAGATCGAGTGCAATAGTGTTGTGAGCGAACAAGGGTTCTGAAAAAAGGCGATGAATCATGATGGGAATATTGGTTAAATGTAATGAAAGATCATCCATTAACTAATACATTATTGTAACTGAAATGTAATAAAAGATGGTTTTATAATATCATAAATATTTCATTAGAAGACAATTTAAGAGATCATTGTCGATAGTTGAAAATTAGATAGATTGATAAAAGTCAGTAAACATTTACTTCAAATTGTTGTTTAAAATAAATGGGTAATACTTTTTTGGTGGCCAATTGGGAGAATTTAATTATGGCAAATTATGAGATGAATCCATCTGTCTTAGAACAGTATTTACCAAAGGGGGTTGAATTGGATTTTTATAAAAACAAAACCTACGTTAGTCTGGTTGGATTTATGTTCAAAAAAACTAGATTATTCGGCGTCCCAATCCCATTTTTTGGATCTTTTGAAGAGATCAATCTGAGATTTTACGTTAGAAAAATAGAAAACGGATACATTAAAAAAGGAGTTGTATTTATCAATGAAACCGTCCCTTTCAAAATTGTAGCACTACTAGCAAATAAATTATACAAAGAACATTACATATCAATACCAACCAAAAACTCAATTGATGTTACAGAACACAAGCATATAAAATATGAATGGAAAGTAAATAATAAATGGAATTCTATAGCAGTAAAATCAGATACAAATAAAAATAAAATAGAACAAGCAACAATAGAGGAGTTTATCTTTGAACGTTACTATGGTTTTACTAAATTATCGGATTCTAAAACACAAGAATACAAAATACGACACCCTAAATGGATGACAAATAAAATTCTAAATACACAAATAGATTGCGATTTTATCTCAATGTATGGAGATGCATTTTCGGGACTCAATAATCAGAAACCAGATTCAATTATTTTGGCAGAGGGATCTGAGGTGAGTGTGGACTGGAAACGAGAGCAGTTCTAAAAAGTACTTTAATAGATGTGAAATTAAAGAAAGAAATAAGTATAAACCAAATAAGAACAAATCATCGTAATCGCATTGCTCAAAAAGTTCACCCAGTGGTTATCCAGCCATGCCAATCCCTTCACCAATTGACCGTCTGGCTGGGTCCCTAAAACTTCAGTCCAATTATCCCCTAGCTTCCACAAGGCCTGCCAGCGGCTGCCCATGAAACTATCTACCAGCATACCGATCATGCCAGTCGTAACCACCCAGAACAATTGAGCTGTTGTAACTGGTAAAATAAAATGCAACATGGCTGCTAATAACAGCAAGGCAATAAAACCGCCTATTGTTCCTGCAACAGAAACACCTCCCGATAAACCTGGTTTCATTACACGAAAATTGGTGATATTAAATGTCTTCCCACCAATGGCAGTCCCCACTTCACTGCTTATTGTGTCGCAAATACTGATAGCAAAAGAACACCAAGCCAACACTTGCCAGTGAAAATTGTCTGTTAAGCCATACAGCATATACAATACCACGCCTATCCACCCATTTGAAAATACTTGTTGCGCTGTTCTTTTATCAGAAAAATGTATCGCATGAAACAATCTTCCGGCAAAAGATCCTGCGACTAAAAGAAAAATTGGGGCGGACAATGCTTTCCAGCCCCCACTGATCCATAAGATAGCTGCCATCCATACTGCGGCCCACCAACCTGTTTGATCCAACCATTTTTTATGAAGTACAAGCCATGCAAAAAAGATTAAAAATAGTACAACAACCAAAATCCAAATCCAAGATCCTAAGTGAGGAGTATTAAGCACCAATTGAATCCAAGCTACTGTGAAGATCGGAAGAAAGAAATTATCACTTCCTCGCCATGAAAACAGTTCTGTCAATGTTGGTATGATTGAAAACAAGATCCACCATCCTATATGCAAATCAGGAAAACGTATACCCATGCAAATGAGTGCAGTAATAAAAAATGCAGAAGCCCCTTGGTAGGATTTGGATTCTGATAAAAAATTGTATTTAGGTGATCCCCATTTTCTACCTATCCAGCCAGCACTTGCATCACTCACTGCTAAAACCCAAGCTGCTGTTGCAACCCACGCAGCAGGAACACCAAGCATCAATAATCCACCCAGTGAAATGGGAAACAATGCAATGCCATAAGAAGACTCTTGCTGTAAACCCCATTTGAATTGTACAAGAACCCCCATCAAGAGTATTCCTGATGCTAGCAAGATTAAACCTAGGCTATAGGATTCAAAACCTTTATCAATAATCCAGGCCGTTGTACCTATTGCAATTACATGCAATAATTTTCTTCCTAAAAAATATGCAAGCCAATTTTTCCTAACAGCAAATTCAATAAGCAATGTAACAACCAGAATAACTGCTCCTGCAAAAGAAAAAAGAACGTATGGCGACATGCAATAGAATTATGCGTAAATTAACCAAATGTTTCTGAAAGAACTGGAAGATTATCCGTGGTTCCCCTCCTCTTTGCGAAAAATGCAATTGGAATTTGTGGGATGGATAAGTGTTCAGTTAAAACTGTATCGTCCTATATTAACAGAAATAAAAAAGTTTTCATCAAATGAATGGATCGACTTGGCCAGTGGAAGTGGCTGGCCTGCATTGTATCTTCAAAATAACGCATCACATCAAATTCATTATACTTTAAGCGATTTATATCCTGATTCGGTTTCAAACGAAGTAAAAAAGCAGGTGAAAGTAGAGCTCGAATCATTGAATCTGGTTGAATTCCAACCTCAAACTGGAAAACAGTACAGCATTTTCAATGCCTTTCACCATTTCAGTTCAGCACAACAAAAACAGCTGATCAAAAAGATGAAGGAAGCAAAAGCCAGTTGTATCATTGCAGAAGTGCTTGAACCCACCTGGATTTGTTTTTTACAAGTCACAATTGCTGCATTTATCCTACAGCCGCTTACTGCATGGGCCATCCGACCATTCTCAATTGTACGAATGATCTTAACCTATGTTATCCCTATACAGCTTGTTACTGTTGCCTGGGATGGCTGGCTTTCTGTTTTCAAAAGCAAAACAGAAAATCAGTACAAGGATTTAATCAGTGAGCTTGGAGATTACCAATATTCAATTGAAGTTAAAAGAATAAAACAGTTACAAGGAAACCTTATTGTCATCATAGCACAACCCATTTCAGCATGACCTTACACACGCTTTGGAAGTTTAGCCGACCGCATACCATCATTGGATCGACAGTCAGCATAGTAGTATTGTTTTTATTGCAAGGAGGAAGTTTGTCAGATCAGTACTTGATCTTACTCACTACTCTGGTTTCGGCCTTGGGCTGTAATGTTTGTATCACCGGCTTAAACCAGGTGATAGATGTTGAACTGGATAAAATAAACAAACCTGAGCTTCCCATTGCATCAGGTGAATTAGACATATCGACTGCAAAGAAAATAGTCATTGTTTCAGGGATTGTTGCGGTCGGTGCAGCAGCTATCCTACATTGGGTATTGCTATTGCTTATCGTTGTGATTCTCTTGTTGGGGATTGCATATTCTGTTCCACCAATTCAACTGAAACAACACCATTTGCCGGCTGCATTAGCCATTACGATTGTCCGTGGTGTATTGGTCAACATTGGCATGGCTTTGCATTTTTCGAAAATGTTTCAAAGCACCTTCAAAATTGAACCTGTTGTTTATCCACTTACCATTTTCATTTCAGCATTTAGCCTGGCCATTGCTTGGTACAAGGACTTGCCAGATAGGGCTGGCGATGCCCATTTTGGATACAGAACATTTCCATTGCTGTATTCTCCTAAAATTGCGTTGTATTTAGGAGCAGCATTTGTAATGGCCGCATATGGTTGGTGTATTTTTTGGAGCTATACAGCAGCAGAGCACTTGTTGATGTATAGTTTGATTGTACTGAGTGTTGCATTTATATTGCATCTTCAAACTGCTCGCTTAAATGAGCAAAAAAGCATTCGAAGGTTTTACCAATTATTTTGGGTATTCTTCTTTGCAACTTACCTTAGCTTTCTCTGGGTGCTTCTTTAGCATTAAATCACCTGGATGAAAATATTGTTATCCCGCAAACTATAAGTTTCCCCTTAATCCCTGTTCTCTTTCCAAAGCTTCAAACAAGGCTTTGAAATTACCCGCTCCAAAAGATTTTGCACCCCGTCGTTGGATGATTTCATAAAACAGTGTTGGGCGGTCTTCTACTGGCTTGGTGAAGATTTGCAACAGATATCCTTCGTCGTCTCGATCGACTAAAATGCCTAATGGACGAAGCTTTTCAATATCTTCTTCAATTGGGCCAACACGTTTTGCTAAATCATCGTAATAGGTATCCGGCACCTGGAGAAACTCAACACCTCTTGAGCGAAGCTTAATGACGGTATCCATGATATTGTCTGTCGCGATAGCAATATGCTGTACACCTGGACCGCCATAAAAATCCAAGTACTCTTCTACCTGTGATTTTTTCTTCCCTTTAGCAGGTTCATTGATAGGGAATTTTACATAGCCATTGCCATTGCTCATTACCTTGCTCATCAATGCAGAATACTCAGTAGATACCTGCTTGTCGTCGAAGGTCAATATGTTTTTAAATCCCATCACATCCTCATAAAACTTCACCCAAGGATTCATTTCATTCCAACCCACATTGCCTACGCAATGATCAATATACTTTAAGCCCACGGGTTCTGGCTTGTATTCAGCGTTCCACTCCTTGTATCCAGGTAAAAATACACCAGTGTAATTTTTTCGCTCTACAAACAAATGAACGGTATCGCCATAGATATGAATTCCGCTCATAACAACGATTCCATGCTCATCATTGATTTCTTTTGGCTCCATGTAAGCTTTTGCACCTCTGGAAGTTGTTTGATGAAAAGCATCACGCGCATCATTAACGGTAAGTGCAATGGTCTTCACACCATCACCATGAAAATGGGTATGCTGCGCAATGGGATGATCAGGATGCAAAGCTGTAGTAAGTATCAGTTTAACTTTACCTTGCTTCAATACATAGGATACTTTTTCACGATCGCCGGTCTCGGGCCCAGCATAAGCCAACCCTTCATAACCGAACGCAGTCTTGTAATAATGTGCAGCCTGCTTCGCATTGCCTACATAGAACTCAATAAAATCAGTTCCTAACAATGGAAGAAAATCAGAATTTGTAGATTGCACCATGGTTTTAAAACTTCTTGTTTATCATGCTTGAGTCGTTTAAGTTAGAAAATATTCTCTAGACCCAGATGGTTTAAATTTGGGGGCTTACATCATCATATATTTGTAATATTGCCCTGTTAATGGCAAAATGTCGTCTAAATGACGCCTA
>Ga0222712_10006819_pt1 | contig 11202 bp, 5 predicted proteins | sample C33_657DmetaG_FD_165043 | JGI IMG/M metagenome (GOLD analysis project Ga0222712, IMG submission 165043) | Estuarine water microbial communities from San Francisco Bay, California, United States - C33_657D | ecosystem: Environmental > Aquatic > Marine > Unclassified | place: USA: California... | reverse complement strand
TAGTTGATGCGTTATAACTTGACATGATCCAATCCGTTAATGGAAATTTATTTGTTGGGATATCATACCTAAGTGTAACCCTTTGATTATACAAAGTATTGCGCCCAGCTCGAAGCAACATTCTTGTTAATGAATCCTTTTTCTCCTTGGTGTCAATACGACCACTAGGCTCATCTATTCTTGAATTTAAATTAGCTGTCATATCCAAGTTCAATGACCTCGTTAAACCCCATCGCATATTAAATATGCGACTCATGGTAAAATACTTATCATAAGTAGTATCCACTTTATCGGTAGTTCCATCAAATGAATTTACCACCCTAGGAATAAACTCACCAAATTGTCGATCAAACACCGCGCGATAACTGATTAAACTTGGCTTTGGATTAAAATTAATTTCTTTAGCCCATGTTAACCAAGGCGAACTTGATTTAATAAATTTTCGGAAGGGCTCAATTGACTTTCCATTATTATTAAAAGTATATCCTATCGCGCCTCTTTGTTTGTCAATCTTGTTTTGTTGAATCGTAGGGCTTGATTGCGATAACTGTGAATAAGAATAACTAAAATCAAAATTACTCAAACTAATCAAACTTTGTTTTTGTCCAGGTAAAAAACGGACATTGGTAAAGTTTAAGGTTTTGATAGTGGTTTGGTCAATAGATGCTTTTTGAACAGAATCTTTTTTGGCACCAGATAAAGTACTCATTTTGTCCTTGTATAATATATCCTTGTCAAATGGATCAAACTGCGGATTTTCCATGGTTTTATTGATGCCTGCAAATACAGGTAAGGAAATACGCGTTTGTTTTGGAAGTAATTTTCCAGCATCAATATTGGTAGCAATATCAAATTGTGTTAATCCAGTTTTAGCACGTTCGTTCATTTTTTGTTCAATACCTCCAAAGCCACTGGTTCTGCTATTCACTGAAACTGCAATTGTTCCCAAATCAGCTAAGCTTACATCCATTCTTCCTAAAGCTGCCCAAGATCCCTCTTCATCTAAATCAGATAATCTAAGTTCATTAATCCATACTTCGGCATCCATCGGAACATCGGACTTGGTATTTTCAAATGCAATCAACACCCCTCGAACTTCACCTAAATTTGGATTACCCATCACCGAATACCTTTGTCTTCCAAAATTTTGACCAAATTTTTTATTAAAAGGAATGTTTTGTTTGTCTCTTTCTAGTTTTAATTTAACCAAATCCATTAAACTTAAATTCAACTCATTTTCCAAAGGCCAAACATCCCGCGCCTCCGAACTAGCATATAATTTTTGTCTTGTCGTTGTTAAAGGAATTCTTACTTCATAGAAGTTATTTTGAAAATCCTGCCCAATTCTAATAATTGCAGTCATAGAACCACTATCCACCCTATTGATATTCTTTTTATCCTCGGCATGTAAAAACAAGGACATCTTTCCATAACGTCTTACATCCACATTCATAGTTTTAAATACCCCACGAGGAGAAGCATTTTTCTGTAGCCCATTTAATTGAATACTTAATGCTTGCTCATTTTGCAATAAATTAATTCCATTATTACTTAATAACTGAACTCGCTCAATACCAGGAGGAACCACATAATTCACTGGTGTACGGCTACCATTTTCCTCCAAGCTCACCGCCAAGGTATTGACTTTGGTATTTAAGTTAACCCCAGTTAATGAATCGTAATTACCCAAGCTATCAATGCTATAATTATATTGTCTCCATTGATTGCGCACCAAATCCAATTTTGCAAAACGGAGCGTTACTGAATCTTCAAAATCAGTTAAGTACATTCTAATGAATCGAATAGATTTAAAATCTCGAATGCCATTTACATTTCGTTTGTATGATTTTATAGGAATGCGAAATAAATACCAATTTTCAATACTCTTTGAACCATCTGCCAAGGTTACATTAACCGTTTTTGAATCTGTAACATAATTAGTGGTCGTAGCAGATATATTATTTTTCTGTAAATTAATTTCGTACTCAAAATACGCTTCGGTTTCATTTAATGTATTGTCTCTATTTAAATCCTCATTATCTGGAAGTAAAGTAGCAGCGCTACTAAATAAGCCTGTACCAGCTAATGCAGAGTTCCCTTGTGGGTTATTAAAGTTTTTGTACCTACCTAAAATGCCCACATTACTTGCATCGTACTTACCATCACGATACCATACATAATTATCTGCAGATGGATCACTTGTAAATTGTTGCTTAACATTTGCATTGGTGATTTTATTTATGACATACGCTTTTTTGGAACGTTCATCATCATCACCCAAGCCATCCAACCCCACATCCTGGTATTTTCTGTCCTCCGGATTATTACTAAATGCATTGGTTACTTGAATTGGATTTACCGGAACCCTACCCCAGGTAGAACTATCAATGCCTGCGGGTATAGTTGGCGTAGGCATTCCATTTTCATAAAAGCGTCGACCATCACGTAATATATCTTCACTTACATTTCCTAAATTCAAGACTAAGGTTCCTTTGGTCGCATTAGATTTTATAAATGGATCCTGTGCCCAAAATTCAACATACTCAATAATACCTGTTTCAAAATCAGTTTGATCTAAGGAACGCATAATTCCACCCCACTTATCTTTTGGATTTGTAAACTTTCCGGCAGCATCCATATCCTTATAATTAAAGTTATAAGGGCCACGCTCCTTTGGATAATAACTTAAATCGAAAGTTGGTAATTGTACATCCGTTATATTCGTCGTTTTTTGTGGAAACAATTCATTCGTATACACCTGACGAACTCTAGGATCACTTAACAATGCTAAATTTGATCTTAACGGATTGTTGGTGGAGTTTTTATCTTGCAGGTTTGGCTCAATGGTATACCATGCAAGCTTTGCTCTGTTATTATTATAATCAATTGAATCCGATAAATTAGCTTCCTTAAATCGTTCTTGCGGCGTAGATGCTAGTGTCCATGAGGTAAAAGGAAAACGTAAATCAATATTGGTACGCGTTGCTTCAAAATCATCTAAATAAACAACACCGTTACCGCCTCTTCCAATTTGTCGCGCATGCCCGGGTTGTAAAAATGCACCTTCTCCATAAGCAGTTAAATATGATTTTGTTTTGGTACTATAAAACGGAAGCTTGTCTAATGCCTTTGTTAATTTAGGCAATTCGGTTTTGTAATTAAAATCAAAACCATACATGGTATTATTAATAGGATCAGAACCAAAATTAGTTTTTGTAAAAAATGGTCTTTCACTTAGCCGGCTTGATGACAATCCAAAAATGAAATTTTTGCTGGCCATGTAATCTAACCGTAATGCCCTAAAGCCACGCTCCTGGAATCCAAAACCTAAATTATTTTCAAAGGAAACATCTACTGGAATATTGGAACTCAAAATACCTGGATTAATAATACGCACAGTTCCTGAACCATAATCAACCACATAATCACGCCCTTCCATTAATATTTGCCCCCCAGCACGCACACTTACCGAACCTGGCGGTACATTAAATGCATTTAAACTTATCTCTGATCCACCTGCACTCCCCTTGACTTGACCCTCCATAACAAATCGATTCAAGTTTGCATAAGTTTGCGCTTCTGCTTTTATGTTACGATACAATTGCGGGAATAAATATTTTTTTGCGGTGTCATCACTCACACCCTTAAATGCAATATTTTTTAAATCGTCTCCAAAGGGTTCAAGTAAAGGAAAAATGATACGGCCCATTTTAGATAAAACCGTAAAGCCCTCAACAAAATCAAATACCCCATCAGGCTGCGGATCATTTCGATTATTTAAACGATCCAACTGTAACAATTTAATTAATGATTGTCCAGAAACATTGGCACCTGTAACTGGCATATATCTTTTCAAACCCCTACTTGGCTCCTCATATAAAATATTCAATTGAAAATCCTGCTGCTGAATGGATCCAAATAAATCTAAAGAATAAACGTTTTTCATCATCAAATTCCAAATAGGTAAATCGGTACGTTGTGTAGTTGCTTTTAATAATTTTAAAAATAAAATATTTTGTACGCCTTTATTTGGATCTAGTGCGGTGTTTTCCGAAAATTCACCCACTTGATATACCCTTCCATTATAAGTATATTGAAATGCAACGGCCAATACTTCATCCGGTTGCAAAGGAATATTCAATGATAAGAAACCTATTTGCGGATTAAAGTAATATTCGTTCTCAGTTAACTTACGTGCAAAAGTGCGTTCATAATCTTCGGCCGACTTTAAACCAGCCATGCTTAATACACTTGAAACTGCTGAAGGATTCCTTGCAGCACTATTGTTCGCAATACTACTATATAAGCTATTGGCATTATTCTCAGGGAACTTTGCCGAGGCATTCGTAGCATATGTTTTATTACTCGGATTAGGCTCTCCAATATCCATCAAACCCACTACATCACGCGCATTGGTGGTTTGCCCATAACGATTGGTAACCCAAACCTCAATTCTTTGCACCTGCGCCTGCCCAGTTACCAAGGGCAATGTGGACATGGCATTTTTAAAATTATTCCTAAAATATTGTGCTAATAAAAAGTGTCTGTTTTCCTCATAATCATCCAATCTTTTTTGAAATTTTTGGGTAGAAGACCCTCCTTGCAATGCCATAGATTGTCGCTGTGACTTTTGATTAGCGATGGCAGCTGTAACAAATAGTTTACCAAATTGCAATTGTGTTTTAAGACCAAATAAATTTTGCGTACTTGGAATTAAAGTACTTCTGGAAATAAAATTAATATTACCAGCTTCAACCGCTTTTACAATTTCATCTTTTTTACCCTTATAGTTTAATTTAATTTGATTGTCAAAACCTAAATTTGAAAGCGTGTTTAAATTGATCGGGAATTTTAGTTTATCACCAATACTTGCGTTCATGCTAAAATTGGTATTCGCATCAAAATCAAACCCCCCATTTCTTCGGGCACGTTCAGGCAATGTTGGATTTTTTACATTTTGACCTTGATATCCTGCTTTAATATTTATCTCCCCCACCGGTTTGATATCCACTTTTAAATCTGAACCTGTTTTGCCGAACAACCGATCAAAATAACTATCGAACACTTTTGATTTAGGGCGGGTAATTTTTCGATTTAATACGCCAATCGAGTTGGCTCTTTGTCTAAAATAAGCTTGTTCATCTTTGGCAGTTTTCAATTTCCAAAATTCATCAAAATTTAAAGTGCTTGGGGTTCTTTGATATCCTGAACCAATCATATCCGTTAAAAAGTACCTTTTTGAAGCAGCGTCATATTCCACTTTACGCTTCACAATGCTAGTATCTCTTAAATCATAGGGGTTATTACTTGCTTGCGATAAAAAATCACCCCGCTTATCTTGAATGGGGTAACGCAAATCATTGGTAAAGGTATAAACGGTGGTATCCTTTATATTATCGCTCGTATTCGCTCCAATCAGCCCACCCAATTTTGTAGTATCTTTTTTAATTACGATACTGTCCTTTTTTTTACTGGCGGTATCTGTTACATTCTTTGTTAAATCAATTTTTATTTGCGCATGCAAATGGCTATTCGCAAAAAGCAAAACACTAAAAATTAAAAATGATTTTAAAATACGCAATGAATAAGAATTAATGAATGAAATTAAATTGTTAGCAATTTTTTAGTGCTGCTTTGATCAGCACTTCCAAACTTAATTCAGCACCTTCTGACTGTATTGTTTTATCCACTGCCTTTTCAGCAATCGCTTTTTGTATGCCCAGTGATATTAATGCTTGAATAGCATCTTGTTGTACATTAGATTTTGCAAAACCAGCACCCCCAGGTAATTGATGGGCATTTAATGGAATTTTTGAAAGTTTGTCTCTCAATTCAAGTACCAATCTTTCCGCTGATTTTTTTCCAATACCTTTAATCTGTTCCAATAATCTTGCTTCACCATTTACAATCGCTCTGATAATTTCTTCCGGTTGCATACCCGACAACATCATACGAGCAGTACTTGCACCTACACCAGAAACACTAATCAAATGCAGAAACAAATCCTTTTCAGTTTGTTCATGAAATCCAAACAAAACCTGTGAATTTTCAGTAATATGCAAATAGGTATATAACAGCCCTTTTTCTTTTTTCGAAATGGCTTCATAGGTATTTAAACTAATATTTACCTCATATCCAACACCCCCTACATCCACGATTAATTTAGCTGGGGTTAGCTGGACAAAATTTCCTTGTAAAAATGCGATCATAATGTGTCCAAAATTAATACTTAAGCGACGAAAAATAGGTATTTGAACCGATTCTTAACCAAATTTTTAAGATATTTGTTGTCCAAATATTAATACAAGTATATACATGAGTACTAAAGCAGCAATTACAGCGGTAGGTGGCTATGTTCCTGAAACCAAATTGACCAACTTTGACCTTGAAAAAATGGTGGATACCAATGATGAATGGATCCGTTCCCGAACCGGTATTTCGGAAAGACGCATTTTGAGGGAACCAGGAAAGGCTAGTTCTGATATGGCAGTCAAGGCCATCGAGAAAATTCTAGACAAAAAAAACCTTGATCCTTTAGAAATTGATTGTATCATTTGTGCCACGGTAACCCCGGACATGATATTCCCGGCAACTGCAAATATTATTGGAGATAAGATAGGTGCAAAAAATGCATTTGGATTTGATTTATCAGCAGCCTGTAGTGGATTTTTATTTGCACTTTCAACAGGCGCAAGTTTTATTGAAAGTGGCAGGTATAAAAAAATTATCATAGTGGGCGTTGACAAAATGAGTTCAATCATTGACTACACGGACAGAGCGACTTGTATCATTTTTGGTGATGGCGCTGGTGCCGTGTTACTAGAACCAAGTAATGATGGCAACGGATTTCAGGATGCTATTTTAAAAAGTGATGGCAGCGGAAGAGACTATTTAAATATTAAAGCTGGGGGAAGTTTAAAACCCGCGAGTATTGAAACGGTTATGGCTAGAGAACATTATGCATTTCAGGATGGACAACCCGTTTTTAAATTTGCCGTAAAAGGCATGGCGGATGTTAGTGCGGAACTATTAGAAAAGAATAATTTAACAGGCGATGATATTGCTTGGTTAGTACCACACCAAGCTAACTTAAGAATAATTGATGCCACTGCCAATAGAATGGGATTGCCTATGGAAAAGGTGATGATCAATATTCAAAAATATGGTAACACCACAGCCGCCACTATCCCACTTTGCTTATGGGATTGGGAAAACCAACTAAAAAAAGGCGACAACCTAGTTTTAGCGGCATTTGGAGGTGGATTTACTTGGGGCGCCTGCTGGATCAAATGGGCTTATTAATGAACAAATGTATTCTCTGATAAATAGGTATATTTATACAGCGTCAACAATAAAATATGAAAAAGAAAAATTTTAAAGGGATCAGTACAGTCACGTTGCATTCAGCAAGCACTGAAAATGATAACTTTTCACATACTACGCCTATTTATGCGACATCGACTTTTACCTTCGATTCTACAGATGAAGGAATGGAGCGATTCAAGAGCACAGATAAAACAAGAATTTATTCCCGTTGGGGCAATCCTACTTTTACTGCAGCACAGGATGTGATTGCTGCATTGGAATCATTTGGATTGAGGAATGAAAAAGGAGAACAACTTGAACTTAAAGCATTGTTACACGCAAGTGGGCAAGCAGCGATGAGTACATTGTTTTTAAGTACATTGAGTGCAGGTGATACATTAGTATCGCATTATTCATTATACGGAGGCACCCAGGAATTAATGCAAAAGCTTTTAGTAGAGGCTGGCATAAAATGTATTTTAATTGATGTGCGCGATGCTGCTTTACTTGAAAAAACAATTAAAGAAAATACGGGGATAAAATTAATTCACTTGGAAACCCCTGCCAATCCTACATTACAGTGTGTGGATATAGAGGCAATTTGTAAAATTGCTCACGCACATGGTATACGTGTTTCGGTTGATAACACTGTAGCGACCCCTTATTTACAACAACCATTTGCAATGGGTGCGGATTTTGTATTTCACTCTGCAACTAAATTTTTAAATGGTCACGGATCCGCATTGAATGGTGTTTTATTAGGCAAGGATTTAGAGTTCATGAATACCAAGGTTTGGAAGTGGCATGTATTATTAGGTGGTAATAGCAATGCATTTGATGCTTACTTATTAATACAAGGAATGAAAACTTTGGAAATAAGAATGGACAGGCATTGTAGTAACACTGAAAAAGTGGCACAATTTTTAGACAAACATCCAGCCATTGAAAAAGTAAACTATACAGGCTTAGCCGCTCATCCCGATCATGCCATTGCAAAAAAGCAAATGAAGCAACATGCCCCATTAATAAGTTTTGAATTAAAAGGCGGATTAGACGCAGGAAAAAAATTCATTGATGCGTTAGAAATTTGCACGCGTGCCGTTTCTTTAGGCACAGTAGATACACTAGTATCGCACCCTGCAACTATGACACATTATGGCATACCAAAAGAGGAAAGAATAAAATATGGCATTACCGATGGTTTAATCAGAATGAGTGTAGGCATTGAAAACTTTGAAGATATTGCTGCTGATTTAACACAAGCATTAGCAAAGGTGTAAACTAATTACGCTTCCCAACAAAAAATTAACAATGGACATTACCATACGCCGCGCTGAAAAAAGAGATTGCGTTAGATTATTAGAACTAATTCAAGAATTAGCGGAATACGAAAAGGCACCCAATGAAGTAACCGTCACCCTATCCCATTTTGAGGAAAGTGGATTTGGCGCAAACCCAGTATGGTGGGGATTTGTAGCCGAAGTGGCAGGTGTAGTGGTGGGTATGGCATTATATTATGTACGCTACTCCACTTGGAAAGGACAAAGAATGTATTTGGAAGATATTTTAGTGACCCAGGAAATGCGTGGTAAAAAAATTGGAGGCCTATTATTTGATACCTTAATCAAGGAAGCCAAAGAAAAAAAATTCACAGGAATGAATTGGCAGGTTTTAGAATGGAATGAACCCGCTATCAATTTTTATAAAAAATACAATGCCAATTTTGATCCAGAGTGGCATAATGGAAGTATTGTATTTTAAATGCTAATCAAAAATTGTTCTAAAATTGTTTGATCGCTTTTGACCAAAACTACTTGAAAAAGAGAGTTCAAAACTGTTGGGATTAAGCACTGCACCTGTCATACCCCTGCTATAGACATCATAGCTGATACCAAATCGATATTGCTTCATTAATATTGAAACTTGCGGGATCACGGCATCACCCACCCTGTAAAATAAACCAGCATAAATGCGATTCACATATTCATAATAGCTTCCAAAAGGCAAACTAAATGCAGCGCCTACTAAAAGCTGGTCTATATTATTCCTATTGCTATAAGAAGCATGCACCAAAGCAGTTTTTTTATTGTCATTCACTTCTTTTTCAAAATTAAAAAACACCATAGATTTAAAACCCGATGCTTCAGCATTGTTATTAATGGTTAGTTCAGGCTTAGCCATAAAAAAGGCATTCGCACTAAATTGAACAAAGGAGTTTTCATTATGCTTGGTGTATAACAATCCTGTATTCACTGATATTTTGGAGGCGCTACTATTCAAGTTTTGTAAACTAATAGATTGTGAATTATTTATAAAAAGCCCTTGAGAAAACTGATCGTAAAATTTAAGCTTATCTAGCTGTAAATTTGACTGTATAAAGGATACACCCAACCCCAACGAAAAATTCTTTTCCTTTTTATCATCAAAATACATGTGATATGCAGCATTAATTGTTGCATAATTAGTTTGCAAAATACCATTCATTACCTGATCTGAAATTATCTGACCACCCAATCCTAAATAGTTTTGTACATCTGGATTTCTATTTTTATACCTTCCATCCCAACCCAATACAATGGTTCTGTATAAGGAATTACCTGCCATAGTTTGGGATCTGTAATTTGCTTGTGCCCTACTTTGATATAGGCCATTACCCACAGAAGCAGGGCTCAAAAACTGAGCAGCCCCATACACTTGAGATAAAAAGGGATCCTGTGCATTTACATTGAAGTAAATACAGCAAGTAAATAATAATATGGATACCTTTTTAATCAAATTACACCTGTGTTATTTTAATAATAAAAACTGACCCGATTTTCGTTCAAAAGTCACCTCACCTAATCCAGTAATTTCTGCAATCCACATATAGCCATCCGATTCCTGCATTACATTGTTATAAGTGCCATCCCATTTAATTGCACTTGGATCTGCATTTTGAATCTCATACACCAATTTTCCCATACGATTAAATACCCTAAAGTAATTAACACGCTTCACTGATGAATTGTACGCTGCTTTTAAAAATTTATTATCCATATACATATCCGTTGGGATAAATGCATTGGGGATTTCGAATTTCATTAATGCAGGTATAATTTCAACATTAAATAAATTGCTTGTTAATGATCTACAACCATTCCCATCAATGACATAATATTTAACATCTACAAAACCAACTTTTACTCCTGTCAAGGTAGGATTCAAAAATCCATTTATACTTGCTAAAGATGGGTCACTATTACTCCACACATAACTATAAGGAGGCAATCCATTCGATGCTGAATTATTTAAAGTCAAATCGCTGCCAACCATTAATCTATTAGCAGCCGCAGTGATTTGAGTGATAGTAGGCAGCGTATTAACTGGAATTGTAACAGATGCCGTATTAACACAACCATTAACATCAGTCCCAATTAAACGATAGTTTTTTGTAGATAATGGCGCGAATGAAATACCATCACTTACCCCATTATCCCATGCATAACTGCTTGCACCTGCTCCATTCAATGTTAAACTCTCGCCTAAACATATTTTAGATTTAGTTGCAACAAATGTCACATTAGGCAATGCATTAATTGTAGCCACAACTGCACTAATACTTGAACAACTATTGCCATCCGTTCCCTTAATATAATAAGTACCCGATGTTGTAATTGCTGATGCTGTTCCTAATACAGCTGTTGCTGCAGCATCTGCAAAATAGCCATAAACTAAACTCGCTGTTGATCCTGTAGTCACAGCCGTGGTTGTTAAATCAATGGTATTTGGTGAACAAACAGCGGTTGGGTTATTGATAGTGAGGTTTGGTAAACTATTTACTGTAATTGATTTAGTCGCAGTATTCACACATCCATTCGCATCTGTTCCAGTTACTGTATATGTAGTAGTTGTCGTTGG
>Ga0222712_10006817_pt1 | contig 11203 bp, 9 predicted proteins | sample C33_657DmetaG_FD_165043 | JGI IMG/M metagenome (GOLD analysis project Ga0222712, IMG submission 165043) | Estuarine water microbial communities from San Francisco Bay, California, United States - C33_657D | ecosystem: Environmental > Aquatic > Marine > Unclassified | place: USA: California... | reverse complement strand
GCATCCTCGCCAAGGAGCAGGCGGCCGTGCGCGAGCACTTCGAGACCAAGGCGAAGGCCGCCTGGGGCGAGGCGACGACCGTCGACGGGCGGGTGATGGGCGAATGGAGCGACGTCGCCCTGTTCCGACCGCTCTGAACCGCGGACGAAGGTTGCGGGCCGGCCGGTTCCCGTCTTCCCTAGGGGCATGGAAACCAAGACGACCCGAGGGCTCCGGTATGCGCGCTGGGCCTCGTGGGCCCTCGCCGCGCTCTGCGTCGGCCTCGGCCTCGTGGAGCTGCTGGGCGGCTTGACGCTCGGCCCCTGGCGGATCCCGCCGCGGTGGAACCCGGCGTTCGTGACCTTCCCCGTCGCCCTGCAGGCGGAGTGCTGGTTCTTCTTCTGCTACGCCGCCTTGCTGCTGGCCCCATGGCAGCGCACGCCTTCCGAGCGCCGCTGGTGGATCGGCTTCGCGATCCTGGCCGCCGCCTCGCTGATCTTCGCCTTCGCGATGATCTCCGAGGTGATGGCCAAGAACTACCTCGCGACCGCGCAGCACCAGAAGGCGCGGTTGCCGGTGTTCCAGGCGGTCCTGCTCTTCCTCTCGCTAGGCCAGATCCCGGTCGCGCTCTTCACGCGCAAGCCGGAGCTCTTGGACTGATCAAGACCCGGCGAACAACTGGCGCCAAGGGATGAACCATGGCCAGACGAGGACGATGACCAGGAAGGACACCGCGATACCGGGCGGAATCTCCCGGCGGCGGGCCGCGGACAACCGCGGCGCCGCATAGGCGAGCAGCCAGACGGATTTGTAGATGACCTGGAAGACCAGCAGCCACAGGAAGCCAGCCGGTTGAAGGACGCCAAGGACCGAACAGGCGAGGATGGCGATCCAGAGGGCCCCGACCAAGGTGCGCCAACCGGCGCTTTCCGCGAAAGCAGCCTGATCCGTGACGGAAGCCTTGAGCAAGGTCCCGAAGCCGACCGGGATCAGGATCAGGATGTTCGCCCAGAACAAGACCTGCGGGGAGGACATGGCTCAGGCGGACAGCGCGGCGAAGATCGCCTCGGCGCGGCGCAGGGCCTCCTCGCGCGTCGGCGCGGTGACCGTGACGTGGCCCATCTTGCGGCCCGGCGCGGCCTTGCCCTTGTCGTAGAGGTGCAGCTTGGCGGCCGGATCCGCGAGGACCTTCGTCCAGTCCGGTTCCCGGCCGTCCTGCCAGAGGTCGCCGAGCAAGTTGAGCATGACCGAAGGCTGCAGCGCCTTCGTGCCGCCGAGCGGCAAGCCGCAGACCGCGCGCACATGCTGCTCGAACTGGCTGGTCTCGTTGGCGTCGAAGGTCTGGTGGCCGCTGTTGTGCGGGCGGGGGGCGAGCTCGTTGACGATGATGCGGCCGTCGCGCACGAACATCTCCACGGCGAGCAGGCCGACGAGCCCGATCTGCTCCGCGATGCCGAGCGCGAGGGCGCGGGCCTCGGCGGCCGTGGCCTCCGTGATGCGCGCCGGCGAGATCGAGAGGTGGAGGATGTGGTTCCGATGGATGTTCTCCGCGGGCTCGTAGACGGCGGTGCGGCCATCGACCGTGCGGGCGACCAGCACCGAGATCTCGAGCTGGAAAGGAACCCACGCCTCGAGGACGCCGAGCGCGCCGCCGATCTTGGCCCAGGCCGCGGCGAGGTCGGCCTCGGCGGTGGGGAGCTTGACCTGGCCCTTGCCGTCGTAACCGAAATCGGCGGTCTTGAGGACGCAGGGGAAGCCGATGGTCTTCACCGCCGCCTGGAGCTCGGCGAGGGAGGCGACGACGGCGAAGTTCGCGCAGGGGATGCCGGCGCCGCGGAGGAACTCCTTCTCGCGCCGGCGGTTCTGGCAGATCGCGAGCACGGCGGCCGACGGGTGGCTCGGCACGTTCCGGGCGACGAACTCGACGGTGGCGGGCGGGATGTTCTCGAACTCGAGGGTGATGCGACCGCAGCCTTGGGCGAAGCGCGTCAGGGCCGCGGTGTCCGCCCAATCGGCGGTGACATGCTCATCGGCGATCGCGGCGGCGCAGGCGCCGGCGGACGGGTCGAAGGTGCGGACCTTGTAACCGAGGCGACGGGCGGCGATCGCCGACATGCGGCCGAGCTGGCCGCCGCCGAGGATCCCGAGGGTCCCGCCTGGCATCAAGGGGCGCTCCATGGTTCAGCGACGCTTGCCCTGGCGACCGGGGACCGGGTTATCCAGCACGGCCCGGGTCTGCTTGGCGCGGTAGGCGTCGAGTTTCTTCGCCAAGACGGCGTCACCCAGGGCGAGGATGGCGGCGGCGCCGAGGGCGGCGTTGATGGCGCCCGCGCGGCCGATGGCGAAGGTGTGGACCGGGATGCCCGCCGGCATCTGGACGATGGAAAGCAACGAGTCGATGCCGTCGAGCGCCTTGGACTGCACGGGGACGCCCATGACCGGCAGGACCGTCATCGCCGCGGCCATGCCGGGCAGGTGCGCCGCGCCGCCGGCGCCGGCGATGATGACCTTCAGCCCGCGCGGCTTCGCGGCCAGCGCGTAATCTTTCAGCTTGAGCGGCGTGCGGTGGGCGCTGACGACCTCGGACTCGAACGGGATGCCGAGCAGCTTGAGGGTATCGGCGGCGTGGAGCATCGTCTCCCAGTCCGACTGGGAACCCATGATGATGCCGACGACGGGCGCGGTGGTGGAAGGACGGGCCATGCGCCCAGCGTGTCCGTCCCGGTCCGGCTGTGAAGCCCGAACCGAAAAAACCTAGTCGACGTACGGGACGTACTCGGGGACCAGCGCCCGCAAACCTTGCTTGCAGGCGGCCCGCTCGAGGGGGATGAGCGCACGCACCTGGTCCAGCATGGGTCCGACCGCGGCGTGGTCGGGGCGGGCGCCCGTGAAACGAAGGATCCGCGGGTGGGTGGTCGGGCGGTATTGCTCGCCCTGCAGCTGCAGCTCCTCGACGAGCTTCTCGCCCGGGCGGAGCCCGACGATCCGGATCTCGATGTCGATGTCGGGCCGGAAGCCGCTGAGCTCGATGAGCTGCCGGGCGACGTCGACGATCCGGAGGGGCTCGCCCATCTCCAGGACGAGGATGTCGCCGCCCTCCCCTTGCGTGGCGCTCTGGAGGACGAGGCCGACGGCCTCGGGGATCGTCATGAAATACCGCTTCACGTCGGGATGGGTCACGGTGACGGGGCCGCCCTCGGCGATCTGCTTGCGGAAGATCGGGATGACGGACCCGGACGACGCCAGGACGTTGCCGAAGCGGACCGCGACGAACCGGGTCCGGTTGCCGGGGCGGGACTGCAGCCCCTGGATGACCAGCTCGGAGAGGCGCTTCGAGGCGCCCATCACGTTGGTCGGATTGACGGCCTTGTCGGACGAGATCAGCACGAACTGCTCCACGGCGTGCTCGCTGGCGAGCCGGGCGAGGAGCGCGGTGCCCAGCACGTTGTTCTTCAAGGCCTCGCCGGGTTGCGACTCCATCAAGGGCACGTGCTTGTGGGCGGCGGCGTGCAGGACGAGCTCGGGCCGGAAACGGGCGAAGACCTCGCGCAAGCGGGCCTCGTCGGTGACGTCGCCGACGAGCGGGGTGATGAGCGCGCCGGCGCCGGCGGCGACCAGCTCCTGCTCGGTCTGGTAGAGGAGCCCCTCGCATTGGTCGAGGAGGAGCAGCCGACCGGGCCGGCGGGTGGCGACCTGCCGGCAGATCTCCTGGCCGATGCTGCCGCCGGCGCCGGTGACCAGCACGGTCCGGCCCGCGATCAAGGACCCGATGGCCGCGTCGTCGAGCTGCGCCGGCGGGCGACCCAGGAGATCCTCCACGGAAACCGGGCGGAGGTCGGTCGCGCGGATGCGGCCGCCGGCGAGGTCCGCCATCGAGGGGACGACCAGGACGCGCAGGCCGTGGCGCGAGGCCAGCGCGCTGAGCTCGCGGATGCGCTTCGCGCTGTTGCTCGGCAAGGCGAGGATGACCTCCGTGACGCCGAACTTCTCGACGAGCTGCGGGATGGTCTCGGGAGCCCCGGCGACCGGCAGGCCGTGGATGTCGAGCCCGTGCTTCGCGGGATCGTCGTCGACGAAGCAGACGGGCTCGAGGCCGTGGCCGCGGCGGCTGCGGAGCTCGGCGGCGAGCTGCTCGCCCGAGCGGCCGGCGCCGACGATCACGAGGCGCTCGACGACGCCGGCGGGCGCCTCCTGGCCGGAGAAACGCTCCCGGAGCGTCCGGATGGAGACGCGGAAGCCGACGAACAGGAGCAAGGAGAGGTTGAAGTCGACGAGCGTGACGCCGCGCGGGAGCGCGAAGGGAGCGCCGGCGGCGACCGGGCCGAGCGCCGCCGGGAGCGCGAGCATCAGGAGCGTCGCGACCAGAAGCGCGCCGGCCATGCGCAAGGCGTCATGCAGCCGGAAATAGTAGAAGACGCCCCGGAACTGGCCGGCGAGGCCGAGCAGCAGGAACTTCAACGGCACCACCCAGAGCAAGGCGACGGGACGCTGCTGATCCAGGAAAGCGTCGACCTTCGCCTGCTCCGCGCCCACGAGGTTCGCGCCGCCGTTGAAACGGAGCTCGTACGCGAACCAGAGCGACGCCGCCGCGAGCGCGCCGTAGACGGCCAGGAAGAAGAGCGCGCGCTGGGGCCAGCTGACGGTCGAGGGGGCGGACGGCGAGGGCATCGGGAAGGGCGGCGGGACGGGCGGGGACCGATTATTCGACGAGGATGCGGAAACCGAGGATGCGGCTCTTCTCGCGTTTCGGGACGGCCCTGGCGGGGAAACCGGGTTCGGCGAGCCAACCGACGCTGCCGCCGGCGACCATGGCCTCGTCGGCACGCGGGTCCGCCAAGGTCCATTCCTCGACGTTGCCGAGCAGGTCATGGAAACCGCCGGCGTTCGGCTCGCTCGTCGCGACCGCGTGGGTGTTGATGCCGTCGCCGTTGCCGAAGGTCCACGCCTGCCGGGCGGCAGGCGCGCGGGCGACATCCCCCGCCGCGCGGGTCAGTTCGGCGACGGTCGGCAGGCGGACCTTCGCGCCGAGCGCCCAACCGAGCAGCTGGCAGAAACGTTCCGCCTCGGCGTACGCGACGGAGTCCACCGGATGCGCCTCGCGCTGCTGCGCGCTCGGGTTGGCGCCGACCATGGCCGCGTAGAGGGCCTGCGAGACCTCGCGGTTGAGCAGGCGGAGGTGCGGGGTCCCCGGCAGCGGGGTGAGCTGGCGGTCGATCCCGGGCAGCAGGGCGGTGAGCGTCGATTGGCGCTCGACGAGGAAGTCGATCTCCTGGCGCACCGGCTCGGTCGGCGGGAAGATCCCGGGGTAGGTCTCGTTCAGTCTTTGCAACTCGGCGTTGGCGGCGATGGCGAGGCCCACGGCGTCGGCGACCTTCCGGGCCGCGAGCAGGCGGCGCAGATCCGCGACCTGGCGCTCGAGCGCGACGACGCGCGGGTGGGCCTGGGCGAGATGCCCGCGCCGGGTGAGTTCGCGGTCGCGCGCGCGATCGGCCCAGGTGGAACGCGGATGCCGGGCGAGCAGCTCCTGGAAACGGGCCACCGCCTGCGCCCAGACGGCCACGGCGGGCTCCCAGCGTCCCGCCTGCTCGAGGGTCGCGGCCTGTTTCGCCAGCTCCTCGACCGCGGCCGCCAAGGGGGCGGAGCGCGCCGTGTCGCGCAGGACGATCAGCTGGTCCTCGCGTTCGAATTCAGTGGCGCGGACGTCGCGGTAGCGCTCGAGGAAACTCCGCTCGGCCTCCAGGGCCTCGTCGAATCTGGCGGCCGCCGCCTCGGGGCGACCCTCCGCGACGAGCCGCCGGCCCTCGGCCTCGAGTTCGCGCGTGCGTCGCCAGAGCGGTTCGGATTCGAGGCGGCGCAGGCGCGTGTCCAGCCGCGCCTGGCGGCCGGGGTCGGCCAGGCCGGAGTAGACCCATTGGTCGGCGATCTCCTTCTCGAAGCCCTGCGCCTGCTTGATCGCGGCGATCGCCGCCGGGACGTCGGTCTTGGCCAGCTCCAGGGCGGCGGCCTCCGCCTGGTCGGATCCCGCCCGGAGCTTCTCGGCCCTCAGCGTATGATAGCGTCGCCGCAGGTTATCGAGGCGACCGTTGTCCCGGCCAAGCGCGCCGCGGGCGGTGATGTAGTCCTCCTGCGCCTGCACGGCCTCGGCCAGCAGGCGGATGTCGGCTTCCGCGAGCTGCGGACGCGCGAGGCGGATCTGCTCGAAGGCCGCCTCCTTCTGCACGGAGAGGAGGCGCAGTTTCTCCATCTCCTCCGGGGTCAGGTTCGCCCGCGTGGCCCCTCCGCCGGTGAGACGGTTGGCCTGGGTGACGAGGTAAAGACCGCCCACGGCCAGACCAGCGGCGGCGAGCAGCACCACGGGCCACCGCCAACGGGTCCAGGTTCCCCTCCCCGGCTGGCCCGGGGAGACCGGCGGGACGGGGATGTATTCAGGCGGGGGATGGTGCGGTCCGGTGGACATGGGTCGCCGCGAACTTTGTCGCTGGCAGTTTGTAGGCTTTAATTGTTTCCTAGGCTGGTTCATCAAAGGAACCGCTTCAACCTTGGAAATACCTCCCTTCCAGCGCATCGCCGTCGTCGGCGCGGGCCTCATCGGCGGTTCCGTGTTGCTGGCCGGGTCCCGGCGCGGCCTGGCCGCCGATTTCAGCTGCTGGTCCCGCTCCGCCGCCTCGCGTCGCCTCCTGGCCGACCTCGGCGTCGCGACCGTGCATGAGCGGATCGAGGACTGCGTGCGGGGCGCCGACCTCGTCGTGGTCGCGACCCCGGTCGACCGGATCGAGGAGACCTTCGCGACCATCGGCCCCGCGCTCGCGCCCGGCGCCTTGGTCACGGACGCGGGCAGCGTGAAGGCCGCGATCCTGCGGGCCGCGCGCCGGCTCCCCGGGACGGTCACCTTCGTGGGGGCCCACCCGATGGCCGGCTCCGAGAAAGCGGGCGCCGCCCACGCCAACGCGGACCTTTTCGCGGGGCGCGCCTGCTTCGTGACCCCCGCCGGCGACGAACCGCGCGCCGCGGTGGAACGGGTCGCCGCCTTCTGGCGCGGCCTGGGTTGCCGGACGACGGAATGCCCGGCGGACCGTCACGATGAGATCGTCGCCGCCGTCAGCCATGTGCCGCACGCGGCGGCCTCGGCCTTGATGCTCGCGGTGGTCGACCAGCCGGGCTTCAGCCCGGCCGCCGCCGGGACCGGCCTGCGGGACGCCACCCGCATCGCCGCGGGCGAGGAAAATCTCTGGCTCGGCATCCTCCTCGCGAACGCCCCGGCCGTCGGCGCGGGACTGCGTTCCGTCGAGGCGCGGGTGGCCGAGCTGCGCGCGGCGCTGGAGCGCGGCGACGCGGCCACCGTGAACCGCCTGCTCGCCGAGGCCCGCGTCGCCCGCCAATCGCTGGACCGCCCCGCATGACCCCGACCTTGACCATCCGGCCCTTCCGGACGCCCGCGCGCGGCGTGGCCCGCGTGCCGGGCTCGAAGAGCATCACCAACCGCGCGCTGATCTTCGCCGCGCTCGCCGACGGCGAGACGGTCTTCACGGGCGCCCTGTTCAGCCGCGACACGCGCATCCTCATCGCGGCGTTGCGCGAGCTGGGCTTCGCCGTCGCGGCCGACGAGGCCGCGCGGACCATCCGCATCCTCGGCCAAGGCGGCCGGATCCCCCGCCGCGCGGCCACGCTCCATGTGGGCAACGCGGGCACCGCGGCCCGCTTCCTCACGGCGTTCCTGGCGCTCGCGCCCGACGGCACGTACCACCTGGACGGCGACGAGGCGATGCGCGCGCGGCCGATGGCCGGCCTGCTCGCGGCGCTGACGGGCGCCGGTTGCCGGGCGATCGCCCCGGACGGCTCCCCCGCGACCGCGTTCCCGTTCACGCTCCATACCGCCGGCCGGCTCGGCGAGCTCGTGGTCGACGCCTCGGCCTCCTCGCAGCTGCTCTCCGCGCTGTTGATGGCGCTCCCGCTCGCGCCCGGCGCCTCGGTCCGGATGTCCGGCGCGACGGTCTCGGAACCGTTCGTCACCATGACCGAGCGGATGTGCGCGCAGTTCGGGCGCCCGTTGACGCGCGACGCCGCGGGGCGCTGGACTTGCCCGGCCCCCGGGCCCTACGCGGCGCCCGGCGCCTACCCCATCGAGCCCGACGCGACCGCGGCGAGCTACTTCCTCGCGCTCCCGGCCGTCACGGGGCCGGGGACCGCGCTCCGCGTGCATGGGTACGCCGACGACGGCCTGCAGGGCGACACCGCTTTCGCGCGCGTCGCGGCGGCCTGCGGGGCGGACCTCGCGGCGACCGGCGCCGCCCTGCGGGTGTCTTCCTGGCCGGCGATCCGCGGAGGGGATTTCGACTTCAACGCCTTCTCCGACACTTTCCTGACGTTGGCGACGATCGCGACGCTCGCGGACGGTCCGACGACGATCCGCGGGATCGCGCACACGCGCAAGCAGGAAACGGACCGCGTGCTGGCCATGGCGACCGAGCTGGAACGCCTCGGTCAACGCGTGACGCCGACGGCCGCGGAGCTGCGGGCCGACGGCGCGCTGTCCGCGCTGACCATCCATCCGGACCGCGCGGCCCTGCGCCGCGCCGCGGCGGACGGTCCGGTGGAGATCCGCACCTACGAGGATCACCGCATGGCGATGAGCTTCGGGATCCTGGGCTCGTTCGACCTCTTCGGCGATGGTCGCCCGTGGATCGCGATCCAGGACCCGGGCTGCACGGGCAAGACCTTCCCCGATTTCTTCGACGCCCTGGAGGCGCTGCGCGCCGGGTTCGTGCGCGTCGCGGTCGACGGCGGCGCGGCCTCGGGGAAATCCAGCACCAGCCGCGGCGTCGCCGCGCGCCTGGGCCTGATGCACGTCGACACCGGCTCGCATTACCGGTCGCTGACGCGCGCCCTGCTCGCCGCCGGCGCGACGGCCGCCGACCCGGCGTCCGTCGGGCGCGCCCTCGCCGACCTGCGGCTCGGCACCGCGCTCGTCGGCCTGTCCGCGCGGCTCACCCTCGCCGACCGGCTCCCGGAGGACGCCGAGCTGCGCACGCCGGAGGTGAACGCGGCGGTCTCCGTGTTCGCGGCGCTGCCCGCCGTGCGCGCCGCCCTCCTCCAGTACCAGCGCGGCCAGGTGGAGATCGCCCGCGCCGCCGGATTCGCCGGCGTGATCATGGAAGGCCGCGACATCGGCTCCGTGGTGCTGCCCGACGCCGAGGTGCGCCTCTTCCTCGAGGCCGACGCGGACGCGCGCTCGCGCCGGCGCGCCGCGGAAGGCCAGGCCGACCCCGTCGGGCAGCGTGACCTCCTCGATTCGACCCGCCAGGCCGCTCCGCTGGTCTGCGCGCCCGGGGTCACGCGGCTCGACAACACGCACCGTTCGCTCGACGAGGTGATCGCCCTCGTGACGGCGCAGGTGCTCGCCGCCGCGCGCCCATGATCCTCGCGTCGAAGAACCTGATCTACAAGGCCGTCTACCACGGCGCGCGCTCCCTCATCGAGGTGTTCGCGGTCCTCGAGGTCGAGGGCTGGGAGCGCATCCCCGCGGGGGCCTGCCTCTTCGCCAGCAACCACCAGAGCATGGTGGATCCGCCGCTCATCGGCTCCTGCCTGCCCCGCGAGATCTCCTTCGTGGCCCGGCGCTCGCTGTTCGACAACCCCGTGTTCGGTTTCGTCATCCGCGCCTGCAACTCCATCCCGCTCGACCGCGGGCAGGCCGACGTCGGGGCGATCCGCTCCGCGCTGGCCGCCCTGGCGGAAGGCCGGGGCCTCCTGATCTTCCCGGAAGGCACGCGCAGCCCGGACGGGGTCATCGCCGACGCCAAGGCCGGCGCCGGTTTGCTCGCCTGCCGCTCCGGCGCGCCCGTCGTCCCGGTCCACATCCGCGGCGCGCGCGACGTGCTCCCGCGCGGCGCGCTCTTCCCGGCGGGGACCGCCCGCATCCGGGTCCGCTTCGGCGCGCCGTTGCTCCCGGCCGCCTACGACCCCGGACGCGACCATCCGGAACGCTTCATGGAAGCGTCGCGCCGGATCCTCGCGGCGATCAAGGCCCTGCCCGACAACGCGGACCCGGGGCTCTGATCAGGAGATCCGCTGCGGCATCACGACGCAGAGGAAATCTTCCTTGAGGCCGCGGATGACGCCCGGGGACATGTCGTCCTTGAACTCGAAATCGATCTCGTCCTCGGTCACGTTGCGGAGCGGCTCGATGACGTACTGCGGGTTGAAGGCGATGTTCACCTCGGGACCGTCGTACTTCACGGCGATGGGCTCGTGCGCCTCGCCCGAGTCGGACTTCGCGGAGATCTCGAGGTTCTGGCTCTTCTTCGAGACGCTCATGCGGATCGTGTTGCTGCGGTCGTCGGTCATCAGCGCGGCGCGCTGGACGCTCTCGAGCAGCTTCTCGCGCTCGAGGCGGACCTTCGAGCCGGCCTCCTTCGGGATGACCTGGCGGTAGTTGGGGTAGTTGCCCTCGACCACCTTCGAGACGAGCTGGATGCGGTCGACGAGGCCTTCGTCGTTGGTCGGGATGTCGATGGTGAAGCCGACCTGGCGCTCGTTGTTGGAGACGTGGACCTTGCCGCCGGACTTGAGGAGGCGGGACAGCTCGGTGATGGTGCGCGCGGGCAGGATGAGGGCGAGCGACTTGTCGGAACCCTCGAGCTTCTGCTCGCACTTGGCGAGGCGACGGCCGTCGGTGGCCACGAGCGTCAGCTTGCCCGCGGAGAACTCGAAGAAGACGCCGTTCAGGATGTAGCGGTTCTCGTCGGTGGACTGCGCGTAGCTGACCTTGCGGAGCATCGCGCCGAGGTTGTCCTGGTCGATGGCGATGGTCGGCTGGCCGGCGAAGTTCGAGATCGGCGGGAACTGGTCGGCGGGGAGACCGGCGATCTGGAAGACGGAGCTGCCCGAGGTGATCTTCACGCGGTCCTTGCCGGTGAGCTCGACGATGGTGTCGGCGCTGGACAGGGCGCGGATGATCGGCACCAGTTTCTTGACCGGCAAGGTGATGCGGCCCGGCGAGGAGACCGAAGCCTTGATCCGGCAGCAGATGCCGAGGTCCAGGTTCGTGGTCGTCAAGGTCACCGTGTCCCCTTCGGCCTCGATGAGGACGTTCTGGAGGATCGGCATCGTCGCCCGATTACCGACGACGTTGGTGACGCTCGAGAGGCCGTTGAAAAAGTGGTTCCGGTTGACCTTGAACTTCATGATGGGGTCAGAATTGAGCATGGGAGGGGCGAGTGGCAAC
>Ga0222712_10006816_pt1 | contig 11206 bp, 10 predicted proteins | sample C33_657DmetaG_FD_165043 | JGI IMG/M metagenome (GOLD analysis project Ga0222712, IMG submission 165043) | Estuarine water microbial communities from San Francisco Bay, California, United States - C33_657D | ecosystem: Environmental > Aquatic > Marine > Unclassified | place: USA: California... | reverse complement strand
GCTGAATATGAGTACGATTATGGGCCAAAAACTCGGCTTCATCAAAGAACTCGAAGTCGCCTCCGCGGCTGGCTTTCAGCATTGTGAGATTTGGGTGCCTACGCTTGAGGCCTATTTAAAATCAGGGGGAACGCTTTCAGAAGCGAAGAAGCGCATCGATGACCTAGGAATTAAGATCCAAAACGCCATCGGCTTCGCTCAGTGGATCGTAGATGATGAGGCGACTCGCAAACAGGGTTTGGAACAAATGAAACGCGAGATGGATATGCTAGCCCAATTAGGCTGCTTCCGCACCGCCGCTCCTCCCATGGGCGCCACCAAAGAACCTGGCCTCGACCTTCGCCGCGCGGCAGAACGCTACCGCGCCATCCTCGACTTAGGGGTCAGCACTGGTGTCACACCACAATTGGAAATGTGGGGACACTCGAAAAACCTGAACCGTGTCGCGGACGTCCTATTCGTCGCCGCCGAAGCCGGTCAACCCAACGCTAAACTTCTATTGGACGTATTCCACCTCTACAAAGGCGAATCCTCCATCGACTGCCTACACCTCGTAGGAGAAAACTCGATCGACGTCTTTCATGTAAACGACTACGTTACTTCCATTAAACCTATATCTATTACCGATGGTGATCGCATTTACGCGGGCGATGGCGAAGCACCCATCAAGGAAATCATCAAGCGCTTGAAACCATCTGAAAAGCCAGTCATTCTCTCTCTGGAACTATTCAATAAGGAACTTTGGGCACAAGATCCACTGAAGGTGGCGAAGACGGGGCTGGAGAAGATGAAGGGGATGGTCTAAGGGAAAGATATTTGCTGATGATTTCAATTGTATAATTTACCTATTGGATTATCTTTAGATGGTGGAACCTGGCTATTTAATACCAAAGAAAGAAAACCAACCAAAAACAAATTTGTAATTAATCCATTAAAAATATTTTTCCTTAATTGTTGATCAGAATATTTACTTAATATGCTTTGATAGACTTCAACGTAAGCATCTTCTTTGTTTTCTATAACTGCCTTATTTTTTATCTCAAAATCACGATCATTCTTTTTTAAACGATTAACAGCAAGATCTGCAATTCGGACTTTGTAACTTAAATCATAGGATTCGTGTTCATAAATTTTAAATAGCTGAGCCGATAAATCACTAATTTGAAAAAACAAAAAAATGAAAATGAATTTTTGAAAAAACGCAAAGTGATTTTTTTTAAACTGCTCATAAGAAATAATAGAAACAATCAAAATGGAAAGGGTACCTTGGATCGTAAAAAACACATTTGAAAATAAAATATCGATCACAGCAAATAGCTTTATAATTTCAATTACAATATATAATAATCCTAAAGTTAGGCCCCAAAGCACCCCTCTTTCAATGTAATTAGTAGTATTTTCCATTAATTTTAATTGAATAAAAGCCTGAAATGTATGAATAGATAAGTAAACAAATACATATCCCACTTGTCGTTAATGCACCTAAATTAAGCTCCTTATAAAAAGTAGTTTGGTGTAGAATAATTCCATAATGTTGAGCACAAATAAATGTCCAAGCGGAGGGGAAAAAATAAAAATCTCTGTAAAAGCTAATTTGAAGAACTGCGAAATGAATTACCAATCCTACAAATAATTCATTTGTATATAACGAAATAAATGTGATTAAAGAAATGTAAGGAATCGAGACTAATATCATGATTGAAATTTTCCAACAAATTAATTTAAAACCCCATAAGAAAATTTCTGGCTCTTGTATATAATTCAAATACTTATAGTAAAGGGCAAATATGAAAAGGACTGTAAAAATTCCTGTAAGAATATAGAAAAAGAAAAATCTAGAAAAGAAAAGATAAAACCACCCATTGGGATAAAATTTTAATCGATTTGAAAAATTGGTTTTAAACTCCTCTTGTTGGATAATAAAAATTAATCCAGGCAAAAAGTACATAAATCCAAGATTGAAAATCTCAAAATCAGCAGATGTAGCATGGTATAAAGCAGAATTATCTAAAGAATTTAATCCCGTTTTATAAAAGCTAACTGTAACTGCATTTAAGAATAAAATTAGGTTTACAACTATAAATAAAAACGAGTACTTTAGTAAAGGAATTTTACTGTAACTTAAAAAAGTAAAATAGAGTTGTCTTAGCATTATTCAATTATTTTTCTTCACAAATAGCATGCAATACCTTCAAATTTTTAGATCCTATTAAGAAAGGTAACTTCACGTTAAATGAAAATAGTACGATTACAATAAACATTAACACAACCTTTTTACGAATTAAATATCCTAGAATAAACGTTAAAATAACATTGAGAACATAATCAGAAAAATTATTTTTGAAATAATCGAGTAAAGTCATGTTAATTTTAAAAGGTCCTACCTCAAATAAGAATAACTGAACTAAAAGAATTACTGAGAGTATGAATTGGAATAAAAATGAATAAATAAAAAACACGAAGGCATTACACACAAAAGAATCAAATTCTTTTATTGGCACATAATTTCTAAAATTGATATTTTTTTTGTGAGTAATTGCAAATTGAGTTAACAAAATGATTAAAAAAACCTTGGAGGTTATCGCCCAAATTTCTGTCAATTTCAATAACTTGAAAATCGACAAATCACAATTATATAAATATGTATAATAATACTTGTCCAGATTTATGTTAAAATATAGACTGTAAATTGCATTACCTAAGAGTATTGCGACAACCAATAATACAATAGTGAATTTGCTATGTTTCAAAAATTCACTTTCAGCATATTTTGACAAAACCATATTACCTGGTATTTTGTAAATAAATCTCTTTAATATTCGTAATAGACAACTCAGGTTGATTTTTGCTATCAAATACAAAATTTCCATCCTTTAGAATAATGTAAGAAGCATTTAGGATTTCAATTTCCTCTAAAAAATGAGTACAAATCAAAAAACTTACTTTTTGTTCAATATTAATCGTTTTAATTATTTCTAAAATTTCTGTTTTAGTACTTATATCGATATTTGCAGTAGGCTCATCTAACAATATCAATTTAGGATTATGAGAAAATACCATAGCAAGATCAAGTTTTTTACGCTGTCCAGTCGAAAGATTTTCTGCCTTTATTTCGCGAAGTGCATTTAATTTAAAAAGATCAATTAATTTATTTAGGTTGTAATTATTTTCCTTTGGATAATAAGCGGAAATAAACCTTAAATTCTCCTCAACTGTTAAATGACCGTAAGAAAATCCTGTAGGTAGACAAATTCCTATTTCACTTAACACACGCTTTACATTTTTACGAGTTAAATGTTCATCTTTAAAATATACGTTTCCTTGGATGCAAGGGGTTCCATACAGAACCCCTTTCAGTAAAGTAGATTTACCACATCCATTTTTACCTAATACCCCATAAATTTCTCCTTCATTCAATTCAAAATTAACTGATTGAAGTATAAATTCATTTTTTGAATAACCTGAAGAAAAATCATTTAGTCTTAAAAGCATAAAAATGTGATTTAAACTACATCCAAAAAGAGTCCTCGAATCCGTTGTCACAAATAACAGTATACCTATACTCTGTAATTGTAACTGAAGAAGAGAACCAGCCAATTAACATACCATAAAAACCGGATCCTCCTCCACTTATTTGTGTTACTCTGGTAGCTCCAGTGTTAGTACGAACACAAGAAATAGAAACTTCTGTTAGATAAGTCATATCACCTTGACTAAATCCATTTAAACTTAATGTCAGCAACAGTGCTAAGGCTACAACTTTTTTGCTTAAATTTTTCATGTTTAAATCTTTAAATTATCCAACAAATATGGCTTATCGGATTAGCCTCGTTTTTTCAGGTGGTCTCTGATCTCCACCAAAAATAAATGCAAAACATTATCTAGTCATAAGACTAAACTATGCAATGGTCTAATTTTCACATAGTTAAAAAAAAATACAATTCTTCGCAAATATTTAATTATATTTTTTATTGATAAAATCACATAAAAAAATTAAAAAATAAACCAATAAAAAAAGCCTTCCGCATTTCTGCAGAAGGCTTCTTACAATTCTGTTGACCTACCAGGATTCGAACCTAGAAAACCAGAACCAAAAACTGGTGTGTTACCATTACACCATAGGTCAATTCCATAATGTGATGCAAAAGTAAGGGCTTGCACCCAAATTATCAAATGTTACCTAAAAAATAATTGAATTATTTCGGTCATTTTTTGCTTAAGCGCTCACAATCAGCGCATCAAATTCGATTATTCTTACGCTAACTCAAGGGAAGAAACTACCGCCTCCGCGTGAATCTTACGAACAAGGCCTTGCAATACTTTGCCCGGTCCACATTCGATAAATTCTGTCGCACCTGCGGCTACCATCGCTTCAACTGACTGAGTCCAACGAACGGCGCCTGTTAACTGAGCAATTAAGTTCGCTTTGATTTCAGCTGGATCTTGTGATGGTTTAGCATTCACGTTTTGGAAGATAGGGCAAATAGGGCGAACGATTTCCGTTGCTTCGATGGCCGCGGCTAATTCCACCCGTGCAGGTTCCATAAAGGGTGAGTGGAAGGCTCCACCTACTGGCAAGGGCAATACGCGCTTCGCTCCTGCTTCTTTCAATTGCACACCTACTGCTTCGATTCCTTCTACTGATCCAGAGATCACGACTTGGCCAGGGCAGTTAAAGTTCGCTGCTACGACGGATGGACCGTAAGCATTGCAAATTTCTTCAATGGTAGCATCGGGCAAACCTAAAACAGCAGCCATCGTGCTTGGCTCGATTTCGCAAGCCTTTTGCATAGCCAAAGCACGTTGATAGACTAATTTTAATCCATCTTGCCAGCTCAAACCACCTGCAGATACCAGAGCAGAAAACTCACCCAAAGAGTGACCTGCCACCATCGAGGGAGCGAAGTCTTTCCCTAATTTGGGAATTAAAATAGAATGCAAATAGATCGCAGGCTGCGTCACTTTCGTTTGCTTTAATTCCTCGTCCGTCCCCTCGAACATCACAGAGGATAAAGAAAAGCCTAAGATGGCATCTGCCTCATCGATGATCTGTTTTGCCAAAGGAAAATTCGTGTAAAGATCCTTTGCCATTCCTGGAAACTGAGAACCTTGACCTGGGAAAATATATGCTTTCATAAAGAGTTTTTGATATTTTAATTTTTACAAAGATAGGCCAAAAGCCCTAAATGGCACAATCGTCCACCGATTTACCCCAAAATAATCGATTCTTCGCCACCCAATCATAGCCTATATCCAGCAGACGGGATGGTAATAAAAACACGATACGCAGGGGTTGAAAATACCAATGCGCATGGACTAAAATGCGCGCTATGGCGTCCGACTTCACATAGACCTCCTTCCCTACCACCCATTTAATGCTATCAATGTCAGGAAGCGTAAATTCCGTAAATGATGTCTCAGGAATGATGGGCAATTGGCCTTTTACCATCTGCTTCAGCAGCTTCGAACAGAAGCGACAAAAGCGACAACCGCCATCGATTAAAACAATTCCGTCCATGTTAGCGAACAAGTTCTACCCAGCCTTTAAGACTCTTGTTTTGTGCCGATTTATCAAACAGATCAAAGACCACATCGCAAGTGTAGAAATAAGAGGAGGCTGACATTTGAACTCCATTGGCATCCGTTCCATTCCAACCAAAACCAGCCAAAGGACCAGCATATTGATAAATCAGCTGACCATTGCGATCCACGATTTTACAGGTCACTGAACTAACAAAGCGCGGACAGCGCATCGGCTTAAAGGAATCATTCAGGCCATCTCCGTTTGGACTAAATAAGTTAGGCAAGTCAAATGACGCACAGTTCTCTACGCAAATCTTGTTACTAGGCGTACTCTCTTTACCTAAGGCACTCACAGCAGTCACGTAATAACAACCGCGGTAAGAGTTTTGGAGTATATGCGAGAAGTTCAACGTAGAAGAAGTGGCTAATAAGGTATGAGCAGACGAAGGGTCTTTGGCATAATAAATCTTATAACTCACAATATCAGGATCGCAAATACCTGACACTGTAGACGTCCACGTAAGTTGATTCGTAAAGCTACTGAATGAACAATCTGCCTTCGTATCTAAAGACGCGCAATCCACTGTATACAACTGCAGCGCTGGAGGACAAGGGAAAATGTCTGTCTGTGGAATACCACAAATGATTTGCGATTTATTAATCAATTCCATCGCTGGCAATCCTGGCCCATACGAACCCAAGGTCTCCACGTAATAGCAATACGATGAATCCGTCTTCATCGCCACAGAAAACGTCCCATCTGCGGCATACGTATCCGCCCCAGCATCCACATATTTGAAAGTAGCAGCCGTCGTCACAGGCACATCGGCAATACGATTAAAAATACCTGATCCACGAGGCGTCTCGCGGTAAACGCGGTGCACCTTGTTTTCATTTGACCAAGGTACGGTAGCCGACCATGCTAACTTCACAGAGGCAATCGCCACTTGCGTACTTAAACGCACATTAGAAGCCGGTGTAGGCGACTCTAACAAAGTTCGCACACCATTCAACGTATAATAGAAATCCGTGCGGTAACGGTAAGTCAACGCGGAGGTATTTAATCCGGTATCCGTATAGGTCGTATCATTTACTGCTGTGCGAATAGTAGCCGAAATAGGTGAACCAATGGCTCCATAAGTCCCAGTTCCGATAGCCCGCATCAATTGATACGTATAAGGCCCAGGGTATTGCAACGTATCTAATTTCACCGGACGCGTCCAGCGCACCAAGTTCTCCCCTGCCGTGGTACTCGTTTTAAGCACAGATACATTCGTCATAATAGGCGAAGCGCTGGCAATCAAATAACAAGCCGAATTTGACATCGGACTGAAATCGTCTACGCCTTTCGAATTCGTAAAGGCAACCACTAGCACATAAGAGTAATTCGTATTTTTTACGATTGCATTATCCGTGTAAGCTGTTGCCGTAATGGGTAAGCGAGCTAGTTCCGTGTAGCCAGCTGCCGTCATTCCCGTAGCACAATTCGCATTGACGATGGCATCACAAGCGCCGAGTTTCCGATACAAAATCAATTTTGCATTAGGTAACGTACACGTATAGGTAGACCATTTCAGCGCGATAGAAGTGCCCACACCAGCTGTAGCCGTCAGATTTTTAACAGCAGGAGCCACAATCCGAATCTTCCAAATCTTACTATCCACTAAATTACTGGCTCCCGCATTCGTCACTGGAGGAAAATCTTCTGCCTTAAAGAACACATCATACTCCTCTTTTCGAATATGCACACAATCTGTCTGCCAATTAAACGTGCCTACAGCTGTCAAAGCTGTTTGACGCGCGGCGGCTGTAAAAGTAGCATTAGGTGGTTTTACCGCATAAGTTGTATCGATGGCGTAGACATTTCCTGTACTCGTAATAGTAATTGGATCCACTCGTCCCGTTTTAGAAACTTGGTCAATGGCTGTAATGGTTTGATTAATCCGAGTTCCAGCTTGAATACAAACATCTGCAGGTACACTTAACAAGGGACCTCTGTTGTCTAAATCCTTCACTTCAATCTGCATATCCCGAACGGTCTCCGAAATCTTGACGCCGTTTCTCCACTCTTCAATAATAAATGCGCAGTTGTATAAACCCACTTCTTGAGGTGATTTCCAGATTAAATCCCCTGTTTTGGCATTAATCGTAAACGAAGAGGGAGTAGCAGAAACCTCATTAGGCTGCTTAAAATTAGGGGCTAATAAACCTCTTCCTGCTGGATCGCAGGTTAATTCCGCCCCAGTTCTAGATACAGATAGGCGGTAGGCCAAAGAATCACCTTCCGCATCTACCGCATTCGAATTATGAATAAAGGGCTGTCCCACCACGGCAGTCAAATCCACGGCAGGATTCAGTAACACAGGCGTGGAATTTAATCCCAATCCTGCATTAATCGAAAAGATAGTTTCTACATAAAAGGCCACATCCACCGAACGTGTAATATTCAATACGCCATCATTTCGATTAGGAACAGCCACTGATACTTTATAAAACAAGGAAGCAGCTGGATAGGTATATTGGATTTTGTATACGTTTTTCATCGTCCCATTCCCCAGATTAATGGGATAACCCGCAGAACGACGAGCTGATAAAATAGAAGAACCATCCCCAAAACAGAAATTCACCGTATTCTGCTCCACATTCGCCCGGTTATTTTCCGTGTAGGTGGTTAGGGTAAATTCGAAAGTCAATGTTTTATCCGACATCCGTTTTACCGTGATCTCCCCTCCCTTTAAATGGGTCGCTTGAGCCGCAAAACTAAGCGCGCACAGAAACAAGAAATAAAGGCTAATTCTTTTCAAGAGCATAAAACATTTTTGATTAGCTGTAAGTTAAGAAGGCAATTCCTTTTTTCAAAAAAAATGGATTTTTTACGTTTTAAATTTGATAGAGCGGCAATTCGATTGTAGTTTTGGTAGCTAAAAAAAATCGAACCTGTTCGTTTATTTTTATTTCCTTTTAACAAATACATTTATTTATGGCTTGGTTAGCAAAATCACTTAATTCATCTCTCGGGAAAAAGCTCCTGATGGCCATTACAGGCCTCTTTTTAATTAGCTTCCTGTTAGTTCACTGCAGTTTGAACGCCCTAATCTTCCTAAATGATGGCGGAGCGGCCTTTAATGAAGGTGCAGAGTTTATGGGAACGAATCCGGTTATCCGCACGATGGAGATTGTGTTGTTCGCTGGCTTATTATTACACATTTATGACGGTCTTCGTCTTTGGTTAGAAAACAAATCAAAACGCCCAGTCGCTTACGCGAAGGTGGATGGCGCTGCGAACAGCAAGTGGTATTCTCGTTCCATGGGTCTTTTAGGAACTTTATTATTGTTGTTCTTAATCCTTCACTTAAAGCATTTTTGGTACTTCTCTCGTTTAACAGAGGGCTTAGAGGACCATACGTTATATGCAGAGATGCAAGCGGTATTCATGAATCCAGTGGTAGTGGTGGTGTACGTTTTAGGATGTATTTCGTTAGGCTATCACTTGTTACACGGTTTCTCGAGTGCATTCCAGTCGATCGGTTGGAATCACCCTAAATATACGCCTACGATCAAAACGATCGGAGCGATCTTCTCTATCGTTATCCCAGCTGCTTTTGCTGCGATGCCGATTGCCTTTTATTTCCATTTGATTCAATAATATTTCAGCGATTCGATTGATATGACAAAATTAGATGCCAAAATTCCAGAAGGCGCGTTAGCCGACAAATGGACAAAATATCGTTCCAGCGTTTCTCTAGTAAACCCTGCGAACAAACGTAGCTTAGAAATCATCGTCGTGGGTTCAGGCCTTGCAGGTGCTTCTGCCGCTGCATCGTTAGCTGAATTAGGATATAAAGTAAAAGTATTCTGTTTCCAAGATTCTCCACGTCGTGCGCACTCCATCGCCGCACAAGGGGGTATCAACGCAGCGAAGAACTACCAAAACGACGGAGACTCCGTTTACCGTTTATTTTATGATACCATCAAAGGTGGTGATTACCGTGCGCGTGAAGCGAACGTTCACCGTCTTTCTGAAGTATCTGGAAGCATTATCGACCAATGCGTAGCGCAAGGAGTTCCTTTCGCTCGTGAGTACGGCGGATTGCTTTCTAACCGTTCATTCGGTGGAACGCAAGTACAACGTACTTTCTATGCGGCAGGTCAAACAGGTCAGCAATTATTATTAGGTGCTTATTCTGCTTTGCAACGCCAAGTGGGTATGGGTAACGTAAAAATGTATACTCGCCACGAAATGCTAGATGTCGTAACGATCGACGGAAAGGCACGTGGTATTATTGCTCGTGATTCTGTAACAGGAGCTTTAGAGCGTCACTTCGGACACGCGGTTTTATTGTGTACGGGTGGTTACGGAAACGTATTCTACTTGTCTACTAACGCGATGGGATCGAACGTAACAGCAGCTTGGAAAGCGCACAAAAAAGGTGCTTTCTTCGCTAACCCTTGTTACACACAAATTCACCCGACGTGTATCCCGGTATCAGGTGATCACCAATCGAAATTAACCTTGATGTCTGAGTCCCTTCGTAATGACGGTCGTATTTGGGTTCCTAAGAAACAAAACGATAATCGCAAAGCGAACGAGATTCCAGAAGACGAAAGAGATTACTACTTAGAGCGTCGTTACCCTGCATTCGGTAACTTAGTACCACGTGATATTGCTTCTCGTGCAGCTAAGGAGCGTTGTGATGCAGGTTATGGTGTAGGTTCATCTAAAATGGCGGTTTACTTAGACTATGCTGCGGCAATCATCCGTTACGGAAAAGGAGAAGCGAATAAAAACAATATGCACAATCCATCAGACGAAGAGATTCAGGCGATGGGTAAGGCAGTCGTAAAAGAGAAATATGGTAACTTGTTTGACATGTACAAGCAAATTACGGGTGAAGATCCATACGAAGTGCCTATGCGTATTTATCCAGCGGTTCACTATACGATGGGTGGACTTTGGGTAGATTACAACTTAATGACTACTGTTCCTGGTTTATACGCTTTAGGAGAGGCTAACTTCTCTGATCACGGCGCGAACCGTTTAGGAGCTTCAGCCTTGATGCAAGGTTTAGCCGATGGTTATTTCGTCATTCCTTACACGATCGGTGCTTACTTAGCAGCCGAAATTCGTACGCCATCGATGTCAACAGACTCAGAAGATTTCGTAGCAGCAGAGAAAGCGGTACGTGATCGTTTAGAGACGTTGATGAACATCAAAGGAAACAAGCCAGTGGATTACTTCCACAAGCGTTTAGGTAAGATTATGTGGGATGAGTGTGGTATGGCTCGTAGCGCGGAAGGTTTAAAAGCTTCTATCAAGGAAATTCAAGCCTTACAGAAAGAATTCTGGTCAGATGTGAAGATTCCAGGTGAGATTGATAACCTAAACCCTGAATTAGAGAAAGCGGGCCGTGTGGCTGACTTCCTTGAATTAGGCGAGTTAATGTGTATTGATGCCTTGGATCGCAACGAGAGTTGTGGTGGTCACTTCCGTACAGAATACCAAACAGAAGACGGGGAAGCCCTTCGTGATGACGAGAACTACGCATACGTAGCGGCTTGGGAATACGAAAAACAATCGACTTTCAAACTTCACAAAGAAGAATTGAAATACGAAAACATCAAAATTGCTCAAAGATCTTATAAATAATTCGATACAATGGAAGGACATTTAAACCTGACACTC
>Ga0222712_10006815_pt1 | contig 11206 bp, 10 predicted proteins | sample C33_657DmetaG_FD_165043 | JGI IMG/M metagenome (GOLD analysis project Ga0222712, IMG submission 165043) | Estuarine water microbial communities from San Francisco Bay, California, United States - C33_657D | ecosystem: Environmental > Aquatic > Marine > Unclassified | place: USA: California... | reverse complement strand
GTGCGGCCTGGGTAGCCAAAAATCATCGTAAAGTCGCCGTCCTTCACCCCTTTGGTGCTTACTGGCAGGTGGTGCTTGGGCGTGAGCGGAACGTTGTCGGCACTGTACTCCGCGGGCTTGCCGTCCTTGCCGGCATAGACGCGGAACATCGAAAAGTCACCCGTGTGGCGTGGCCACATCCAGTTGTCGGTGTCGCCGCCGTACTTGCCTACGCTGCTTGGCGGAGTTCCGACCAGGCGCACGTCGTTGAACTTCTCGTACACAAAAAGGTAGAACTCGTTGCCGTGGTAGAACGTCTCGACCGAAGCTTCGTAGTGGGTTCCGGCAGTGGCGGCCTTGGCCAGTTCGGCGCCCTTGGCCTGGATGGCCTTGGTGCGCTCTGCTTCTGTCATTTGGTCGTTCAGCGAGCCGTTGATGGCGGCCGTCACGTCTTCGATGCGCACCAGGAAGTTGGCAAAAAGGCCCGGATTCGGCAGTTCCTGAGCCCGGTTCATGGCCCAAAATCCGTCTTCGAGGTAGTTGTGCTCGACGGTCGAATGCTTCTGGATCGCGTCGTAGCCGCAGTGGTGGTTGGTCAGCAGCAGGCCCTGCGACGAAATGATTTCGCCCGTGCAGAATCCGCCAAACGACACAATCGCGTCCTTCAGCGAGCCGTGGTTGATGTCGTACAGGTCTTTAGCCGAAAGCTTTAGACCCTCCTTCTTCATTTGGGCGTAGTTCAACTTTTGGATCAGCAGGGGGATCCACATTCCTTCGCCGGCGCGAAGGGTCGTGGGCAGCGCAAGCGCCACCGCGAGGAGAAGTGCAAATACCTTTTTCATAGGACGATAAAGGTACGCCCCGCGCGGTTATCAGCTCACCAGCTCGCCGGCGCGCACCTTAGCGGCAATGGCGTCCCAAAGCTTCAGGCGCGCTTCCAGTGCCTCCACACAGGCGTCTTCGGCCTCGAGCCAAAGTTCGTCGTCTTCTTTGCAGAGGTTGTTCATCATCTGAATCGCCATGGGGCCGTGCTCGTCGCCGTCCAGCTCGATGTGGCGGTCGAGGTAGTACACAAAGGCGCTGAGTTCCGACGGGTGCTCCGCGTACAGCTTTTTAATGAGCGCAGTAAACATGTCGGGAATCAGGTCTTCGCGCCCAAACGTAAAGGCCGCCGCCGTTTGGTGGAGCTTGCCGCGCTTGAGGATGCGGTCGGTTGCCTTCAAAAATTCCATGGTCGCCTCGTCGATTTCGGCAAGGTTGAACCGCAGCATATCTTTGGCCTTAAACCCGTTTTGCAGTTTGCTTACGAAGCGCACAATGGTCCGGGTGTCGGCGCCGGCCTGGCGCATCGCGTCGAGGTAGAGTTCGTAGTGGCTCGCCGGGCGGCCGTTGAGGTCGACGTCGGACTCTTCGGCGACCACAATTTCGTTGATCAGCCGGCGCGACGCGCGGTCCTCGGTAGGGACCCAGGCCTCGTCCACACACGTCAGTTCGCGCTGCAGCGCCTTGAGCAGGCGCATGAAGTCCCACACCGCAAACACGTGGTGCTCCATGAACACGCGCACCTCGGTCATGCTCTGCATCATCGGGTACAGCTCGTGGTTCAATATAGCCTGGCGCAGCGGCTCAATGCGGCGCTTCAACGATAAAATCCGAAATTCCATAAACTGGTTGCTGGTTGCTGGTTACTGGTTGCTAGTTGCTGGTTACTGGTTGCTAGTTGCTAGTTACGGGCTATTCAACGGCTGTAAAAAACGAGAAACTAGAAACCAGCGGCTTTATAGAGTGGAACATTGCTGCAGGCTTCGCCGTACATCACCTTTTGGGCAACTTTGGCCAAGTGCAGGGCCGCGGCCGCGTAGGCGGAATCGGGCACCGGGTGCGTTCCGCATCCCTTGAGCAGCACCTTGGCGCCGCGGTACGCATTCCAGTCGGCCTGGGCCAGCGTTTGGGCATAATAGGCCGAAAGCACCTCGGGGGCGCTGCCAAAACCCACGTAGACGGCGTGTCCCGCGAGCGCAGTAGCGATCATCGGGCCAAGCCACTGGGGCACAATGACTTCGTCGGCCCCCTCAAGGCACACGACCGAGGCGTCGTACGTATGCTTTTCTAAATTCCGTACGTATTCTCGGACGTCGGCTTCGCGAATCAGGCCGTTGGGGGCGAACTCCGTCAGGCGAATCGCGCGAATTCCGCCCTTGGGCCAGAAATCCTCAAGGTCAAAGGCGACCAAAGAGGACTCGGCGACGCGGTTGGGAATGGGGGCTTCGTTCACGGCACAAACTTAGGAGGGAATCAGTCCGCCCAACGGTCGCTGCGGCAGTCCAAAAGGTTGGCTACTTGGCCCACGGGCGTACTCATAGCATTCCCAATTCAAGCTTGGCCTCGTCGCTCATCATGTCGCGAGTCCAGGGGGGATCAAACGTGATTTCGACTTCCACTTGGCGGGCGGCGGGAAGCGTGCCGACCTTCTCCTTCACTTCTTCGGGAAGCGTTTCGGCCACCGGGCAGTTCGGAGAGGTGAGGGTCATGAGTACGTGAATATCGCCCTCGTCGCTGACCTGCACGTCGTAGATCAGCCCCAGTTCATAAATGTCCACGGGGATTTCGGGGTCGTAAATGGTCCGCAGCACGTCCACCGCCTGTTCCCCCATCGATTGCATCTCTGCGTCACTCAACATAATTCTAGTTTACCGCTTGAAAGGCAACGCCGTAGAGGCGAATTTGTTTCATCATGCTTTGCAGGCCGTTGGCGCGCGTCGGACTGAGGTGCTCGGTGAGTCCGATTTCCTGCAAAAAACCAAAGTCCGCCTGGGCCAGCACCTCGGGCGCCAAGCCGTTGCACACGCGCAGCAGCAGCGCCACCAGTCCGCGCGTAATAATCGCATCGGAATCGGCCGTGAAGTACACGAGGCCCTCGCGTTTTTCGGCCGTAATCCACACCTTGGACTGGCATCCGCGGATCAGGTTGTCGTCGGTTTTAATGGACTCACTGGCCGCGGGCAGTGTTTTTCCCTGGGCGATAAGGTGCTCGTAGCGGTCCATCCATTCGTCAAAAAATTCGAATTCTTCGACGACTTCGGCCTCGCGGGCTTTGAGGATTTCGAGGGTGCTCATGGCGGAATTTGGGTTAGCGGAGCATGCGCAGCGCGCGTTCCACCCCGTCGCCCAGGCGGTCCACGTCTTCGCGCGACGAGTAGGCCGCGAAACTTGCGCGGACCGTGCCCGGAATGCGGTAGTAGTCCATAATCGGTTGGGCGCAGTGCTGGCCGGTGCGCACCGCGATTCCCTGCTGGTCAAGGAGGGTTCCGAGGTCGTAGGGATGCAGGTCCTCAAACCCAAAACTGAGCACGGCGGACTTTTCGGGAGCCGTCCCAAAAAGCACCAGGCCGTCAATTGCGCGCAGGCGTTCGGTCCCGTAGGCCATCAGGTCGGCTTCGTGGGCCATTAGGGCGTCCATGCCGATGGCGTTCATCCAGTCAAGGGCTGCGCCCCAGCCCACCACGGCTTCAATGTTGGGCGTTCCGGCCTCAAACTTGAACGGCAGGCCCGCATAGGTGCTCTGGGCCATGGTCACGGTCGAAATCATTTCGCCGCCGCCCTGATAGGGAGGCAGTTTTTCGAGCCACTCGGTGCGGCCGTACAGCATGCCAATACCCGTCGGGCCGTACATTTTGTGGGCGGAACCGGCATAAAAATCCACCCCGAGTTCCTGCACATCCACCGGTCGGTGGGGAAGGCCTTGGGCCCCGTCGACTACGACGCAGGCGCCGACCTCGTGGCCCCATTCCGTGAGCTGCTTGACCGGGTTGACCGTGCCCAACGCATTCGAAATGTGGTTGAATGCCAGCAGCTTGGTGCGCGGGGTCAGCAGGCGCTGCGCCTCGTCGAGGTCCAGGCTTCCGTCTGCGAGAATGGGAATGTAGCGCAGCGTCGCCCCGGTGTGCTGGGCCAGCATCTGCCAGGGAACCAGGTTGCTGTGGTGCTCGAGCTGGCTGACGAGGATTTCGTCGCCGGGACCCAGCAGGCTGCGAAACCCGTGAGCCACCAGGTTGATGGAGCCGGTGGTGCCGGTTGTGTAGATGATTTCGTGCTCGTGGGCGGCGTTGACCAGGCGCTGAAGTTTGCCGCGCGTGGCCTCAAAGGCGTCGGTGGCGCGCTGGCTCAGGGTGTGAACGCCGCGGTGCACGTTGCTGTTTATGCGCTCGTAGTAGTCGACGACGGCCGCAATCACCGCGCGCGGCTTTTGGGTCGTCGCCGCGTTGTCGAGGTAGACCAACGGCTTGCCGTGCACTTGCTGGTGCAAAATGGGGAATTCCGTGCGAAGTGCCGCTGCGTCAATCATGCTGCAAAGGTCGGATATAATTGGTAACTCCTGGGTTTAACCCCAGGAATTGCCCGCGGTTCTCGGGGCGCATCCGTCGGCTTTCGTTTGCACGCGATTGGGCCTCGGGGGATGGGCGCAGCTTTGGCCCATGAAGCACACTGTTCTCTTTTTCGCATGGCCCCTCGCGGCCACCCTACTCTCCCATTCGGCCGCGGCCCAATCCAGCTTTTGGACGGCGACCGAAACCACACTCCGCGGCAGCCGCCTGAGCGACTTGGCCGATACTTCCTACCTCCTCCCCTGGGACCTTGAAGGACTTAAACTCCGCGAATCGCGCGTGGCCCGCCAGTGGTGGACCGACGACGAGGGGCGCCACGTGACGATAGCCCAGCCCCTGTTGAGCGAGCGCGAACCCTGGATGGGTGCCCCGCCGGCTGCTTCGGAGCAGCTCGGAGCGCCGCCGATGCGCGCCCAGGTTCCGCCGCAGGGCGCCCCACTCGGCCAGCCCATCGAACTCGGTAGCGGCTGGACCCTCACCTGGAGTTCGAGTGCTCCGCAGCAGGTTTACGCCAAGGGCGACAGCAGCATCGCCTTCACCTGGGGTCGCTGCGGCAGCCACTGGTCGGTGCGGGCTGAGGAGCGACGTTATCCGCGCACCGCCCAAAACGGAATCTGCCTAGAGGACTGGTCCTTTGTCGAGCGCAGCGCGCTGGTGGGCTACGCGGCGGGCGGGGCACAGTCCGCGCCGAGCTTGGTCATCAAACCCAACCCGCGGAGCCGACAGGAACTCGAACTCAGCGTGGCCGGCTCCTCGGGAATTTGGCCCACGGGGGTCCGATGCGTCGACAGCTACGGCCGCTTGACCTCGGAACAGCCACCCCAAGGTGCGTTGCCCGTGCGCTGGACGCCCTTAAGCCTGACTCCGGGCAAGTACAGCATTCAAATTCAACTTGGTAACCAAACCTACAGCAGCAGTTTCATTCAACATTAAACCTCCAAATCCATGCCTACCTCTAGCCGGCGCGCCGACTCGGCCGCCCCCATTGCCCTCGTCGTAGGGCTGATTTTTACCCTGACCCTTGTGCTCACCGTTTCGGCGTCGGGCCAACCCTGCAGCGAACCCAACATGCTGCCGACGTTGGCCGCGGGGCCTGCGCAGCACGAGGCGGTCCCGTCGACCGTTCCCAACCTTTCGTGGTCAGGCAAAACGGGAACCACGGGCTACCGCATCATCCACTTTTTGCACGGCTTGGGCGGAACCTCCGACAGCTGGAACTTGGTGGCGGCCCGTACGGCCTTCATGGGCGCTCCGGGATACCCTGCGCGTCAGGTCGTCTACCTGAATCCGCACAGCTACCTTCAAAACGGAAGCCCCCTGGCCTCCGCCATGGACATCCACGCCTACCTCGGTTCCACCGGTGCGGCGGCCTCGGCAGCTCAAAACATCAGTGTGCTGGACAACTTTGTCGTAGGCCATTCCTACGGGGGCGTGCTTGCGGTCCTGCTCGACAGCTTGTACCAGCACCGCTTCATTTTCAACCGGCAGTTTGGCGGCATCGTGGCCTTCGGATCGGCAGTCAACGGCGCCTACCTGGCCAAGGCCATTCACCCCGCGGGCGACAACCTCGCCGTGCCCTTTGTGGAAAACGCCTGCGAAATCCTGAGCAACCCACGGCTTTGGGCGCCGCAGTTCCCGGCCATGCGCTGGATTCCCGGCCTAGATCCCGTGCTGCGCGACGCGGTAGACCAAGCCTGCGGACTGGGCAGCAGCTACGTGCCCTTTGCGCTTAAAAAGTTCAACAGTCCGGGCATGGTCGAGCTCTTTCCGAGCGCGCCGCTCGCCCAGCGCTTGGGCAAGCGGGTGCCGTCGGTACCGGTAGTCCTGGCCTACGGGGTCGAAGACGAGCCCGTGTTCTGGCGGACCGCTACCTCCATGCTGGCCACGGATTCGGTCGGACTCGCCCTGGCCCAAGACCCATTCGCCATGGACGGAGACCAGGACCTCGTAACCTTCGCTACCCAGCAGTACGACCGCCACAGCAGCCAGCGCGCCGACGCGCTGCAGCGGGCCTTCCAGTACCGCATTGCGGCCTGGATTCTTTCGCCCACGGGGATTGGTTCGCTGATCGCGGAGTGGCAGGCCGTACAGGCCGAGCGCGAAGCCGCCGCTGCCGACCGTGCCGCCCGCTGGTACCTCGACGCCAACGACAGCTACAAGCAGCTGATCGGAGCCCGCCGCACCCAGCTCATCCAAGACGGCTACTGGTGCCGCTGCCGTTTTGACGAGAGCGATCCCAGCTGGACGCCGGTTGCGAATGCCAGCGACTGCGCCACCGACCAGGGCTGTACCGTGCTGCCGCGCTACGAGCACCTCGTTGTGGAGAAACCCAGCGACGGCGTGGTGCTTGCGGAGTCCGCTGGGGTGCTGAACGGCGCGGTGGCGTCCATCCAGATGCCCGGCACCAACCACCAGCAAATGCGCAATTCGTCGGTCACCAAATCCGTGCTCAACCGCCTGATGAACGGCCAAATTCCCGGCGGAGCCTACTTCGCCACGCCGGTGCGATGAAGGGCTCCGCAGCCGGTTGGCTGGTTCGCTCGGTAGCTCATTGGTGGGTTGGTGCCTTGGTCGGGTTGGTCGGGGTCGGCTGCGAGGGCCCTGGGTCGTCCAAGGGACCGGGTGCACCCCACGACGTGCCGCCCGGAATGCCGCCCGAAGCCCGCTGGGTTCGGAACCTCGGCGCCGTGGAGGTGGGACCGCTGCCTTGGTACGGCGCAGACGGCACGCTGCTCGGGGCGGTCTACGCCAGCGAGGATTCGCTGGTGGCCCTGCGCGCCGAAGACGGCCGGCCGCTGGCGGCTTGGCCTTGGCCCGAGGGGTTCAAGGTCCTGAATTGGGGCCAAGAATCCACCGCGTCCAGTGCCTACGGTCTGGCGCTTTTTGGGGTTCGCTCGGTGCAGGTGCTGCGGCCCGACGGCCGTGTCGAAGTTCGCGATTACCCCGCGGGCGGCGCGAGCTTTCGGAGCGGGAGCATGGACGCATCCGGCGGCATTCTGATCAGCTGGCGCCGCGATTCCAGCGCCGACGGGCCGGAGTCCAACGAGGTTTTGGTCAGTAGCCCGGAATCTTGGAATCTGGGCGCGGGACTCCCGGCAAAGGGCTGGTCGGTTGAGGCCAGCGCTCCGGGCCGTTCGGGGCTTTTTGATGCCCCGCGGCATTGGAAGCGCGGATGGTTTGCCGTCCTGAGGCGCGGTTCGGCCTGCGAGCTGTGGTGGACAGACCGGGGGCGGAGCCGCCAACTTCGGTTGGTGGGCGGCGACGGCACCGGGCATCCGGCGGCCCAGCGGGGTACGGACCTTTGGTACGCCAGCCAAGACAGCGCCGTCCACGTCGACCTCCAGCGCGGAACCCGCACCTGGGCAACTGCCTTCCCCGCCGGGCTTGACGCAGGGGTGCACGGGCTTCGGCCCGACGGAACCTGGTCAATCCTGAGCAGCCGAGGATGGTGGCTCGACCTAAACCCTTCGGACGGAACGACGCAAGGCCAGGGCCAACTAGACCCCCTGTGGCTGGAACGCCTACACGGAATCCCTTGGACACTTACGCGACACAAGTGTCTGTATATGTGGGATATTGACAAACCTACCGAGCTAGTTTTGATGCCGGAAGCCCTGGCGTCTTCGTCGGTCTCCGCCCAGGGAATCGCGCTCGTCCGCATGGGGCCCCGTGCCGTCGGAATCCAGTTGCCGTGAACGAAAAAGCCCAGGGCGCGCTGCGCCCTGGGCCCTTCAAATGGCTCTATCGCCCTACTTAAACTCGGCCAAGCCCTGCTCGGTCATGAGCCAGGTGCGTCCGCCCATTTCTCCGTCCCAAATGTCTTCGGTGTTGGCGACGTCGTCGAGGTAGGGAACCGTGGTCGGGTCAAGGTATACACTTTGGCCTACGGGCAGGTAGAGCACCATGCGCACGTTTTGGCTGCGGAACCGGTCTGAACGCGGGTAGCGCAGCAGGTCCCCGACGCGGATGCGGCCGGTACTGTCGGCCTTCACCGTGAAGGCAACGGCCTCGGCGCGTTCGCGGGCGGCGCGGCGCGATCCGCCTTGGGCCTCCGCGGTCCACTCCAGACTGGGCTTGTCGCGGAAGGTTGGACGTACATCCAGTTTGACGCCCTCAAAGTACACGTCGGCATCGGTCAGGATCCACGAGGACTCGTCGGTTTCGTCGTCGCTCAGGCGCAGCGTGGTTCCGCCCTCAACGGGCTGGGTTTCCATGGCCAAGGTCCAGTTGGTGACGCCTTCGGGCAGGGTTTCCACGTGGATTACGGTGGCCTCTTCGCGGAATTCCGCGGCCATGCGCGTTCCGAGTACGGCCATCAGCGCAATGCCCACTACCGACAGCATCAGGGCTGCGCCCATGATTCCGCGGTGAACGGGACCAAACTGGCGGAAGAGCAAGCGCAGGGCGAGCAACACCAAGGCCACCAAGGGCCCCATCAGCACCAGGACGGTTGCGGTCCAGAAGTAGGGTTGACCAAAGCCCGCGGGCAGGAAGGCCCCGAGGAGCTCCGTGACCGAAATGCGCGCGCCGTCAATCGTAATTCCGGTACCAAACACCGCGACCAAGAGGACCGAGCCCACAAAAAAGGCCAGCATGAGGAAGAGGCCGCCCAAAAAGCGCGCGAACCCCGACAGGATGCTGGTTATGAAGTTGCCCAGGTTTCCGGCCGCACGCTTGACGCGGCTGCGGTTTTCCTTGCTGTTGATGCGCGATTCGACGTTCCGGAACTCTTCTTCGACCGTTTGGCGGATGTTGTCAAAGGTGGCCGGCTTGCCCTTCATGGCCAAGCGTTCCGCAGGGGTCACGGCCTTGGGCGTCGCTGCCCAAAGCACGAAGTAGAGGACTACGCCAAATCCGGTGAAAACTCCGAGTACGGCGAAAAGTATGCGAACCAGCACCACGTCGATGTCGAAGTAGTTGGCGATGCCCGCACAAACCCCGGCAATCTGCTGTTCTTCGGCGTCGCGGTAGAGGCGACGGCGCTTGGGCTCTGCGGACGCATCGCCCGCGGGGTCGTTCGCAGCCTCTTCGCCCGCGAAGTCCTTGGGCTGCCCCAGCGTGTTCATGGCCGCCTGCACGTCGTCGGTGCTCACGACCTGGCGGGTGCCGCCCATGCGCTCGGTGAAGATTTCGGCGATGCGCGCTTCGATGTCGGAGAGCACTTCTTCGCGGCCCTCGGTGGCAGCGAGGTGGCGGCGCAGGGCCTCGAGGTAGCCCGAAAGCACGGCGTAGGCGTCTTCGTCGAGGTGAAAGAGCAGTCCGCCCAGGTTGATGTCAATGGTCTTTTTCATGAGTTCTTCAGGGAGTTTACGGCGTCAACAAACGAGGTCCATTCCGAATTCATGGCGTCCAAAAGGATGCGGCCCGATTCGGTAAGTTGGTAGTACTTGCGGGGGGGGCCCGATTTGGATTCCTCCCAGCGGTAGTCGAGCCATCCGGCGTTTTTCATGCGGGTCAGCAACGGGTACAGCGTGCCTTCGACCACGAGCAGGTCGGCCTGCTTCAGCGCTTCGGAGATGTCGGAGGCGTAGGCCTCTCCGCGTCCCAAAACCCGAAGCACGCAGAGCTCGAGGACCCCTTTGCGCATCTGAGCGCGTGCGTTTTCAGTATTCATTAATGCAAAGATATAAATAAAACTTGGTACTTTGTTTGACATAGTACTAAAAACGTGCCAAAGCTGCGGGGTAAACCTTTTTGCGCCCCGCGGGTTAACCCAAAAATTCCCAACTCCATGCGATACCTCCTGACTGCCCTTGCCCTGCTCGCCGCCGCCAGCTTGTCTGCCCAAACCAACGTACAAGGCGGAATCTACAGCAACACCACCTGGACCCTCGCCAACTCCCCCTACGTGATGACGGGGTCGATCGTGGTCTTCCCGGGTAAAACCCTGACCATCCAACCGGGTGTCGTGGTCAAGGTCCAAAATCCGGGTCCGGGCAACATGTACTACCTCGAAGTGCGCGGCAACTTGGTCGCCCAAGGCACCAAAACCCAGCCCATCGTTTTTGAAAGTGCGGTTCCCGACACCACCTACACGTGGTCCGGAATCTTGGTCAAAGGCACCCAGGGCGGCAGCATCAACTTGAATGCCTTGCACCTCAAAAACGCCTACCACGCCCTGGACAACGACCAATTCGACAGCACCCACCACAGCTGGAAGCACATGCGCTTCGAACACAACTACTTCGGACTCATGTACCCCGGGGGCATGGACGTCGACTCGTCGCTGTTCCGCCACAACCAATACGGGCTGTTCATCAACGGGTACAGCTCCGCGGACACCAACTACATAACGCGGTGCCGGTTTGTGGACAACACGGTGGGCGCCAACGGATTTTACTCCGCCACCGAGTTTTTGGGCTGCGCCTTCGACAGCAATACCTACGGGTACTTTTCGGCCAATCCGTTTATTTTAAACTACATAGGATTCGAGGACTGCGCGTTTAACGCCAACTACCGGGCCGTCGAGTCGCCTGCGGGGGGCTGGATTCGCTCCTGCAGCTTCACCGGCAACGGGCGCGGGATCAACCAGGCCAACTCCTGCATCATTGAGAACTGCACGTTCACGGGCAACGAGTGGGCCGCCGACGTCTACAACGACACCTACTTCACCGACAACTTCGTCGAAAACAACCAAAACGGACTCACCGTGGCCCGCACCACGGCCTGGGGCAATTTGGGCGGCGTACCCGTGGTAGAAGACAACCGACTGTGCGACAATTCGCTCTACAACGTGCTCAACGGCAGCGACTTCAACCTCGAACTGGAGAAAAACTGCTTTTGCCTGTCCGACTCCGCGGCCATTGAGGCGAAGATCTACGACGGCTACGACGACATCACGC
>Ga0222712_10006810_pt1 | contig 11208 bp, 8 predicted proteins | sample C33_657DmetaG_FD_165043 | JGI IMG/M metagenome (GOLD analysis project Ga0222712, IMG submission 165043) | Estuarine water microbial communities from San Francisco Bay, California, United States - C33_657D | ecosystem: Environmental > Aquatic > Marine > Unclassified | place: USA: California... | reverse complement strand
TGACCTGGGACCGGGCGGGCCTCTTCAGCCGCATGGCCGGCGCCTTCGCCGTCGCCGGCATCAACATCGCCTCGTGCCGGGCCTTCTCGCGCGAGGACGACGTCTCGATCGACTTCTTCAAGGTCGTCCTGCCGCTGGGCAAGGAGCCCGCCTCCAAGGAGCGCTTCACCGCGGCCCTCGAGAAGTCCCTGCTCGAAGGCACCGACCTCCTCGCCGAGGTGGCCGCGGAGGAGCAGCGCGCGCTCCTGACCGCGCCGCGGCGCAAGGCCTTCGTGCCGCTCGCCGCCAAGGTGGAGGTCTACTACGAGGTCGAGCTGGCCCGCACCGTCATCGAGATCCAGTGCAACGACCGGCTCGGCCTGTTGTTCCGCATCGGCCGCGCGATCCAGGAGGGCGGATACGCCATCACCTTCGCCAACATCGCCACCGAGCAGGGCTTCGCGATCGATACCTTCTACCTCACGCCCGAACGCGGCCTGAACCGCGACCCTCAGCCGCCCGAAGGCCTGGCGGAGGCGCTGCGTTCGATGGTCAGCTGACCGGCGTCCCCCCTTGCCATGGCGGTGAAATCCGCCATCCTCCCGGGACCGCCATGAATCCGCTGCTTTCGCTCCTGAAATCCGCCCTCATCGTGGTCGCCGCCGTGACCACCCTGCGCGCGGCCGACCCCAAGCCTTCCGCCATGAACCCACCCAAACTTGAAAAAGCCACTTTCGGCGCCGGCTGTTTCTGGGGCGTCGAATACCAATACGCCAAGATTCCCGGCGTGCTGTCGGCCGTCTGCGGTTATGCCGGCGGCAGGACCGAGAATCCGACCTACGAGGAGATCTGCGCCAAGGGCACCGGCCACGCCGAAGTGATCGAAGTCACGTTCGACCCGGCCAAGGTCAGTTACCAGACCCTCGTCGAGTATTTCTTCAAGATGCACGATCCGACGCAGGTCAACCGCCAGGGGCCCGACATCGGCGACCAGTACCGGTCCGTCATCTTCACCCATTCGCCCGAGCAGCAGAAGGTCGCCGAAGACGTGAAGGCCGCCCTGACGCTCGCCAAGGTCTTCGCCCGGCCGATCGCCACCCAGGTCGAGAAGGCTCCCCGGTTCTGGCGCGCCGAGGAGTATCACCAGAAGTACTATCAGTTGCGGGGCAAGAAGCCCTACTGCCATCTGGTGCCCTTCGCCGAAGAGAAGTGAGCCGTGGGCGAACGCCTTGAAGGGACGGATGACGCGCTCCCCGGCTTCGGCCAAGGGGTGCCTGACGCCTTGCCGGAGCGTCGCCGTCCGCTGGCCTCGCGGATGCGTCCGCGTGGTCTCGCCGAGGTGGTCGGTCATGCCGCCTTGCTCGGGCCGGACGCGCTGCTGCCGAGGCTGATCAAGGCGGACACCTTCGGTTCGCTCCTTTTCTATGGTCCGCCCGGCTGCGGCAAGACGACCCTGGCCGAAGTCATCGCCGCCGAGACGCAGTCCTGCGTGGTCCGCGTGAACGCCGTGCTGTCCGGCACGCCGGAACTCCGCGAGATCCTCGCCGACGCCCGCCGGCGGCCGTCGCGCAAGACCGTGCTGGTGGTCGATGAGATCCATCGTTTCAACAAGGCCCAGCAGGACCTGCTGTTGCCGGACGTCGAGGCCGGCATCGTGCGTCTCATCGGGTGCACCACCCATAACCCCGGGCTGTACGTCGTCCCGGCGCTGCTGAGCCGCAGCCACCTCTTCCGCCTCGATCCGCTGACGCCGGAGCAGATCGCGTCCTTCCTGGGCACGGCCCTCGCCGACAAGGAGCGTGGCCTCGGCGCCCTCGGCGTGAAGGCCTCGGAGAAGGTCCTGCGTCAGGTCGCCGAGATGTCTTCGGGCGACCTCCGCCGGGCGCTGAACTGCCTCGAGACGCTCGTGCTCTCGGCGCCCGCCCTCGGCAGCGTCACCGACGAGGCCGTGGCGGCCTTCGCCCGGGAGCGGCGGATCCGTTACGACGACGGCGGCGACGACCATTACGACACCGCCTCCGCCTTCATCAAGTCGGTGCGCGGGGGCGATCCGGACGCCGCGCTCTACTGGCTTTTCCTGATGCTCGAAGGCGGCGAGGAGCCCCGCTTCATCGCCCGCCGCCTGGTCATCTGCGCCTCCGAAGACGTGGGTCTCGCCGATTCGCGCGCCTTGGGCGTGGCCACCTCGGCCTTCCAGGCCTGCGAGATGGTCGGCCTGCCCGAATGCGAATACGCCCTGGCGCACGCGACGCTCTTCCTCGCGCTTTCGCCGAAGAGCAACAGCGTCACCACGGCGATCGGCGCGGCCAAGGCGGCGGTCCGCGGTCAGCCCCGCCAGGAAGTCCCCCTGCATCTCAAGGACGCGCACAACAGCGTCAACAAGGCCCTCGGCCAAGGCGGCGCCTATCGTTACAGCCACGATTACCCGGAGGCCGTCAGCGGACAGGATTACCTCAGCCGTCCGTTGTCGCTGTATCATCCCGGCGTCGCCGGCGCCGAGCCGCAGCTCGCCGAGCGGCTCGCCCGCTGGCGGGAGCTCAAGGCGGCCATCAGGAAGAAGGACGGACGCCCGTGAGCAAGACCGCGCCGCGCCTGCCGTGGTTCGGTCCCGGCAAGTTCCCGCTCTACCTGGCGCCCATGGCCCGGCATACCGACGTGGCGTTCCGCCAGCTCTGCAAGGAGCAGGGCGCCGACGTCATGGTCACGGAGTTCGTGCAGTCGGAGGCTTTGGTCCGGGACAACGCGAAGGCCTGGGAGATGGTCGATTTCACGGAAGGCCAGCGGCCCATGGGCGTCCAGATCTTCGGCGCCACGCCGGCTTCGATGGCGAAGGCGGCCCGGCTGGTCTGCGACCGCATGCGACCGGACTTCCTCGACCTCAATTTCGGCTGCCCGGCCCACAAGGTCATCGAGCAGAACGCGGGCTCGGGCCTCCTGCGTTGCACGCCCTTGCTTTACGACCTCGTCAAGGCGGTGAAGGACGCCATCCCGGACGTCCCGCTGACCGCCAAGATGCGCCTGGGCTGGGACCATTCGACGATCGTGGCCGTGGAGGTCGCCGGTCGGCTCGAGGCGCTCGGGGTCGAGGCCTTGGCGGTCCACGGCCGCACCAAGGAGCAGGGCTATTCCGGCGAAGCCCATTGGGGGTGGATCGCCCAGGTGGCGGCCGCGGTCGAGATTCCCGTCGTCGGCAACGGTGACGTGAAGGACGGCGCCTCCGCCTTGGTCCGCAGGAGGGAAGCCGGGGTGTCGGGCCTGATGATCGGCCGGGCGGCGCTGGGCAACCCATGGATCTTCGGACAGATCAAGGCGGCCTTGGAGGGCAGGGCGGGGGACGGCGCCGAAACAGGCTTCCGGGCCCGCTGGGATTGCATGATCCGCCTGGCGGAGCTCACCATCGAGGTGCATGCCTCGCGGCTGGGCCATCGCGACGTCCGTTGGATGCTCGACCGCCTGCATCCGCTCACGCACGGGCTGCCGGGCTCGCGTAAGCTCCGCGACCGTCTCCGCCATTGCCTGAGCTTGGATGACTTGCGTCGGCTGCGCGACGAGCACCTTGCCGAAGCGGTGAAGTGAATTAAAACCCCTATTCACAGGGGAACGGTGAGCAGGTGACGGTCGTGCAACAGAAACCTCACTTTCTTATCTACAGGGGGGCTGTTAATAACCTGTGCAGGGCTTGCACTTGTCCCTCGCCTGCGCGCCATCACAAATGCGTCTCGATTCGCACCCCTCGGATCATTCCTGGCCCCTTCGCTGGACGACAAACGAAGGCTTACCTTTTTGCACCTCACAAACCACCTTTAACCAACGACTTACGACTCATTCAACTTCTGTGTCCGAACTGGCATAAAAGCAGCCAAAGAATCGAGTCCGTCATCTTGACGATAGTTTTACAAAAATACCTCACTTTCGGGCTTCCAAAGAGCCTGTGAACAACCTTTCTCAACCCTCCCCCTTTCTCATGTCCTCTTCTGTCAGCCACCTCTCCCTTTGGGAAACCGCCAAAACCGAACTCCGTAACGCGCTTCCCCGGGCCGACTTCGAAACCTGGATCTCTTCCCTGCAGCCGCTCAGCATCCTCGAGGGCAAAGTCCTCGTCCTGGAAGCCCCGTCCGTCCTGACCGAAGCCTGGGTCAACAGCAACTACGCCGAGATGCTCCGTCGTCAGCTCACGCTGGTCGCCGGACGTAACATGGATTACCGCCTGACCGCCTCCGTCGACGCCGCCCGTGAGGTCGCTCCGGCGGCGGCTCCGGCCACCCGTGCCTCGCGTCAGCCCGCCGTTTCGCCGGCTCCGGCGATCAAGGCCACCAACACCTTCGAGAACTTCATCGTCGGACCGGAGAACGAGATGGCCCACGGCGCCTCGCTCGCCGTCGCCAAGGAGCCCGGCCACTATTACAACCCGCTCTTCATCCACGGCCCGACCGGCCTGGGCAAGACCCACCTGATGCACGCCATCGCGCATTCGGTCTACGCCGCCAATCCCCAGGCCCGCATCGCCTATATTTCCTCCGAGACCTTCACCAACGACTTCATCCAGGCGCTCCAGGCCGGCAACGTCGCCACGTTCCGTCGTCGTTACCGTGAACTCGACCTCCTGCTGATCGACGACATCCACTTCCTCGCGGGCAAGGAGTCCACCCAGGACGAGTTCTTCCACACCTTCAACGAGCTCCATAACAACCACAAGCAGGTCGTCCTGACCAGCGACCGCCCGGCCTCGGAGATCGCCAAGCTCCAGGAACGCCTCGTCTCCCGCTTCCAGTGGGGCATGGTCTGTTCCATCCAGGCTCCCGGCCTCGAGACCCGCATCGCTATCCTGCGCCAGAAGGCCGCCGCCCGCGGCCTCGAACTCCAGCCGGAGATCGCTGAGTTCATCGGTTCCCGCATCGCCCGGAACGTCCGTAACCTCGAAGGCGCCGTGACCCGCATCGTCGGCCTCACCGGTATGACCCGCAAGCCCCTCGAGCTGGCCCAGGTCGAGAAGCTCCTCCACGACATCCTCGTCGAGGAGGCCAGCCACACCCTGACCGCCGAGGTCATCCAGCGTAAGGTGGCCGAGCACTACCGCATCCAGATGTCGGACATGACCTCCAAGCGCCGGATGCAGAACATCGCTTTCCCCCGTCAGGTCGCCATGTACCTCGCCACCCAGCTCACGGGCATGTCCCTGGTGTCGATCGGCCAGGCTTTCGGCGGCCGCGACCACGGCACGGTCATCCACGCCCGCAAGACGGTCGTGAATCAGATGGAAGTGGACGCGAACGTACGGCGTACGGTCGAATATCTCCGCGCCCAGCTGTCGATGAACCGGTGAATTTCAGTGCTCAGTGATGCAAAAGGGCCCGACGTGTGTCGGGCCCTTCCTTTGGCGGGGGTCGGGCGGGGGTGCTGGCCAGCCTTGTCTTGCTTCTCCGCCGGGACCGGTCTCAATGCGGGGGTTCCTTCGTAGTCTTTCCCAGGGGAGTCCGACACCGGACTGAGATGAGGCCATGCCTCGAACCCTCGTACCTGATGCGCTTCGGCGCCGTAGGAAGCGGATCGTGCAGCCCAGTCACCCATCCCCGTTTCCGCGAGCCTGTCAGGTCCGCGCGGAATATCCTATCCTCCTTCCTTCCGCCCCCATCCATCTTTCCTGAATCCTTCCATGGTCTCCGACAACAAGCCCACCTCCTTCCCGAACTCGACGCGCGTCTACGTCCCGGGATCGCGTCCTGACATCCTCGTGCCGATGCGCGAGGTGAAGCTCGCCGACACCTCCCGCCCCGACGGCACGAAGTCTCCGAACGAGCCCGTCCGCATCTACGATACCTCCGGTCCCTGGGGTGATCCCGCCTTCCATGGCGACGTCGAGAAGGGGCTCCCGGCCATCCGCGCCGCCTGGATCCTCGAGCGGGGCGACGTCGAGGCCGTCCCGGGCCGTGAACTCAAGCCGGAGGACGACGGTTATCTTTCGTGGAAGCACGCCGAGACCGCCCAGCGCGCCACCTCCCGCAACCGGCTTGTCCAGTTCGACCGGGCCGACCGCAAGGTCTACAAAGGCAAGCCGGGCCAGCGTCCGACGCAGCTGGCCTACGCCAAGCAGGGCATCATCACCCCGGAGATGGAGTACATCGCCATCCGCGAGAACATGCGGCTCGCGGCCCAGGCCGAGTCGGCCCGCCGCCACGACCTGACTTTCCAGCACAAAGGCGAATCCTTCGGCGCGGCCATCCCCAAGGTCATCACCCCGGAGTTCGTCCGCTCCGAAGTCGCCCGCGGTCGCGCCATCATCCCGGCGAACATCAACCATCCGGAGCTCGAGCCGATGATCATCGGCCGCAACTTCCTGGTGAAGATTAACACCAACATCGGCAACTCGGCCGTGGCTTCCTCCATCGAGGAGGAGGTCGAGAAGATGCGCTGGTCCATCAAGTGGGGAGGCGACACGCTCATGGATCTCTCCACCGGCAAGAACATCCACCAGACGCGTGAGTGGATCCTGCGCAACTGTCCCGTGCCCGTCGGCACCGTGCCCATCTACCAGGCCCTCGAGAAGGTCAACGGCCGCGCCGAAGATCTCACCTGGGAGATCTTCCGCGATACGCTCATCGAGCAGGCGGAGCAGGGCGTCGACTACTTCACGATCCACGCTGGCGTACGCCTGGCCTACATCCCGCTGACCGCCCGGCGCGTCACTGGCATCGTCTCCCGCGGCGGCTCGATCATGGCGAAGTGGTGCCTGTCGCACCACAAGGAGAACTTCCTCTACACGCATTGGAACGAGATCTGCGACATCATGGCCGCCTATGACGTCAGCTTCTCCATCGGCGACGGCCTCCGCCCCGGCTCGATCGCCGACGCCAACGACGAAGCCCAGTTCGCGGAGCTCAAGACGCAGGGCGAGCTGACGAAGCGGGCCTGGGACCGCGGCGTGCAGGTCATGAACGAGGGCCCCGGCCACGTGCCGATGCACATGATCAAGGAGAACATGGACAAGCAGCTGGAGTGGTGCCACGAGGCCCCGTTCTACACGCTCGGGCCCCTCACGACCGACGTCGCCCCGGGCTACGACCACATCACCTCCGCCATCGGCGCCGCGATGATCGGCTGGTACGGTACCGCGATGCTCTGCTACGTGACCCCCAAGGAGCACCTCGGCCTGCCCAACAAGAACGACGTCCGCGAAGGCGTCATCGCCTACAAGATCGCCGCCCATGCCGCCGACCTCGCCAAGGGCCACCCCGCCGCGCAGATCCGCGATAATGCGCTCTCGAAGGCCCGGTTCGAATTCCGTTGGCCCGACCAGTTCGCCCTGGCGCTGGATCCTGAGCGCGCCCAGGAGTACCATGACGAGACCCTGCCGCAGGAGTCGGCCAAGACGGCGCACTTCTGCTCGATGTGCGGCCCGAATTTCTGCTCGATGCGCATCTCGGACGACATCCGTAAGTTCGCCGACGCCCAGGGCGTCTCCGAAGCCGAGGCGCTCGCCAAGGGCATGGAGGAGAAATCAAAGGAATTCCGCGAAAAGGGCGGCGAGATCTACCAGTAATAGGCTCAGGCGGTCAACGGTCGGCGGTAAGCGGTCAGGATGAGGTCCTGGTCCTTGCCGTATGCCGCTGACCTCTGTTACCGCATCTTTGTCGCCTTCTCTGTCCGTCAACCCCCGCCCACTGACCATTTTGTCTTCTGCCAAACAGTCCCCCACCGCTTGGTACGACTCCCCGTTGTACTACGACATGGTGTACGCGGACTATACGAAGAAGGAGACGCGTTTCATCGAGGGCATCATGAAGAGGCATGGCCCGGAGCTGACCGGCCCCATGCGGGTGCTGGAGCCGGCCTGCGGGTCGGGTCGCCTCCTCGAATCCCTCGCCGCCCGCGGACACGTCGTCCATGGTTTCGACCTTAACAAACACCAGGTCGCCTTCGCCCGGAAGCGCCTCAAGGCCAAGGGCCTGAAGGGCAGGGTGTGGCGCGACCGGCTCCAGGATTTCACGCTCCCCGAGGGCGCCCGCTACGACGTCGCCCACTGCTTCGTCAGTACTTTCAAATACGTCGACACCGAAGCCGGCGCCGTCCGTTCCCTGCGGCGGATGGCGGCGGCGCTCCGTCCGGGCGGACTCCTGCTGCTCGGGCTGCATCTGACGGACTATCGGAACAGTCCGCCCGACCATGAACGCTGGATCGGCCGTCAGCCGGGCATCCGCGTGGTGAGCGACACCTGGTCCGCTCCCGCCGACCGTAGGTCACGGACCGAAGCCATGCGTACCCGGATGCGCATCACCGAAAAAGGTCGGACCCGCGTCGAGGAGACCCTTTGGGATTTCCGCACCTATTCCCCGGGGGAGCTGAAGTCGTTGTTGGCCAAGGTGCCCTCGCTCCGTTTGGTGGCCTGCCATGATTTCCACTACGACCTGTCATCGACCCGTAAGATCGACCTGGCGTATTCGGATGTCCTCTTGGTTTTACGGCAGAAGTGAAACTGATTAGATAAATTAAACAGATACGGGCTTTTGTTAGTATCTGTTGTTCCGTAACTTGTGCGAAGAGATGGCTTCTTCGTTTAACAAGAAAGCGGTTCCCGAGCAATTCGCGGACAGGCTGATGGGAGACATCCTTGAAAATAAGTTCGGGACAATTTTGCCGTCGGTACGTGAGTTGGTCGTCCGCTACGGCCTGAATCAGGTGTCGATCCACAAGGGCATCACCATTTTGGTGCAGCGCGGCATGCTTAAGAATCACGGGCCGCGTCGTCGCCTGACGATCGTCGCACCTCCGGCCTTGAAGGGTGAATGCGGCTGTAAGCAACGAGGCGTCGCTTGCTGTAGTCCGCTCATCTTCGTCGGCGCTGATCCATCTGAGGTCAACTCGACGCTCATGATGGCGACGCATGACGTCCAGCAGGCTTCCAGGGCCAACGGTGGCAACTGCGTCACCATCGTGCTCGCGGGGCTCTCCGACAAAGCCAAATCCGATGCGGTCAAGGCGGCCATGTTGGAGCACAAGCCATCCCACGTGCTGCTCATGTACTGCGACCAGGGTGTCTATGAACTCGTGGCGAAGCGCTCCGTCCGGATCGCCATCCTCGGAGGGGGCATTTCTTCCCGGAAGGCCGTCCGTCTGGCGGCTGACATGGCGCTGCTTGCGGCTGCGTCCTTCGCCGATCTGGCCGCATTAGGGCATCGCAAGCTCCGTCTGGTGCAGCTCGGGCGCGTGGCCGATCCCGCGGCGGTGCGTCGTCTCGAGGAGTTTTCCATGCAAAACGGTCTGGATGCTCGGGTGGTGTTCGGTGACGTGCTGGACATGCCTTCGATGAAGCGGACGCTCGAAGCGGCGCTCAAGGCCGGTGTCACGGCTTTCGCCTTCCCGCGCCCCGAGGACTTCGTCCTCGCCAACGCTTTCTTCGACACCGCCGGCGTGAAGGTGCCTCGCGACGTCTCCACCGTCATGCTGCTCAGCGGTCCTTATGATTTCATGCAGGCCAAGCAGCCGGCTCATTTCAAGATCACCAAGGATTCCATCATTTCCTTGGTGCTTGGCTGGTTTGAGTTCGGCGAGAATCGTTCGGAGCGCATCACTCGTGAGACGATCGTCACCTATGTCCGAGGCCTGACGACCGGTCCGGTGCGAGGTCGGCCTGAAACGACGTCAAGGTTGTCATGACGTGCCATGTCACCTGACCTCTGGCTCCGGGTCGAGGCCGGGTGAAGGCGTCCTCCCTCATGAAGAGGCGCGAATCCTTCCATGGACTGGTCAGATCCGCTTCATCACCGACTTCGCGATTCCCTGGATGGTGAGGGAGGTGGACGGGATGAGGTCAGGGTAATTCGGATTCTCGGCCTTCAGGTAGACCTTGGTGCCCTGCTTGATCAGGCGTTTGAGGGTCGTCTCGCCGTCGATGAGCGCGGCGACGATGTCGCCGTGCTTCGGGATGCCGGGTTCGACGATGACCGTGTCGCCGTCGTTGATGTCGGCGTCGATCATCGAGTCTCCGCGCACGCGCAGGGCGAAGGATTCCGGAGCGCGCCGGCGGGCGTTGGGGGAGACGGGCACCTGCATGGCGTCAAGGACGCCGGATGACTCGGTGTGGTCAGGGAAGCCCGCCGCGATCGAGCCGGCGAACTTGACGTTTTCGAAAGCAATGGCGTCGTCGCCCGGACCTTCGTACCGGATGACGGTCTCGGAGGTGTCGGCGATGACTTCCGGGACGATCTTGTAGGCGCGGGCCGCGCCCGGGATCCGCTGGAGGACGCCCTTGCGTTCCAGCGCCTGGAGATGGCCGAAGACCGCGTTGGTCGACGCGAAGCGGAACTTAGCCTGGATGTCCCGGATGCTCGGCCAGTAGGAGTGTTCGGTCACGTGCTCCTTCATGTACTCGAGGATGGCCCGCTGCTTCTTGGTCAGTTCTTCCATGGTGAACGCATGTTCTATGAAAACTTGTTCACTGTCAAGCGGCCACCCGCCTGAGCCCTGAAAGTTGCTCAATAACCCCCGAATCTGGCCTCAAATTCGCGTAAAGTGAGCTCCATGCCCGAATAGTAGCGCGCGCAAAGGTCCAGGGACCGGTGGCGGATGGCCGCAGGCACCCCCCAGAGTGCTTGGCTGATCGAACCCGTGATGGCGGCCAAGGTGTCGGCGTCGCCTCGGATCGAGGCGGCGAAGCGGACGGCGGACTCGAAGTCGGGCGTGCCTGCGGCGATCGCGAGGCACTCGGGTACGCAGCCTTGGCAGGACTCATCATACCGGTGTGTCCGGCGGACATGGTCGAGATCAGGGAGCGGGCCGTAGAAGTTTTCGGCCACCGCCCGTACCGCGGCGGGGTCACGGGTCCGCCGGGCCGTCCAGATCGCGGCCGCCACCGCTTGGGCTCCTTTGATGCCCTCGGGATGGGCGTGCGAGGGGCGGGCGCTGAGCGTGGCATGCTCGAGCACCGTCGCGAGGTCCTCGAACGCCCAGGCCACGGGCGAGACGCGCATGGCCGAGCCGTTGCCGAACGAGTTTCTTTCGCCCGGGGCTCCGTCGTAGACCCAGCCGAGGAAACCTCCGCCGAAGGCGGCCGAGAGCGGCGCGGCGTGTCCGTGCTGTTCGTAATGGCTGACCATCCCGACGATCCTCGGCTTGTAGTCGTATTCGCCCTTGAGGATGGCTTCCGCCACGGCCCAGGTCAGCAGGGAGTCATCCGTCGGACAGGATTTCTCCGCGAACAACGGGAAGGTCGGATCGTCGTTGCGACTGAATTCA
>Ga0222712_10006809_pt1 | contig 11210 bp, 16 predicted proteins | sample C33_657DmetaG_FD_165043 | JGI IMG/M metagenome (GOLD analysis project Ga0222712, IMG submission 165043) | Estuarine water microbial communities from San Francisco Bay, California, United States - C33_657D | ecosystem: Environmental > Aquatic > Marine > Unclassified | place: USA: California... | reverse complement strand
GTTCAGTGTTTCTTATACCCAAGGATCAGTGGAACAGACAACAACCTAAGAAATTAGAATTCTTCAAAGACATCAATTATCATCAGGCACAGTTTAAATCTGAACAACCCCATAAGTTCTTAGCAGATACTTCTGCTGACAATCTTGCTTCGGGGGTACATCATATTAGACATCTTGGTGATTTTAATAATCTTGTGCTTCGTTGCTGTGAGTCTAGTCCCACAGAAATGTTTTATCTGTTCTTAGATCATCAACAACCCCTAGAATGGTTGTACAGAGATTTACCGGATCCTGGATGGAATCAAAGCACAGTCTATCATTTTCATAAACCCAATCAAAAGTATGGCGAAATATTCTTGATCAACAAGCGAAAGTATTTGGCCACAGCAGTGTCTGACTTTGCTGATCTAGATGATGTCATGTATGTGGCTGTTGAAACTATAAAACCCGTGCAATATCGTGCAGTGGTACTTCAGCACACTGACCAAGAGTCGCATGTGTGTAATCAATATTTCTCAACATCTTATGTGAGATTTTTTGGCAACTATCTAAGCACGTTTAAAAGACTGCCCAAGGTCAAAGATAAATTATGGGTGTTCACAGATCTCAGTGACTACGAAAATTTTGATTGGAACTATTTGCCTGCACCCTGGGACTCAAAGATTGATGTGTGGCCTGCCGGTAATCAAAAACAGGGTGACACATTTTTATTAAGTGCAGAATTTTTAAGATCGGTGGATCAACTTCAGTATATACACGATTGGCCAAACATTGACTATGACCATGAACCAGTGATTAGACAACCATGGCCTGTAATTTGGTATTGGGGAGACAACCTTGCTGACATTGTCAAGTCAGTGGAATTCAATGCAGATTACTTGTATTTTAATCACACAGATATCAAAAACGTAGAACTACAAGAGCCCAGTTTCTGGGCCGAACCTAACATATATGATCAAGGTGGTAGAGGTGCTCATGCTTTGATACCCAAGCAGGCTAAGTCTGTGATCGAAAGACAGATCTACGATTACGAATTTATTATTCGAACACCTAATTCTAGAACAGTGGAGTTTCCGCAAAATGTATTTTTTATCAGTTATGACGAAACTAATGCAGATGCTAACTTTGAAGAACTACTCAAACAAACCCCTAACGTGGGAAGAGTACACGGAATTCAAGGAATGGTACCTGCACTAAAAAAATGTGCAGAGTCTGCAACCACTCCGTGGTTCTGGGCAGTTTTTGGCAAGACTAAAATAGTGGAAAATTTCAATTGGTCATGGACACCTGACTTTTTTAAGAATCCCTGTAACTATGTGTTTCATGGCTACAATCCTGTGCTAGAACACAGTTATGGTCATGGTGGAGTTATTCTATACAACACTGAATGGGTTCAGGATGTCAAAGAGTGGGGTTTTGATTTTACCATGAGCTATGAATTAGAAACTGTGCCCATAGTCAGTACCTATGTTGACTATGCCAATACTCCCATGACAGCATGGCGCACCGCAGTTCGAGAAGGATATAAATTAGCCTATCATTTGAATCAACGACCCAGTGTGGAAGATCAATTCATATTAGATCTATGGTTAAACAAACAAGCAACCACCCACGGACCGTGGAGTAGATTAGGTGCCCACATGGGACAAGAATTATTCAAACAAGGTGTGAGCTATCAACTTCTAATGGATTGGGACTGGCTCAAACAAATGTTTGATAATTTACTTGCTGTCTCCGAGGTGCCACAAGAGTGTTTCGCATATCCTATTGACCTGCTTGTAGTTAAGATAGGCATGCATAGGTAAACACAGACATGTGTTAGCATGTTCTTCTGTATAAGGCAATCTACTAACAGGCAAATTTGCAAAAGCACCTTGTAGGTGCAAGGGTATGGGATATTGCATACCACATTGAATGCCAGCCTTGGTCAGTAATTCAAAAATTTCATTTCTAGTAGGTATCTGTACCACATACTGGTTCCAAGTATGATTAGCCCATGGTGCAAGTTTTGGTACCAACACATCAGTGCCTTGCAGTATTTTCGTATACATGGCCGCGGCCTGTCTTTTGTTAGTCAATGCCCAAGACTGTCTATCTAGTTTAACAGTTAATACCGCAGCCTGTACAGCATCCATGCGTTGATTCCAACCTAGATGCGTGTGTACATATTTTTTAGATCTACCGTGATTGCTGAGTTGACGCACACGATCAATGAACGCTGAGTCTCCGCTGACACCACCTGCATCGCCAATGGCTGATAAATTTTTACCTGGATAAAAACTCCAACACTGTGCATCAACCCATGTATGGGGATTGGTACCTTGATATCGAATACCCCAACTCTGTGCGGCATCTTGAATTAGTTTGATACCCTGGGATCTAAATTTCTGCCAGATTTCAAAATCCACACTTTGCCCATAGAGGTCAACTAAAATAATTGCTCGTGTTCGATCTGTGATCTTTCTAGACACTGAATTGATGTCTAAGAGATAGTATTCATCAATGTCAGCAAACACAGGTATGGCTCCAACCTGCGATACCATTTCTGCGGTGCTCATAAAAGTCATTGATGGTACAATGACTTCATCCCCGGGTTTGATGTCTAGGGCCAATAAAGACAGATGTAAAGCACTGGTGCCAGAAGCCACACCCACAAAATCACAGCCTAGTTGATCTTTGACCTTTGATTCAAATTCTTCAACTGCTGAACCTAGAATAAAATTATCTGAATCTAGACAGCGTTGTATGGCCGCGTCGATTTCTTTCTTTTGATCTAAATATTCGGATTGAAGATCTGCATATTTTATACCAGCCACTCTCTGACTCCAAGTTCATTAAGTTCGTTTTGTTGTTTGACAAGCATAGTTATCATGTGATCAGATGTGTCTAAAAACTTTAGATCATCATGTGATACCTGTATTTTTGGTTTTGCCAGCCAATCGGTGATTAAATTTTGCAAACTGTTTTCTTTGACATTGCCTATGACATGTTTGCTCTGTCCTGGACGATTTGGAAAAACATCATGATAAGAATAAACATCTCCGCTGACATCTACCACTGCTGATATTTGTGGAAATGCCCAAGGCAACAATGAATCAGTGTGTGCAATTCCGCCTATGTTTTTATCAAACTGCAAAGGCCAAAGTGTGTAACCATAGTCCACAGACTTTGATACTTTGTTCAGTCTCTGTAACAGATCTTTGATCTTAGATCTTTCGTTGTTGTCTAAATACCAACGATTTTGACTGCTGTCTTCTCGTATGCTGACCCAATCAAAGCCGCGTGTTTCATTGTTAATGGTTTCTACCCAATCAATGAATTTTTCAAATCTATCAAGTTGACCACCTAGTACCACAAAATTTACACCCACTGGCATGCTACTGCGACCTAAGAAGTTTTTTATTTTTTCTAGTACTGTGTGCCCACGAGCATGTTCTGTGGTATCAGTGTATGTGTCTTGATCATGACCGTAGATACTAAAACGTATGCTGTCTAAGAGATTCACACCTAGTTGTAGATCTAACCAGTTGTTGGTAAAATTAAATCCGTTGGTATACATTTCAGCACGTAGACCCTGCCGTTTGATAGACAGGATGATGTCACTGATGTATTTGTTGGTAGTAGGTTCAAGTCCACCACTGAGCCGCAGAGTTTTTTGATGATTTGGCACTTGCACATGTTCTGCTAAAACCTTCTCAAACATATCTTTGCTTTGTGCAGACAGGTTGTTGGCAAATTGTGTGCCTTCTCTGCGTCCACAAAAGCCGCAGGCAAATTGACAGGTTATTCCCGGATAAAAACCTAGTCTACTGGGATATGCAGTTTGATTATGTACTGCTTGATTGAAGTTTGTTTGATTTCTCACAGCATCTATGCTGTGCCAGTATTGCCGAGAAGGTTGACTCTGTAACCAAGTTTTCTGTTTGATGATCTTAACAGCATTTTCAAATTCATCTAAGGTTATGCCCTGTTCTTTGATAAATTTTTTAGGACTGTAGAATGGATTTGAACCATAGATTTCCAGCACTGCGGACACAATACTAGTCATTGAAAAACTCTCGAGCTAGTTCCACGGGCAGATATTTGTCATAGTATTCGGCATGAATCCATTTGAAAGGCCATGGTCTCATTGATATCCACTGTGGTAGATGTTGTTTGAAATCACAATCATTATTGATACTAAAATCTAAACCACCCCAATGTTGTTCGTATGTGCTGACTCCTTGATGTTGTATGGTAAACTGATCTTTGAGTCTAAGATTACTGAGTCCAAAGAGATTGTTGGAAAAACTTTGTTCTTTGATATTGTCAAAGTTGAGATAGTTGTGAACAGAAATTTTAGATCGTCCTGGATAGTAGTGATCAATGATTTGATCACCATCAAAATAAAAACAGATTTCAGTGAGACCTTTGCCTTGAAAGTGATTCTTGATTTTACCTTGAACTATAGCAGATGCGGTTCGACCACTGAACCATGTCATGTGATCAGAGTGAAATTTTACCTTGGACAATGATTTTTGATTTGATCTTTGTACGGGCCAACTGTTGACACCGTTAATTTTAACATCTAAAATGTCGTGATCTGTTTGTGCAATCACTGATTGATCTAAAGGATCAAACACATCAAATACATCAATGATCTCAAATATCAAAGAATTCCAACCTTGTTTGACGTCTATGTCAATGTTGACTTCTTTGCATTCTACTGTGTCCTCTAAATAACAAGAACCGTTCCAATAAATCCTACAGTAGGGATATTGAAACGGTTCAGGGATTTTAGAAAATAGTTCTAAACTAAGATTGTTCACTGTTATCAAAAAGTTTTATTATGGCATCAATTATATGACTCTCAAGTTTATCAAAGTTCACTGAGAACTCTACGGATTTTAAATCTTTTTTTCTAGACTCGATGGCTCGATCAATGGCTTCACCTATGTTATCATCCCGGGGGTCAACGAGGTCAGATAGTTTTATGCTAATCTCGTCCCCGGAATGTGTTATGAACTTCACAGTATCGATCAGTTCAACAGGTATTTGTCTTAAAGGTACATCATCGATGATCTCTGACCATCTTGCCACGCTGTCTCCGGTGAATCTAATCCATCGAAAATTATCTTTGCTTGGGTGGTCTGCCACGACGAACTTGCCTTAAACTGGGATCCAAAGAGTATGCTTCTTCTCTTAGACGCTGTGATTCAGATTGTAGATCGTTGATCTGTGCTTCTAACATATCGGCACGTGACAACATCTGTCTGGCTGTGTCTTGAGTCATTGCGGGCTCTTCTACTATCTCAGTGGTCTGTGGTTTGTTACCAGCATTACCTCGAATTAGTCTATTAATGTCGCTGAGTTTTACTGCTGTGCCTCTGTTAGGGGTCAGCATGATTTTTTCAGAAGGTAGTTTTTGCAGATACTTAGAGTTGTGCAAAACTTCCAACATATTTTTTCCGTCAGCGAAATATCTACGGCTCATGATTTCGCCAATGTCAGTGCTTTGTTGTCCTTCATCACTTTCGACTAATTTCATTAGTCCTTCGTGATAGATATCGGGCAAAGTATCACTGCCTACAACTAGACAGTTATCTGGCTCCCCCGGCACTTCACGAAATACAACCACGCATCGCGTACCTGTATTTTCTACTACACCTACATGTTTTACCATTGTAGTCATTTTATCTCCTTAGGATTGTGGTGTACCTGGTTCCTCTGTTGTACCTTCAGCAGGGGCCTGGGCTTGTTGTGCCGCTTTGGCGGCTTCTAGAAACTGTTGAATTCTATTGTAAAGAATACCAACTGCCGCTAGTTCGGGTGCTTTAAATGCACCACGTTGTGTTACAGTGTCAATGACTGTAAGCATGGTTTGTAGATCGTTTAACCCAAGTGTTACTGGCGGTGCCTGCTCTGCCTGGGCTTCTGGTGCAACTTGCTCGTTAGTTTGGTCTGTCATAATGTCTCCTTGATAAACTGAGTATATAATTATTTATGAGGTATTTTTTACTAGATATTTTTCTTTGCGTAAGGTTCCAAATTGGGAGGAGTCCAACCCACTGGTTTCAGTACTTTGCCGTCTTCTCGTTTGCGAACTTTTCCTGTGTCTCGATCAATCTTAGCAAAGTTAGTACGCATGACTTCTTTCCATGCACCTTCGGCATCAAAGCCTGCGCTATGGATAGCACCAATAGTAACAACAAGAATATCAATTAGAGCATCTAACTGTTCAACATGATCCCCTTGTGCCACTGCGGCATTGAGTTCTGTGAATTCTTCTGCAATAAGATTTCTGTAAAGTTTATATTGTGAGTCATTGAATTCGCCTACAGTTTGATCGCAGGCTCGCATAAACTTTTCTTGATCACGAAATGGATTAGACATCTGATGTAAACTCCTTGGCAAGAGGGAAAACTTTGGCAATTACTTCAGCACAGGCTCGAGCAACCTCTTGATGCTCTAATTGGGTACCATTGGCACTTCGCAGTTCAATAAAGTGTACCCAAGAACGCAGAGTACCATTCATGTACAGTCTACTTTCAATGAGTCCCTCCGGAAGCACAGCACGAGCCTGCTCTTTGGCTATGCCATTATCGATAGCCCACTGGTAGGCCATTCTGGCTTCTGTGATGACATTGTTTTGCCTAAGTTCCCATTCTCTTTGTAGACGTTGGTCATCCGTGGCGATACTGTTCTGTCTATTTTTGGGATCTTGAAGTCGTGCTTCTCGACGTACGAACGAGAGATCCTTAGTAGGGTCAGCATATCGCTGACTGAACTCTTGAAAACTAAATGATCGATGTCTGAGGATCTGACGGGCAATATCCCTGGTGGTGGTAATTTCGATGCAGGCTGAGACCATTTCCAATGGTGACCAGTGCTGGTGTTTGACCAAATATTTGATGAGTCGTTCTGATGTTTCGGTGTTAATTTGGTTTGATGGATTGCTGACACGGGCGCAATACGCAATGAGTTCTTGTGCATCTGCGATGCCCATGTCTCTAAATTCGCCTGTGGGTTGTGAATATGATACGAGTTTAACATTCATTTTGGTTCCTTGATAAAACAGAAAAAGGTCGAGCAAGCCCGACCTTGTAATTTGCTGTATGCAGTTTATTGATTTTTGCCGATGTGTGCATACAGTCCAAACGGCGGAGTAATGCGTTCTTCGCCATGGATGATAAAGATAGTGTCACAGTAGTTTTCGTCTCCCCACGAACCCCACGGATATCCATCTGTAAACATAATAAACTTCTTAGGCACATAATCTTCTTGTTTGAAGTAGTTAAACACACAATCAAAGTCTGTACCACCACCGCCCTTGACTTCATAGTTATTGATGTCATCGGCGCTGTAAGAATTAATGTCTTCTACGTTATATACAGAGGTATCAAAAGTTAGAATTTTAAGGTTGAAGTCTTGAAACTGGTCCAGAATGCTTTTGATCTCGCTGAGAAAATCTCGGCACATGACATCGCTGATAGAACCTGAAGCATCAATGGCCACACAAATATCAATGGTCTCTTGGTTTTTCATACCGGGCAAGCAGATACCGCTACTGAACGTCTTACGATTGGGACGTTGAAAAGTGTAGTCATCTTTGAGCACACTTTGGATCTGCTGGCGAAGCATTTCACGCCAATTAAGTTTGGGCTCAGTGAGCTCTTTGATAAGACGCTTGACACCTGCAGGAGCATTGCCAGCGGCCTTAGCGGCACTGATCATTGCTTCTTTGAGCTCATTGCGAATTTGCTCTTGTTCTTCTTTGCTGAGAGTAGGAGCCTTGCCAGAACCTTTCTTGTTGCCTTCGGGACCTTCTTGGTCACCACTGCCACCGCCTTGACCTTCTTCGTCACCACTTTCGTTGGGATCTAGGTGATAGTCAAAAATAGTTACATTGATCTTTTCGGCATTTTCATAAATGTCGTCGTAGATTTCTTCAGCAAACTTGCCCCGATATTTGGGATCATAAATGATGGGTACAGCCTTGACACGCTCTCCTACATTTTCTTGAATAAGAATATCGTTGACTGAGTAGTCACAGGCAATGTTCCACAAGCGAGCATCTCGCTCGTCACGCCGGAAACAATGTTCAAACACCGCATGAAGAACTTCGTGTCCAAAAAGAAATTCTAGTTCTTTGATGCTGAGCTTGTTGACAAAGTCGCGATTATAATAAAAATTACGTCCATCTGTGGCCGCTGTGGGAAGCCAGCCATCATCAGTACAGTCAATGAGTTTCATGCGAGTAGCCATGTTGCCAAACCAACTTTGTTTAAGCAAGAGGCCAATACGAGCAGTAATGAGTTTCTCTTCAACGGCTGTAGTCATAAAATGCTCCTAGGTTTACAGTATATAGTATATATTATACACTCAAAATCCTAATTTGTCAAGTTCTATGTGTGGCATTTTAACAACAAAAACACCACAAAAATCAAAGACTTAGTTCCTGTTTTTCTCTCGTTTTACCGGAGTTTGCGCCGCAATCTGCGCCTGAATTAATTGACGTTTGATCTGACCTCTTTTATGCGGATCTATAATTGTGGCCAAATATCGTTTACTTTGTTTGATCATTCTAAAGTTTGGTCCTGAAATTGCCATTTTATTCTCCTAGTGTAAATGAAATCTGTGTGATACTGTCATATCTAAAACTACGCCATCCTTGTGCATTAACATCATATACCGGTTGGTTAGTGGGCTCTTTATCCGCTGTGGATTCTTTGACTTGTGTTTTTTTAAGTTGTTCTGCTGGTATCAGCATTTCTTTGAGTGTACAAGTCATGTCACGAAGATCACCGTTTACTTTGGTAAAACTTATTGTGACTTTTTCATTCTTGAGAAGGTCTGCAAGCCACTCGCGAAATTCTTTGCGTTCTTGTTCATTAGCAGACGCATACCAGGTACCATTTTTCATGCTCATTTCTTTCATGTTGTGATAAAAAATCTGTTTGGCCATGTTCATAATTTTACACCTGCCTTTTCTAATACTTCTAAGATCATTCGATATCTATGAATGTCATCTGCGGTGCTATTATTTTTCAGCAAGTTGCAACGACTACAAATGATCCATAAGTTAGTAATTTCATTGACCTTTGACTCGTCTAGGCTCTGGGGAACAATGTGATCAGTCGAAGGAGTATTGACATCCTTTTTGTCAACATTGTTCTTGCCCAGACCATAGTCTAATACACTACCACAACAGGCACAGGTCTTACCGCAGAGTTCTAAAAACTGTTCGGGATCTACTCCCCATTTTTGAGCATTCTTGTATGCCCAAACAGGTCTTAGGTCATTGGTCTCACAGACCTTGCGATAAAGATCGCGACTGTGATATGTGCCTGGATCGTACTTAGGATACAGTTTCTTCATCTGTGATCACCGGCATGTCAATTTCAAACGGCACATATTTTTTTGCTACGAGTTTCTTATCGCTGTGTTTTTCATAGACATTGATCAATCCACTGGCAATCTTTTCACGCACACCCATGCCCTTGTAATTTGTAGGATATGCTTGCTCAAACTCATCCTTGATGTCTAAATGAATACGTTCACTGGATTCAAAATGTTCACTGGCATAGTAAAACACATCTTCAAATTTAGAATCTGTGTAGGTGCCTGCTGTTTGCATGAGTTCTTTAACTTTGAGAAAGCCCAACATGTTGGCAGTGAAAATACGTTCGGTGGGCCAGTACTGTCGCATCTTAGCCAGAACTTGACCTAGACTTTCAAGTCCGTAGTCATCACGAGCGTTCCATAGGTCAGTGATGTGAGTGATAGTGCCTGCTGAACGTTTCTTGTAGGCAGTTTCACAGCCTGCATCTTGCACACACTTTTCCAGTGCCATTGCTTTTTCAACACCCATGATGCATTCTTGTTGATGAATAAAGAACTTGGCCATGGGCTCATTGTCGCAGTTAAGAGCTAGAAGTTGAATGGACTCGACATTCTCATCTTCACTTTCAACATAGAACACAGGCACCATGGAGTTTTCGCCATATTGCAGTACCCAGTCGATACCATGTTGCTGACCATCTGCAATATAATAACGATCTTCTGAAGGACTATATCGAGCCTGCAAGGGTGTCACACAAATGATATTCCATTTGTTGTGAAGTTTTTGAATATGTTTGGGTTCCGGGTACCGTTGACGTTCGTAGTTGATGTAACACTTATCAACTGGCGCCCAGGTAAATTTGAGATAATCTTGATAGGGAAAATCTTTGGCTTTACCAGCACCAATTCGTTTGGACACGGCTCGAGCCACTTGAGTCAATGCGACTCGTTTATCCCGACGACCCTGACTGGGGTCAAAAGGTTGCATACGCAGTTCATCTGCTTTGCTCATCATTTTCTCCTTTGCTATGATGCACTTTGGCTTTCACTCGCCTCAGTGTTTGTAGTATAACAGAAATCTAATTATTTGTCAACCAAAATTACTGGGATTTTCGTCCATTTTTTTGTTGACTTTGACGATGTCGATACTCTCTGCGTAACCACCATTTGAACTTTTGAAAGTATTCTTGTTCTGTGTATCTTGGCTGATGGTAGTTAAAATGCTCATCGCAGTTTTCTATCCACAGGTTGTGTACCCAGTGTCTAAATGATACGCTCATTGTCGTCCTTTGTAGTATTGATACAGTTTAACATAATAAGCAAAGCGTTTTGGCTCTTGCTCGGGATTGGGCAGAGGTTGAGAAAACATCTCTTGCATTTCTTGTAGAATTTTTTCCAACTCTGCGTCAGTCATTATCGTCTCATGTGTGCAATAGCCACAGCCTCGTCGTCTGAAAAGATAGGCACAGCATTTGACTTATGCATGGTACCAATACCTTTGATCTTAGTACCAGTATAAACTTTGTCAGGTGCTTTGACTGCGGGTGTAGAATCTACACCGCCATTGAGACTTCGATACTTGCTGGTGTCTCGTGCAGGATCAATGTAAGGCTTTTTGGGTGTAAACAAAGCAGGAACTTGTCGCACCGGTTTGGTAGTTTTTGGTCCACGACCAAACACAAAACTCAGATATTCTTCAAATGTTTCTTTTTTCACACCCATGGATTTAAGATACACATTACGCTCTCTCCAGGATTGTTCAAGTTTTGATCGTTCTGCTTTGGTCATATTATGTTGACGTTTTTTAGTTGAACTTGTAGTAAGCCAAGGACCTTCAAGATGCATGCTCATAGATGTATTCCTTTAAGGGTGTCAAAAACAAATTCGTT
>Ga0222712_10006808_pt1 | contig 11210 bp, 9 predicted proteins | sample C33_657DmetaG_FD_165043 | JGI IMG/M metagenome (GOLD analysis project Ga0222712, IMG submission 165043) | Estuarine water microbial communities from San Francisco Bay, California, United States - C33_657D | ecosystem: Environmental > Aquatic > Marine > Unclassified | place: USA: California... | reverse complement strand
ATTGATGCAGGGGTGCACACGGGTGCTAGGGCAGGCGTAGCTATTAGAAAATAGTTATTCTTGAATATTTATTCCTGAATTTGTTTTTGAAAGCTAATATGGTACTCCTGAATTTGGCTTGGGTTTGTAGGTGTTAAAGTGAAACTGATTTTTATGGTTCCATTTTTTGCATGCAAATAATAGTAGCCACGTAATTCATTTTCTGGTATCATATCGCCGGTTTCATGTACCGCTCCAGCCGCATCAAAAATGCTAGTTGCCTCTTTAATGAGCGCATCTATTTTATAGTCATCAAAAAAGTTTTCGGCAAACAAATTAGAAGCTGCTGCATTTTTCCAACTAGGCAATAGCATTGTTAATTTTGCTTGTGCGTTTTTCAATGTTTCTGATGCCGGTAAAATTCTAGGTTGTAAATCTACAGTTCCCATTCTTAAAAGGGTATCAATAACCATGGTATTAAACAATGCAGTTGGCGCATAGGTTACATTTGCAAGTAGTATAACACCGAGTCCATACTCAGGAAGGATTCTCCAATTGCTGCCAAATCCTGGAAGCCCACCGCTATGCGCAATACTGGTGCGGCCTGTACAATCTTTTAACCAACTTAATCCATAACCATAAGCGGCCGTTGTTGCGCAGGCTCTACCAGAAGGATATTTATAATTAGCATTGAGTCCAATAAATCTGCTTGGCTGGTGCATTTCTCGAATGCTGCTTCTTTTGATAGGTCCTGTTTCAATATTGTTTCTTGGAGGCCAAGCATCTAAATGAAGTGATACATATTTACTAAATGATGCAACACTTGTTATCATGCCACCCATGGCGCCATAAATACCGTCATGTAATAAAGATTCTTCAGTCCAGTTATTATTAATCCATCTGTATCCATGTGCAAGCTTTGTATCATCAATGCTAGAAAACTCCCAGCTGGCTTCCATGTTAAGTGGCTTCCAAATATTTTCTTTGATGTAAGTGCCGTAATTTTTACCTGTTACTTTTTCTATGATATAACCAAGCATGGTAAAGCCTACATTGCTGTATTCGTAGGATAAACCAGTAGCAGTAGAAAAATGTATTCCTTTTTTAATAAATGCTAAAAATTCTTGGGACGTTTTTTCTAGCTGACGGTCTCCCCACGGATTGTCTTCTGGAAATCCTGCCGAGTGCGTGAGTAAATCTCTAATTGTGATGGGAGCAGCATCTATGGTGAGTCCCTGATTTTTTAATTCCGTAATGTATTTACTGGCTTTATCGTCTAGGTTTAATTTGCCTTCATCTCTTAATTTTAAAATGGCCATCGCCGTAAAGCTTTTAGACATAGAGGCTATCCTAAACATACTACTAGAACTAGCAGCTGTTTTGGTGCCCAAATTGGTATAGCCACCGCTTGTTGTATATACGAGCTTTCCGTCTAGTACAATGCCAAAACTGTAGCCTGGAAAATGATTATCGGCTGCATATTTTTGAACCATTTTTTCAACCACCGGAAATGCAGTACTTAACTTTTCGAGTCGGTTACTGTCTTTAAAAGAAGGAGGTAAATAACTTTCTTGTGCCGCAATAAAAAATGGTAGCAACCCAAAAGCTGCTACCATTTTAAATATCAATAATTTATTTTGTTGCATTAATCTCTGCTTGATAATTTACTAAGTAATCTTAAGATTTCTAAATATAACCAAACAATGGTTACCATCAAACCAAATGCTGCATACCATTCCATGAATTGAGGAGCACCACGCTGGGCCCCTTGCTCAATCATATCAAAATCTAATATTAAATTGAGTGCTGCAATGGCTACAATAAATAAGCTAATACCAATACTAAGCATAGAATTATCTCTTACAAAACTCACGTCTACGTTAAATAAGCCAAGCACCCAAGTAAGTAAATAAAAGATAGCGATACCAAGCATGGCGCTCATGATCATTGATCTGAACTTCTCGGTAGGTTTAATAATTCTAAAGTTGTAAAGTAAAAACATAGCAACCGCTACTCCAAAAGTGAGACCTACAGCTTGCACTACAATGCCTGGGTAAAAAGCATCGTTAAACATTTTAGAGATAGCCCCTAAAAATAAACCTTCAAGTATGGCATAGGCAGGCGCTAGTGCAGGTGCCCAATTGGGTTTAAATGTGATTGCAAGGGCTGTTATTAGTCCACCTATAACACCCACAATCATAAGGGTTTGTGCAAGTGAAGGATTGTTTTGATCAATTAAATGCCAAGTGTAACCAGCGCCTGCAATTACACCTATAAGCATGAGTCCGAATTTGTTCATGGTGCCTCTCACAGACATCGTGCCTGCTTCGTTAGCCTGGGCGTGACCCACCTTATCAAACATTTTTTCTGAAAGGGTTGGATTTCCTGATTCAAATAGTGCCATGGTTGTTTAATTTTTGTTACCCAAATATACAATAAGATTCATTTTGCTGCAAGCATCTTTTGATCACTTTAACAGTTAAAAAACCATTGGCTACCTCCTCAGTAAATTGTAACTTTACCGCAATTATAGAAGCTCATGGAAAAGAAGGAAACACTACTACAGGACGTCGTAATCAAATTTGCTGGTGACAGTGGAGACGGTATGCAATTAACCGGTCAGCAGTTTACCAATAACACGGCATTACTGGGTATCGACCTTGCTACTTTTCCTGATTTTCCCGCCGAAATTCGTGCCCCAATTGGAACACTTCCTGGGGTGAGTGGATTTCAGTTACGTTTTTCTAGCGACCGCGTATTTACACCTGGTGATGATTGTGATGTACTGGTTGCTATGAATGCTGCCGCATTAAAAGTAAATTTAAAAGCCATTAAAAAAGGCGGAAAAATAATTGCCAACGTAGATGGTTTTGACGCAAAAAATTTACGCTTAGCCAATTATCCAGATGGCGTGAACCCCTTAGAGGACGGCAGCTTGGAAGGTTTTGAACTGATAAAAGTAGACGTTACTAAACTTACGCGTGAAGCATTAAAAGACTTTACTGACCTGGGCACCAAAGAAAGAGACCGTGCAAAAAACATGTTTGTACTGGGTCTTATTTATTGGATGTACAATAGAAATTTAGACAACACCATTACTTTCTTAAATGAAAAGTTTGGCAAAAAAGATACCATCCTGCAAAGCAATATCAAAGTGTTGCAAGCAGGATTTAATTATGGCGACACCACCGAAACTTTTTCTAGTAGATATAGGGTAGAAAAAGCAAAAATGATTCCTGGAACCTACCGTAGTATCATGGGTAATCAGGCCCTTTCGATGGGATTAATTGCGGCTAGCGAAAAATCAGGCCTATCCATTTTTTTAGGTACTTATCCGATTACGCCAGCTTCAGATATTTTACATGAACTCAGTAAGCATAAGGCTTTTGGGATTAAAACTTTTCAGGCCGAAGATGAAATTGCCGGCATATCGGCAGCCATCGGCGCTAGTTATGGTGGTTCAATTGGAATAACCACTACTTCAGGGCCGGGTATGGCACTTAAAACAGAAGCGATGGGCCTTGCCGTAATGCTCGAGATTCCACTTGTCATCATTAATATCCAGCGCGGTGGTCCATCAACCGGACTTCCTACCAAAACAGAGCAAAGTGATTTGTTGCAAGCGTATTATGGCAGAAACGGCGAGTGTCCAATGCCCATTATTGCATCTTCTACACCCAGCGATTGTTTTGATGCAGCCTATGAGGCAGTCCGCATTGCTGTGCAACATATGACACCGGTTATTTTATTAAGTGATGGTTATATTGCTAATGGTGCGGAGCCTTGGAAATTTCCAGTTGCCGCAGATTTAGCCCCGATTCAAGTAAGTTTTAAAACAACACTTGATGAAGGTGAAACCAAGTTCATGCCGTACAAAAGAGATGAAAAATTAGTGAGGCCATGGGCCGTTCCTGGTACGGCAGGTTTTGAACACCGTATTGGTGGCATCGAAAAGCAGGATGTTACGGGTAATGTAAGTTACGATCCAGAAAATCACCAGCATATGGTGAACACCCGTCAGGCCAAAGTAGATAAGATTGCAGATTATATTCCACTACAAAAATTAGATAGTGGTCCGGAAACCGGAAAAGTACTCGTTCTAGGTTGGGGTTCAACCTATGGTGCGATTAAAACAGCTGTTACAGAATTACAAGCAGCTGGACACGCGGTAAGTCATGCACATATTAAATACATGCGTCCGTTCCCCAAAAATTTAGGAAGTATCATTGCAGGATTTGATAAAGTATTAATCCCTGAACTTAATAATGGTCAACTCATTAAAATAATAAGAGACCAGTATTTAGTAGATGCAAAAGGATACAATAAGGTAATGGGTATTCCGATTACCAAAACCGAAATTATTGATACGGTACTAAATATGTTGTAGGCTAGTCTTTATTACCCGCCGAAAATATTTGATCTACAGCGCCTCCAAGCATTGGAAATTTTTCTTTTACAAAACCTGCGATGGTTGCAATGGCTTGTTGTGCTTGCTCTGGTGTTAGGGCCGCTTCTTTAACTAGGCGTTCTACTAATTCGTTCATATCAATTTGTTTTAAGCAACTTTTAAAGAACTCAGTTTACTCTTGCTAAACTTTTGTTCTGCGTAATCAAGGGTTACCGTAAATTTTTTGGTATCGGTGCCTGGAAGTTCAAACATCGCGTCTGTCAAAATACTTTCACAAATACTTCTTAAACCTCTTGCGCCAAGTTTGTATTCCATGGCTTTACCTACCATAAAGTCAAGTACTTCGTTTTCAATAATAAGTTCAATGCCTTCTAGTTCAAATAAACGGTTGTACTGTTTAAGTAACGAGTTTTTAGGCTCCGTTAAAATGCTGCGCAAGATACCAGCATCAAGTGGCTCAAGGTGCGTTACTACTGGAAGTCTTCCGAGTAATTCAGGAATGAGTCCAAAACTTTTTAAATCTTGCGCATTGATAAATTGGAGTAAATTTTTTCTGGCGTTTTCCTGCTCGTCTTTATTTACGCTAAAACCAATGGCATTGGTGTTGATACGTCTAGCAATAACTTTATCGATACCATCAAAAGCACCACCGCAAATAAATAAAATATTTTTAGTGTCTACTTTGATCATTTTTTGTTCGGGATGCTTACGTCCACCCTGTGGTGGTACGAGTGCTTCGGTGCCTTCTAACATTTTTAATAAACCTTGCTGAACACCTTCGCCACTTACGTCACGCGTAATAGAAGGGTTGTCTCCTTTGCGGGCTATTTTATCAATTTCATCAACATAAACAATTCCTCTTTCGGCAGCTGCTACATCGTAATCACAATTTTGCAATAAACGCGTAAGCATACTTTCAACATCTTCACCTACGTATCCGGCTTCTGTAAAAACAGTGGCATCAACAATTGCAAATGGAACATTTAAAATTCTAGCAATGGTTTTAGCGAGTAATGTTTTTCCAGTTCCGGTTTCACCCACCATGATAATATTGCTCTTTTCAATTTCAACATCATCTGCTTGTGGTTTTTGTGCCACACGCTTAAAGTGATTGTATACCGCTACCGATAAAATCTTTTTTGCATCGTCTTGACCAATGATATACTCGTCTAAAAACTTTTTTATTTCTAATGGCTTGCGCACATTGAGTTTGAAGTTTCCTTTATCACCTTCTTTTTTAACCGTTACTTCTTGCGCAATAATTTCTTGTGCATGCTCTACACAGTTTTCACAAATGTGCGAGTGTTGGCCTGCAATAAGAATTTTTACCTCATCGCGACTTCTTCCACAAAAAGAACAGGTTAATTGATTTGCTTTTGCCATAAAACGGTTGCTCCTTATATCTTTTCTAGTACACTATCTACAATGCCATAGGCTACGGCCTCTTTCGCATCCATCCAATAATCGCGGTCAAAATCCTGCATGATTTGATCTACTGTTTTACCACAGTTTTCTGCTAAAATACGAGCGCCAATTGCTTTGGTTTTTATGATTTGTTCGGCCTGGATTTCAATATCAGCACTGGTGCCTTGCATGTAGCCACCAAGGCTTGGTTGGTGAATCATTACTTCGCCGTGCGGATAAATATAACGCTTGCCTTTAGCACCAGCACTGAGTAAAATAGAACCCATGCTAGCCGCAAGACCCATACATATCGTAGATACCGGGCTTTGAATAAGTTTCATGGTATCGTACATGACCATGCCACTTGTTACAACACCACCTGGGCTATTGATATAAAATTTAATTTCGGCACCTGGCTTGTCTGCGTCTAGTAATAATAATTTGTTTACGACATCTTTAGCAGATTTATCATCTACTACACCCCATAAATAAACGGTTCTCTTTTCAAAGAAAAGCTTTTCCATTTTTTTCATGAGCATGCCATTATTTTCAGGCTTGTCTTCTTTTACACTCTCTTCCTCGTCGTTCATGAGGTAAGGATTTACAATATATTTTAAGTCTGTCATGGCGTTGTTATTTATTTTCTTTGCGTGGGTTGGTTAATAAAACTTCATCTACCAGTCCATATTCTTTTGCATCAGCGGCGGTCATCCAAAAATCTCTATCGCTGTCTTTTGCAATAGTAGCTTCGTCTTTGCCAGTGTGATGCGCAGTAATTGCGTATAATTCTGATCTTAATTTTTTAATTTCTCTTGCCGTGATTTCAATATCAGTTGCTTGACCACCAATCGCACCACTTGGTTGGTGCATCATGATACGACTATGCTTTAGTGCAGTGCGTTTTCCCTTAACACCAGCGCACAATAAAATTTGTCCCATGCTAGCAGCCATGCCTGTACAAATGGTTGCAACATCTGGTCCAATAAATTGCATGGTATCATAAATGCCTAGTCCTGCATAAACGCTTCCACCTGGGCTATTGATATACATTTGAATATCGCGTGTGCGGTCGGTGCTTTCTAAAAACAACAATTGAGCCGTTACAATATTGGCAACATAATCGTTGATGCCTTCTCCTAAAAATATAATACGGTCCATCATTAAACGTGAAAACACATCCATGCTTGCCACGTTCATGGGGCGCTCCTCAATAATGTACGGGGTAAGGTTTGTTACCTGCTGGTAATTATGCAAAGTGGCACTACTAATACCTCTATGTTTTACCGCATATTGCTCAAATTCTTTTCCTAGATTCATATACTTTTAATTTCGCTTTGAAGATAAGTTATTTGCTTTTTCGGTTGCCTAGTACAGTGGCAAATACTATGCAAATTTTTAGCCAAAAGACAAGTAGTCAGGTTTTTTGACCTGATTTCATAAAAAAAGCCGGGTTACCCCAGCTTTTCTATATGTTTTGATGAGATTAGTGGTGGTGATTGTGCAGTTTCTTAGCAAAATCTTCGGCACTAATGCTTTCTTCTTTGGCAGTTACCTGTGTTTCAATGATGCCAAATAATTTTTCGGTGCTAATGCGGTGGTAGCTATCCTCCACAAATTTGCGGTCTTGCATCATGCGGTTTGCATAATCTTCTACCCATTGTTGGTTATCACCTAGCGCACCTAATTGACCACCCATGTAGCTAAACAATTGCTGCTTCGCAAAATCACGGATATCGTCAGGCATTACTTCAATTTTATTATCGGCAGCTAATTTGCTACTTACAAGTGTCCATTTTAATTGACCAGCAAAGCTTGGATAATCTGCCTGCGCTTCTGCTTCTGTTTTTGGTTTTTCGCCACCTGTTTGTAACCAACGCTTTAAAAATCCTTCTGGTAATTCCATTGGGGTATGGTCTACAAAGTGGTGATAAATTTGGTCGTGAATTTGATTGCGAGACTGCGCATCATAATAGGTTTCCATTTCCTTTTTAACTTCTGCAGTAAATTCTTCTGCAGTTGCAATAGCAGCATTTGGATATACACTTGCAAAAAATTCAGCGTTCATTTCTGCCTTTTCTACAAGACCTACTTTAGTAATTTGTAAACTAAAATATTTATCAGCATCTGCATCAGTTAAACCTAAATCTGCTAAAATAGCATCCTTTTCTTTCGCCTCAAACGCTTTGCCCAATTGCAATACAACGCTATCATCGTTTTTCTTGCCTATTAAATTTTTTCTAAACTTAGGTTCAAAATATTTAACGAGTAAAGAGTTGTCTTTGGTAATACCGCCTTCAATAGCAGCACCTGATTTATCACACTCTACAAATTTTACATTTAAAACATTGTCATCACCAGTAACTTCTTCAGGCTCTGTCATTTTACCGCTACGAATTTGTAAACGCTCAAGTTCGTCTTGTAACATTTGATCCGTAATATTTATTTTGTAGCGCGTAACTTTTACTTTTTTAACGTCAATATCAACCGCTGGCTTAAGTCCAATTTCAAAAGCAAAAGTGTAGCTTTCTGGGTTGTTGATGTCCATATTGCGAAGTTCGCTATCTAGTGGAAGTGGCTGTGCAAAAATGTCAAGTTGCTCAGCTTGTAAATAGCTGTTTAGTTCCTGCTCAACTGTTTTTAAAACCTCATCTGTAAAAACGCTTTGACCGTACATTTTTTTCACAAGTCCTGCAGGTACCATTCCTTTTCTAAAACCAGGAATATTTGCTGTTTTTGCATATTTCTTAAGGCTTACTTCAAAGTTTCCTAAGTAGTCTGTCTTTTCTAAAGTGACTGTTAGTTTGTCTGTAAGCTTTGCAATGTTCTCTCTAGTAACTTTTGCCATGTCTTCTTATTTATAAGGGTTTGCCTGAGGCCCAAATAGGCCAAAGGGGTTAAATGGGCTGCAAAGGTAAGAATTGTAGGCTAAAAACAGCTCTATTATTTGCCAAAAGCGGCAATATTGCTGCTAAAGATCTTTACGGCGATAGCTAGTAAAATGACGCCAAAAAACTTCCGAACGGCCAGTAAACCCCCCTCTCCAAGCCCTTTTTGGATCCAATTCAACGATTTTAGTACTACAAATACGATGACTAGGTTTACTAGAATACCTGATAATATGTATACTTCCTCGAAATTGGCTTTAAGCGACATGATGGTGGTAAGGGTACCACTTCCGGCAATAATGGGGAAGGCAATGGGTACCATGGTACTGGATTTGGCGTCTTTGTCGCCTTTGAAAATTTCGTGGCCAAGTACCATTTCTAGGCCCAATAAAAAGATAACCACCGAACCGCCCACGGCAAAAGACCTGATGTCGAGGCCTAATATGTTTAAAAAAGGCTTACCTACAAATAAAAAGGCAATCATGAGGGCCCCAGAAATAAGGGTGGCATTTCCAGATTTAATGCCACCCATTTTTTCTTTCAAGGATATTAAAAGTGGAATGGATCCCACAATATCTATAACCGCAAATAAGGTAAATGTAACGGTGATGAGTTGGTCAAATTGAAAGTTCATACTTATAAGTATTGGTACCCTTACAAATATAACCAATTATTTTACCAAGAAAACGCAGCCCCAAAACTTGCATTCAAAGGCATGGTTGTAAAACCATACACTTCGTAATATTTGGTATTGGTAAAGTTTTGGATATCGGCAGTAAAGCGCCAGTGCTTGTTAAGTTGATACCCAGCATTTGCTGCGAGTGTTACGTACGATTTTAACTCAACGTCTGGCGCCCCGTAACCACCTACATCTCTTCTTTTGCTGGCGTACCTGCCCGTAATTTCGAAACGCAATTTTGTGTTGACTTGCGCACTTACACCCATATTTAATTGATGCGCGGGCCTGCGTAAAAGATAATTATAAGTGATGGTATCTTTATTGGTGATTCTGTTTTGCGTGGTTTCTTTTCCTTGTAAATACGTATAGTTAGCAAAGGCGCTTAACTGATTTGTAATCGATTTTCTGATTTCAAATTCTAAACCATTTACCGCCTGCTTTACATAATTGAAATACTGGTAGTTAATATAATTATAATCGATACCATTAGCCGTTTGTCTATTAAAATAAACAAGTCTCGTTTGAAGCGTTTTGTTTTGATAACTAAAGCCTGCTTCATAGCTCGTTGCTTTTTCTGGATCAAGCTTGTCATTGATGCTAATTTGGTAGAGCGATGGCGCTTTAAATCCGGTTGAAACACTCGCAAACATTCTTGTGTTTGCATTGAATGCAAAAGATGGATTTAATGTAAATGTTTGGTTGTTACCATACACCGAATGTTTGTTGCCGCGGCCGCCTAATTCAAGTGTTAATTTTTTATTGAGGCTGGTGTAAAGCAGCGATCCATATAGTGCCGACTGCTCCGCAAATCTTGTAGGATCATTAAAATTATAAGGCCCCCAACCGCTAACAGATGCGTAATTTTGACTGTAGGATCCTTTTCTGTAATCGATGCCCAGTAAGGCTGTTAGCCTATCAGATAATTTTACACTCGTAAAAATTTCTGCGTAATCGGAAGCAGCAGCATAATCATTTTTTTCAAACCAGTTGCTTGTTTTATGCGCACTATCATTTAAAAAATGTCGGTCTAGTGTATTGTGCTGATAAGTGCCAGTAATTTGCCAATTATTTTTTTTATATACAAAGCCAGTGCCCACAAGTAAGCTGCTATTGGTAATGGTAAAATCTCTATCATCTCTAAAAATACCTGCGTCTACACCAGCTTTATATTTATTGTACATGCTAAATGCTTTGAATGACAAATGTTCGGTAGCTGCGTAGTTGAGTTGGCCATGTAACGCAGTTCCATTGTAAGCATCAGCATCAAAATTATTTTTTCCAGTGGTGTCGATAGAGGCAGAAAATCCTTTTGAATTTGTTTGTGCAAGCCTAGCACTATAGGTCCATTTATTTTTTTTACCCGCTACTTGTAGATTGTTTTTTACGGTTCCAAAACTACCAAGTATAGTGCTGGCATTAATTTGTAGTGGCTTTGAAATATCTCTACTTGTTGTAATAATATTGATAACGCCTGCAATCGCATCGCTACCATAGAGTGTAGATTGTGCACCTCTGCAAATTTCGATACGTTCAATACTGTTTGTTGCAAAAAGGTTTAAATCCAAATCGTTGTTAATGAATGAAGGATCATTGACAGGTATACCATCAAGTAGTACGAGGGTTCTTCCACCAGATGCGCCGCGTGTAAAAATAGTTTGAACACTACCTGCATTATTACTAGCGCCATTAACCGTTACACCTACTTGTTCTTGGAGTAAGGTGGCTAAATTTTTGTTGCCCATTTTTTCCAAATCGGCCTTGGTAATTACAGTAACCACTTTACCAGTAGTAGATTGTTTTTGTGCCATTTTATTGGCCGTCACCACCACTTCGTCGAGGGTTGTGGTGTCTTGTT
>Ga0222712_10006806_pt1 | contig 11214 bp, 12 predicted proteins | sample C33_657DmetaG_FD_165043 | JGI IMG/M metagenome (GOLD analysis project Ga0222712, IMG submission 165043) | Estuarine water microbial communities from San Francisco Bay, California, United States - C33_657D | ecosystem: Environmental > Aquatic > Marine > Unclassified | place: USA: California... | reverse complement strand
TAGGAAATTTTCCTAAAACTCTTGCCCTCATTTTTTGATGTGTAGATATCTGAACCCACAGTCACCAGCATCAACTCATCACTCGCGCTCAGAAGTCCTGGAGCGCCTTTAAATGTGCTCTGCTTTGTCCACGTTTTGCCAGAATTTGTTGACTTATACAGTGAGCTTCCACTTAACCCGTAGAGACCCGATTTGCGCCATTCAATCTGGGTCATTGTGAGGGTACCTTTAATTTTGGTTGTTGATTTAAAGGCATTTTGGGTAAGTAGCAATCCAGAATCCTTGATTGCAATCGCCACGCCTGATTTCTTGGGTGACACTGCAATATCTATGAAGGTGTTTGCTCCTAGAGTTTTCCAAGTCACTCCAGAGTCTGCTGAATGCATCAATTTTCCAGTTTGTGAATCCGCACCATAAAGATCACTCCCTAAGCCTTCCAGAAAATGGAAATCTACTTTTCCGCTTAAAGAGACAGATTTCCAGGTTAATCCACCATCAAGGGATTTGATTACTCCGATTGGGTTTGGCATCTTGGAGCCAACGGCAGGGTGCCCGCTTGCAACCAAGACATTTCCGAGGGACACAAACCCCATAACATCAATTTTCTCTTTGCCAACTAGCTTCATATCATTCTTGCCAACAAGTTCATAAAGACCCTCGTGTGTTAAAACAAGAACTTTGCTCCCGACAACTTTCACATGATGTATGTGTGAGACTGAATCTAAGGTCTCAGCCTTTGCAAGGCTAATGGAGGCCATTGAAGAAGTAATTACAAAACCAAAAAGCAATAACTTTGAAGCAACTTTCGATAATCTCTTCATCTGATCCTCAATTTCGATAGTTGGTAATGCTTTTAGACTCGGCCCGCAAATGGCATCATTCCAGGCATACTGTAAATATCTGAATATCTAAGTCCTTTTTGGGTTGATCTGGCCTCCCACATCATTCCATTTCCGGCATAAATACTCATGTGGTGAATTGTGCTGATAGTTCCTTTGTATGAGTAAAAAAGAAGATCTCCTGGCTGCATTTCGGCCAATGGAATCTGTTTTGTGTAGGTGTAGTAAAGGCCAGAGTTAAGTCGATCCCAAATCGGCCAACCTAGTCCTGCATATTTATAGGCTGCATACACTAAGCCAGAACAATCAAAGGCGTTGGGTCCCTCATCGCCCCACACATACGGTTTCTTTGCTAGTACCTGTCGTTTAGCAAACTCAACGGCCTTAAGACGTTGGGTTTCTGATGTTCGAGAACTCTTTGCCCCAGTTGGTCCACCAGTTCGCCAAATTTTTGATTGCCCAGTTACCTTTGTTGCTTCATTTGCACGCGTTTCTTCCAAGATCGCCAGTTGGCGTTTTTGCTCAAGCGTTATACGTACTTTCTTGGCTGATGCAAGATCTCGTTGTAATTTGTCCTGAACGGCTTGAAGTTTATTAACTTCTTTTTGCTGTTCTGCCTTTGCATCATCAGCCTCTTTTTTTGTGGCTGCTACGCGAGTCGTGACTTCTACCTGCTTTTGCTTAGCTACTTCAGCAACTGCTTTGGCTCGCTGAGCAATATCTTCAGCAGCCTTAAATCTCTTCAATGAAGTTCTATTTCCTACGCCCAAATTTTCTAGGGTGGAGAGATTATCAATTAAGTCCTGTGGCCCAGAAGAGCTTAAAATAGATTCTAGATCTGTTAGGCCGCCGCCATTCATATAAGCATGAACTGCGAGTTTTCCAATTTCGCCATGAGTAGCAGAGACCTCAGCAACGGCAGTTAAATATATTTCATTGGCAGAATTTAATTCGCGTGTAGCAACCAGTAAATCTGCTTTGGCAGCCATATATTTTTGCTGTGCTTGATTTGCAATAATACTTAATTGCTTTAGATTTCCTTTGGCGCGTGCTAGTTTCTTTAACGCTTCATCAGCAATTTTCTTCTTAACTAATTCAGCTTTTTTCGCAGCCTCAATTTGTGCAAGTGTGGGTTTGTGAGATGTGGCATGACTTGGAGCCGCTTGGACTGATATGGTCAAGACAATAATCGTCGAGGCTGCAAGAGCTTTGATTCTAAGCGACTTCATAGCCTTTTAGCCCCCACAAATGGTTTCTTGCCAAACATTTTAGTTAAATTGACTACCTCAACTTTTTTTCCTGCTCTAGGGGCTTGAACCATTTTTCCTCCGCCCATATATATCGAGACGTGGCTAATTGGTTTACCAAAGAAGAGTAAATCTCCTGGCTTTAGACTGGAGTACGCGACCTGCTTTCCGTATTTAAATTGCGATCCGGAGTGGTGCGGGAGTGAGACTCCAGCTTTCTGAAATGCCCGCAACGTCAGACCTGAGCAGTCCCAACGAGTTGGACCTGCTGCGGCCCAAACATAAATATCACCTATTTGTTGAAGGGCAAACTTGAGTGCAATTGATCCACGCGTGTTGTCACCTTTATAGGAGGCCGCATATCTTTTCGAATCGCTTAGTATCTTATTTTCTCGGGCTGCTTCTTCTCGCAGGAGACGTTCTCGATCGGCCTTCGCAAGTGATTTAAGAAGCTTCTCTGCTTTAAGTAGCGCTGTCTTTGCCTCCGCCACCTGTTGATTGAGTCTCTTCTTTTCCGCAAGAAGCAGTGAGGTACGATCGATCAAAACCAATTGCGTAGCTTGCACTCTTTGCTTGGTAGCTGCGTATTCTCGTAATTGTTTTGAATATCCCTTACTGACACCGTCTAATACCGATGCATCCGAAAGGTACTGCGTTGGATCGGAGGAAAAAAGTAATTCAAAGGATTTACCAAACCCACTTCCTTGATATTCAGAAATCGCAATTTTTGCTAGAACTTTACTTACTACGCTCAGTTCTTTTTGAATTATCTCCTCCCGCTGCTGCAGCGCTCCTGTCTCCTTTTGAAGAGCCTTAATTTTTAAGGTTGCTTCATTAGCTGCTTCATATTTTTCGGCAGCCAAAGTCCGCAGTCGGTCGATTTCGCGCTGCACAGATGCCACCGATGGCGCAGCCTGTGCCTGTATCGGCTGGGCCATGAAAACTGCAATGAGCAGCGAGGCGAGGACTCTCTTCATATATTGACCTTGGACCCTATTTACTCTTAGCCAATAATTTCTTCATGAGTGTGATTTCAGCTGATTGCCCAGTCTGGATATCGACGGCAATCTTTTTGGCCTCACTATTTTTTGTGCGATCAAGCATAGATACCATCTCTAGCGCACCTTCATGATGAGTAATCATCGCTTTAAGAAAAGCAGTATCAAATTTGCTTCCTTTCAATTTCTTAAGAGCAATCAGGTCACTTTTTGAGAGCATGCCACCCATTCCCATGTCGTGTCCCATAGTCATTGATGACTTGGTAGCGGTAAGCCAGTACTTCAACTGACTTATCTCCTTTCCTTGCGCTGCAATGATTTCCTTAGCCAACTTCTTCACTTCTGGGCTGGCACCATTGTTGAGCGCCATTTTGGACATATCTATGGCCTGCTGATGATGCGGAATCATGCCTTGGGCAAACATAATCTCATTCATGCCCAAGTTCTTTAGGCTTTTGGCGTGACTACTAGCTGATGCAGGTTGAGCAAAGAATGAAAGCGAAATGACGGAAAGCAGTAATACGATTTTCTTAAGCATTTGGAATCCTTTTCTCGATTTGATAAAACAGATCTATAAATCGAAGAAGGATTAGATACGAATAACTCCCAATTGCGGGCGAGAGAGAGAAAGTTGGAAAACTTGAGGTCGATGGACTGTTACCAAATCTCGACTCAAGTTAATGAAATTACGCAATCGTGCCCTTGGTGTTTTTAAATCTAAAAACTTTCTTCCAAGTAAAAGTACGACGATGAAAAGCGCCGCACACCCGGTATCAATTAATCGCTCAGTATTTGAATTATCGTTTAAAGATTTTGTTGCAGTCATTGGGGCAGAACCATGATCCGAATGGTTGTGCTGCATCGATACTTCATTGCTGAGTATGGAGTGACATTGATGTGCAATCACAATCCCAGTTGAAAATACAGCCAAGAAAATGGCAAAAAGCACGGCCATTCGCTTTTTACTCTTGGCCACCATGCGCATGGAAAAACTTTACCAGTTGAGTCCTTTTAGGCGAATATCTGAGAAAGAGTCGAGACTAGATTGTGATTGGAAATACACATTTACGCCTAGGTGATGCCCGTCAAACTGCCCATAACTACCCATGGATTCCCCATAAAATCATCTAAATCTGCGACAGGTTATGTAGGAACTTGTACAAATATTTTTGGGCAAAGTAAGCACAAATTGACTGCACGAACTATAAAAATAAAGAAGAGTCGCCCTAGTTAGCCAGGCTTAGAGGCGCACTTTCTGCATGTCTCTTTGCGTAGCTATCCAACATGCTAGATAGCTGGTGCTTTGCATTAGGGAATAAGTGGCCATAGGTATCCATGGTCTCTTCAATCGAAGCATGGCCCACCCACTCTTGAATTTCCTTAGGGTTTGCACCTTCGGCAATTAGAACTGAGACACATGTATGGCGAAGTTGATGTAACCCTTCCCCCGCTTTCAGACCGATAGCGCGTGCAGCTACACGGAACATCTCAATAGCTCCTTTGTAGCGAAAAACCTTCCCGCCATTTGTTTGCATAATCAAACCATTGGGACCAAATCCAAAGGTGTCTACATGCTCTCTAATAAGCGACTGTAAATCCTTTGAGAAACCAATAATGCGCTCGCCATTTTCAGTCTTCAATCCCTGTGGAGCATGCACTTCCTTAAGATTACGGCTTATCTGACGGTCAATCAAAATGGTTTCATTTCCAAAATCTAGTTGCTCCCAGGTTAAACCAAGAATCTCAGATGGGCGCATTCCTGTGTAATACCCAATCCAAATCATGATGCGAAAACGTGGAGTCAATGAGTTTGCGATTTCCCTAACCTGGTCATAGGTAAGAGGAACCACTTTGTTTACTGTTTTAGCTTTACTAAAAGTGAGTTTAGAAAATGGGGTCTTGTCCAGATACTCATTTTGAACAGCTTTCTTTAAAACTTGCGCAAGCAAATTGCGACGCTTTTCAATGGTTCGGTCAGCAAGCTTGCCGGTACTTTTAAGTTCTACTACCCAAGATTCAATGTCATGAGGCTTTATATCTCGCATTGGCATACTGCCAAATCTAGGAAGAATCGAGCCGTTGAGACTGTATTCGTAATCCTCTGCAGTTCCCTTTGTTACGTTGAGTGTAGGGAGCCAAACCTTATTGATGAATTGAGTAACTGTAAGATTCATGTCAGAAGGCCTTGTCTTCTTGCCTTTTCTAACTAAATACTCCATATCTTTAGCGTGTGCTAAAGCCGATGCCTTATCGGGAAAACCGCCTTCTTCCGCAAGTCGTCCATCTGTGTCGCGCCAACGACCAGACCAAAACTTACCCCTCAGTCTTGCATAAGCCATTAGTTATCCTCTTTCGTTTCTTCTAATACCCCATTTACGTGCTTGTCATAAAGACTTTCGCCGTTTATTTTCTTAAATTCGGCAATGCCTTCTTTAGTGAGTTCTCCTGATACTTCACCGTTTGTACCACTTGAGGTAAGCCAGCCTTTTTTCCTTGCTGTTCGTATGCCGACATAAGCAAGGGAAACTTTGATACCTAACAAATTGGCAGCTCTTACCGCAGCCATACGGCTTCCGGTTTTTACCTGTTCTGCATAAACATATGCAATCAAGAGAGAGTCTTTAGCGGTTGCGCGTAGTTCAAAATTCTCTTCACGTGGTTCAATCATTGGTAATGAAGATTCGTCGACCGAACGTTTGGCCTCTGAAGTTGGTTGTAATTCAAAATTGTAATTATCACCTTCATATGGCTTAACCAATTTCACGCGAGTGTCCTTCTTGCTCTCAATCTCGCGGCTTTGCTTAGACAACATCAGCGCATGGGTTTCCATGACCTGTCCCACAGGGATACTTCTCAACAGTGTTGCATTCAGGTTGCTGCTACTGAGCTCCCCTATCCGAATCTTTGCCATCTCAAGACGAAGCATTACTTCGGCTTCTTCAGGCGGTACTGAGACATCCCCTAGCCATGCAATTTCAATGGCAAGTTGTTTGTACACACCGGCGAAATTGCGGGAGTGCACCCACACTCGGTAAGGCATTTGGTCATGCCAAGTTAATACGTCACGCGGAGCATTACCCGCCGCTGGTAGATAAACGACCCCAGAGTTGGATTTCTTTGGCGCTTTTTCTGAACCCATTGCCTCCCCCATCTTTGCTTAATGCCTGACATCGATTTGACCTGATGACCATCTAGGCATTACTCTAACCCAAGTCAGCCATTAAGCAAAATACTCCAAGGAGGTATAAATGGAAGCAAACGAACGCTGTCTACTAGACACAAAGGCCCTAGCAAGCAAGCTGGGCAAATCGCGGTACTGGGTTCAAACAAGCCACAAAAGCCTAGGGATTCCCTCATACAAGATTGGGAACGCCTACTTTTTCGTGGAGGTCGAAGTTGAAGCCTGGCTAGAGACCAAGCGGTTCACTGCGCTCCCCCTAGCCAGCTACCCAGTCAAAATCTCTCTACTAAAGAAGGCTGGATAAGTCCTTCTGAGTTTAGGCTGAAAACCTTGCAAGGTTCTGAGAACCTTTAGGGGTTCAGATGTTTTAAGAGTTGCAAGAGGTGCTGTTTAGCAGCCAAGAGTCCCGTCGCCCATCAGGGTTTTAAGACCAGGACCACCAAATGAATTCGGCATTAATTATGCATTGTTGGGAAACAAGGTATTAGTAAATGTGAAGAAGCGGGAGTACGCCGTCTTACATAAAGTCAGTACCACCGGTTGGTTTACCGGTCGTAGCAAGAGCGAAAGCAAAATTAACCATTTACCGATGCCTTACCCTGCAAAAAAAGTAAGGCATCAGTATCCGAGTGAGTTAACACATGCGTAAAGGCAGACCCGGAGCATCTAGCAAAAAGGTTTTGGAGTAGCGTCCAAAACGGATTAACTCACACATACCGGTCCTGTTGGCCAGCTAATTACTTGCCAGAGCGCTTTGCGAAACAACCACGATGTATAGACCTGAAAACAAACGCTTCCCTCACATGTCTTTGATTAAGTTCATTTACATGTGGGGGAGATATCCCACTTCTGTATTCCCTGAACAAAGGACCTCTGGATGCCAGACAGCAACCGCCCTAACCGCGGCGAAGCCGCGAGTAATTACTTCGATGGCCCGCCCCCAGCAAACCCACGGAGTGATAGCTGCTGGAAGGGGCGGGACATTGAAGGTAATTGCGAGCGGAAATGATTTACCTAATGCATAACTCTTTATATAGAAGGCAAGTAATACAAGTAACCAGTAGTGCCACCGCGCCAACCGCCGAAGGCTAAAGGCGCGGAAATGTTAAGCAATAACTAATGAATGGAGAAGCAAATGCAACAAATGATTAACCCTCTGCAGCCAGTGTCCTATACGCCTAATGAGGTTGCCCAGATGCTTGGCGTTAAAACCAGTACCGTACATGCCTGGCTATCTCGCAAGGAGATGCGGGCAATCAAAGTGGGCCATCGTAGATACATCACTCTGCAAAACATTAAGGATTTCAGAGAACAGCGCAAAACAGGTGAGTACGTCGATTACACCTATGCAAATGGCCCAGTGAGATAAAGGCGAGCGCAGATGTATAAGAACCCATACACATCAGAGCAGACCTATACCTTGGATGAGGCTGCCCACATACTGGCCAAAAGTCGTGCTGATATAGAAGGCCTGATACGCCAACAGCGGTTGGGCTTTGAGATGGGTGAATACGGCCCTGTTATTACTAACAGCCATATAAGCAGGTACTACTTAGGTCAAAAACCTATTGCAATGCCTGAGTATAAGCCAGAGGGTATAAAGCGTAAGCCACGTAAACAGTATCCAAAAGCTAGAAGTAGACGATAGATATGCATTCCTTGTTATCAGATTAAAACACCTTGCAAGGATTGAATAACCCCCTGCTAGCCACAGAAACTAACGTGATAACAACGCAGTAGCCCGAAGCTACAGATAAGGAACTAGAGATGAATCCCAATGGCCAACAGTTCAAACACATTACCCCAGCCCCTACCCCGCCGATTAAACCCTTGCCAGCTGCTGTGAGTAAGAACTACCAAGAGCTTGCTCACTTTATTAACCTGCAGATTAAACAAAAGCGATTAGATGCCGCAACTTGTTACCCGTGGGAATTAGATTGTGACCCCCCGGCGGTTAAGGGCCTTGGTAGATAGGTTCTTAGCAGGGCTTAGCGGTAGATATGACCAAACTATCTAGGCAGTAGCCGAGTCCTATTTTAGCCAGCCGCTAAATTCCCGAAAAACTAGATTTAGGTCAGGAATCATTCCGCTTGAGATTGCTTTCCAAATCTTGGCCGAACCCAATTCCAGAGATTCCTGATAGGCGCTTGAGTTAACTGCTGGCCCAAAGTCACTATCCCAAGTTGAATCAAAGAGCTTCTTCTTATCCTTTTGTTTAATCACGACCGAACAGGTCACAAATGTACCTGGCTTATATTGAGACTTGCCAAACGATGATTCTCTATAAGCAGCTTCCAACTCTGCGGTCCATAAATCTAACCTGTTCAAAGAACTTCTAATTTCAAGTAGTCGGCTGTACACGTCAAATGACCGCTTGTGAATAGCAGCATTAATCCAATTTAATGTTAGATAGCTAAGGCTTACTTCAATCAGATTCTTCTCAGATATCGACCCAATTGACTTCAGATACTGAAGGTATTCATTAGATTGCTTCTCAAATACTACATTGAGAGTTTCACTCTCAACAGTTTTTAGAATCTCACGGGCCTCACAAATCCTTATAAAATCTGCCGCTGTGTCTTTGTAATCTTGAGCAACAGTATCTCCAAGCTGGAGAGCGAGCTTACGCATCTCGGGGCTGACTAAGTTATCTAGTATGTCCGAGGCTAACTCACTTGAGAATGCATGTCGCTCGGCTTGGCTTAACTGACCAATAGGCTTCCTCGCCTTAAATATCCGAAAATACTTCACTATGACCTATTAGTACTTGTTGCTTCTAACCACGATTCCGGCAATATCGTGATTTTGGCATCTTCGCCTTCAACATACTTTCTGTTATTACGTTCTTGTTCATCTAACTGCCACATATCTACCAGATGTTTAACCAATCGGGCTGCGGACAAGGTTTTCTTAAAATTATCTGGAGTTCCAGAGGGGGTAGCCATTTTTCCTATAGATTCAAGATAATCTGCAGATTCATTGAAATTGATACTATCTGGCCAGTTATAAAATTCTGGAGCTACTAATTTCTTTCTTTTTGTCAGATTCTCTGATTTAAAAGTTTCATATGCTTCCAAGGCTTCTTTTGCTGCCTTTTTCGCATCAATCAAAAATGGTACTGAATCAAGAAAAATCATTTCACTTTTGATAGGCAGCTTTCCAAGTTCTTTCTTCTCGCCAAGAGGAACAATCATTTTTCCAGAAAGCACATTACTAATGTTTTCTTCTTCTGAAATATTAAAACCCCAAGCTCCTGACAATACGCACTCGCCTTCAGTAACCGAAATGCTTTCAATGGTTACCAAATCGCCAGGATGCAACTCAACAACTGCGATGCTCGCATAATAGGTAGAGGTAGCCATGACTTAACTTTACTTTCCAAACGTGCAATAAGTAACAAATTTCTCAACCGATATGACTGGAATTCCCCATTCTTTGGCCTTCTTAGCTTTTCCTGACATTGTTGCCTCGTCGGCCGCTACCAAAATGTCGCACCCTTTTTTGGTGACGTCCTTTACGGGATGCAGTCCCACTTTTGCTGCGAGGGCCTCTAAGTCTGCCCTTTGAATGGTGTTACCGCTAAAGCCAAATGCTTCTCCGGTAAAGCAAACTCTTTTCCCAACAGTCAAACTGTCTTCATTGACTTGAATCAATTGAGGTGAGTCAGGGATGGCCACTGGTAAGTGAAGAGCGCTTGCTACTAGTTCAATCATTTCTCGCTCTTGCAATGTAATCACTCCGTCACGCAATGCCGCCTGAATAAACGAGTCGAGATAACCTTGGTGAAGATTCTGTACTTGGGAAGAACTTACGCCCAGGTCTTCTGCCCAATGATTAAGTTCAGCTTCCTCTGCCTTACTGATTACCAAGTCCTGCATAGCCATATTAAGTAGCAAAAGATATGCAACATGCTTCTCGTCAGAGGTAGGGAATGGAACCTTCTTGGTAAACGCCTTAATCCTCTCAAGAGCATCATCCGGTACTTTCTTGAAAGCTGCCCTCTGTAGGACCCGTGCAGGGTTGGAGCTCTTGTCATAATTAACTGTCACCGGAATGACCTCCTGCCCGTCATCAGATAGCTTCTGGAATATCTGCATAGTCATCCGAGCATCACCAAGAGCACTATGTGCATCAAGACTTGCAATTTCAAGGGCCTCACAGGTTGCCGCTAATGAGTCAGCCGTTCCTGGAAGTAAGTTGCGAGAAGCTATAAGGGTACAAAATCCTTTTCCTAAATCTCCATCAACATCCAGTCGATTTAGTTCCTGCGCAAGCATGCGGGCATCGAAACTGAACTGATGTGCAACCAGTACCCTGCCATTGATGATTCTAAATATGTCATTTACTACTTCTTCAAACAAAGGGGCTGTCGAAACCATTGAAGCAGTAATCCCATGAATATTACTTTTCCCCACATCTCTCTGAGGGTTTAGTAACGTCGACCATTCCTCAAGCAATTCACCGTTTTTGAAAGTGACTAAAGCAATCTCAACAATTCGGTCATTCTTATTGAAACCAGTTGTTTCCACATCAAAGGCAACATATTCCAAGTCATCACTGGGGGGCACTAAGTCTTGGTCATCAGTTGCGCCAAATGCCCAGGGTCCCTTAATCAATCGCCCCATTTGACTCCTTCTTTCAATTTAGTAATGGTTACAGTAAATCGCTGCACTGACAAACAAACAACCAAAAATTGCCCTCATTCTTGCCCTAACTGCCCTCATTCTTGCCCTCAAATAGAAGCAAATTAACTCTAACTAGATACAAGCATTAAGGTAAAAACTCATGCTCATCTCGCATAACTTCATGCGTGACAAAGTAAAAATAAAGAAGAGTCGCCCTATAAGCCGGATCCTGTCCTCTTGCGAGGGATCACCATCCATCTAGATCTGTAATTACTTACAGATTCAAGCAACCTACCCGTTGACTCGAGCGAGCAGCTCTCAAGC
>Ga0222712_10006805_pt1 | contig 11215 bp, 14 predicted proteins | sample C33_657DmetaG_FD_165043 | JGI IMG/M metagenome (GOLD analysis project Ga0222712, IMG submission 165043) | Estuarine water microbial communities from San Francisco Bay, California, United States - C33_657D | ecosystem: Environmental > Aquatic > Marine > Unclassified | place: USA: California... | reverse complement strand
CAGTTTTAAGCATTTCATCGATTGATTTTGCAAATAGAGAAAGAGGTATATTTGTAAATGTATGTGCTATTTTGGCAACTCCTGCTTTTTCTACTTCGTATACTACTGAAAATTTCTGAATAGATTTATTGGTATGTAGAAAATGTCCTCCATTGTGAAACATTGATATCCAAACTCTATCTCCGTTAAGTTCTTCTCTAATATTTTCTATTTCTTCTTCAATGACAAGTCCCTGTTGACATCCTTTTTTAATCGGGTCTTCTTTGTCTTTCTTAGATAATTTAACCTTAACCCACTCTAATACGATTGGACCGATTACTGCTGTTATCAAAGCAATAAGAATTGTGGCAAATATTTCCATTTGGTGTGACATTACTTTTTAAACCTTTAATTTATTATTGTTCCTTGTCAAACCCGTAGTTGGCTTGGTTGATGTAATTTTGGGATTTTGAGATATGGTCTTGTATCCATGCGGCTACATTAAATTCACTCTCACCCATTTTTTGTTTTAACTCTGTTGCAGACTTGATTATATCATCTAATTGTTTTTGTGCCATAGATACTTCGTAATCGGAATCTTCACCCTCTTTAAGAGGTTTAAATGCATTTGCGTAAGGATTACTATACACCTTACCCAACTCCACCTTACGACCGTTCCAGTCCATTCCAGTCATTATATTTTTTAAACTTATCATATGATTATCCTATATAGCAGTTTAATTCGTATTTGGTTTTCATTCCATATACCTGAATATGAAGCATTTTCTTTTGTACTCTATTATCTTTAACCAATTCGATACTGAATCTATTAGTCTTTCCTTCCGATGGTTTCTTTGGGCCCATACCTATTTTAGTAAATGAATCATCATCATTAATAGTGTATCCTTTTTTCTCCGCATATGCTTTAGCTGCATTAATTGCTGAAGTATATGAATCATGATATACTTCGTAATCAGATTTTGCTTCCTTTATCGATTCACTAAATGCTTTGATAATACCTTGTGCAAATTTATTGTTAGCTTTACCTACAATAGCAGTTGAAATATCCATTCTATTACTCAATGTATGTGGGCCTTTGATTTTAAGATAGGCAAGTAATTTTCTAGCATGGATGTTATTATCATCAATAAACTTTTGAACTGCATCTCCTCTAACACCTGTTAGTGCTCCAATTTCCTTTGCTTCTTCATTTGCTGCTTCGTTTAATGATTCGTTATTTATTTTTTTGATTCCTAATCCACTCTTTATTTTAGTAAGAGTTTGTAGAGCGTTTTTTAATCTTTGTTGGATTAGATTTTTTTGAGTTGATGATTTAGTTGAATTCATCTTATCTCTCAATGCTTTAATTCTATCATTAAGTTTTTGTATTCTATCTCCCTCTACTGATTCTTGTATATTTAATTCATCTTGATATTGAGTGATTTCGTTATAATCTGAATCTAACAATTGTTCTTCGATATCACGTCTTGATGCTTTTGGGTTCTTACATACAACTACAGCAACTTTCTTTTTGGTAAACGAACCACCTCTATCATACATTTTCATTATTTCTTTAAAATGTACATCGTTTTTACCCATTTCGTTTACTGCTTCACCGAATTCACCTCTACCATCTTTTTCCGCTGCTCTCATTGCACTACTGCTATTTCTCATATCAGGAGAAGCGTTTTTAAGATATTTAATAACTTGAATTTGTTTTGCTAATAAATCTTTATATATTTTAGCATATTCTTCTTTAGAAACTAAACCATTTTTTAATAAGAATAATACAAGTGCAGGTTGTTTACCTCTAGTCTTTACATCGGATTGAGTAGTACCTGTTAATTTAGCTAAATCATTTGCTACATATATTCTATGTCCTAATGTTTTACCTACTAATTTTGTTATGGGTTCGTTTGCATAGGCCATTGCTAAATCCAAAATTTCAGTTGGTGTCATATTTTTATCAGTATATTGTTTTTTACCGAAATCATATGTTGCTTCTGATATTGATTGGTGAAAATTTTCACGAATCAATTTTGCAATTACCTTTTTTAAATCATCCATTTTCATACTTCTATTATTTTAATATATCAATAAATATTGGATTATTTTTTTAATCGGATTTTCCAATAAACTCCTGCCCCAACATATGGTTTAAATTCACCATTTACTCCATCGATTGTTGAGTTAGTAACTCCTAAATTAACTTGATATATTTTATCTGTTTTAGTTTTTAATATCATTCCAGTACTAAGACCATTAATAAAATCAGCTTTGTTAAATTGACCACCAAATCCAAAATAGACTTGATTCTTAGGTAATTCTTTTACTATTGTAGTTTCTTTGATAGTTCTTTGTTTAACATTTGCGTTAAAAGTTCTGCCAAATATTTTATTTTGTGAGATAGTATCAGTTACTGCAACTGTTCCTAATGAATCAGGTAATACTAATACATCTTTGTATAATACTTTTGTATAGTATTCTTTTAGGATTGCGTTAGTATCTACATTTACAGGTATTCTAACCTCATGTTCTACTATTGTTTCGTGATAAATATCTTCACCTTTTTTAGTTACTACCTTTGTTTTAACTACTTCAATTGTATCAGTTTCATGTTTAATAAGTTCATACTTTTTACCATCTACTTTTACAATTTCACCCGTTCCTTTTTTATTCCCACCACATTGTTGGAATATAACAATTACAATTAATAATATTAATGCAATGTTTTTGATGTTTAATAATTTTTTCATAAAATTTTGCTGTTTGTATTACTATAAGTATTAGAATGTCATTTTAGAACCAATTTGGAAGTTATGTAATAAACTAAATTCTGGTACGAACGCTATGTTTGCTTTATATCCAAAGTTAAATCCAAATCTTTTACTAATTCTATAATCAATAGCAGTTCCTAATAATGCACCCGGCGTTCTACTTACAGCAGTTCCACCCGTTACTGTGTTATATGCAATGGGTGCTGACATTACAAACACCTGTGGTGAAATTGTAAGTTTTTTTGAGTATTGATATGGTTTAGTCCAAAATACCACTACTGAGGTTGAAAGTGATGTGTTATATTTCATTTCAGTACCTTGCATCATTAACGTAATTACACCTAAGTTATATCCAAACGTACCTAATGTTGGGTGTGGTTTAATCCAAGTATATCCCAATAACCCCATCAATGTACCTTTAAGATATGCAGATGTGAATGAGTAACTATTAAGTGCTGTTAATTTACCATCCTCTATTACCATTTTAGTAACTCCGGTTGATAATGCGAATTGGTCAAATGTAGACCATATCAGTGCAGATGCTGAATAAGATTTATCACCCATTAGGGATGATTTAGATACTCCTACTGACATCATTGCTGCATACTCACCATCTGCACTTTCAGTTCCTGCTAAATCAGATGATAACATCATTGGATTTGTAACTGCAGCTTTTTTCTTTTCCTTTTTTTCCTCTTTCTTCTCTTCCTTTTTTTCCTCTTTCTTTTCCTCTTTGGACTCTTCTTTTTTCTCCTCTTTCTTTTCTTCTTTTTTAGATTCTGATTTCGATTCCTCTTTCTTTTCCTCTGATTTAGTTTCGGTTTTCTTTTCTTCAGTTTTTGATTCCGTTTTACTTTCAGTTTTTGCTTCCGTTTTGGTTTCGGTCTTACTCTCCGTAGATGAAGACGATGAGGAACTACTTGAAGATGAAGATGAACTACTACTTGAAGATGAAGATGATGATGATGATGAACTACTTGCAGGTGGAGGAGTTGAACTACTACTTGCAGGTGGAGGTGTTGATGCCGGTGGTGGAGTTACTACTGACGAAGTTGCTGCTGTTGCAGATGAACTTGCGGCGGATGATGCGGATGAACTTGCTGCCGAAGAAGCGGATGATGATGCTGCACCACTCGCGGATGAACTTGCTGCTTTTGCTGCTGCTTCTGCTGCTGCTTTCGCTGCGGCATCGGATGCTGCTTTTGCTGCGGCATCTGCTGCTGCTTGTGCGGCGGCGGATGCGGCTGCTGCTGCTGCTTGTGCTGCAGCCTGACTTACTGCTTGTTGGACGGTTTGTTGAACTACTACATTAGTTGGACATCCTAATGTGGAATATGCTAAATAGGTAGTTTGTAACCATGCATTTAATATACCACTTTGTACTTCTAAGGGAGTGAATGTTCGAACTTGATTATAAAATGAAACTACTGCATTACCTCCTACATAAGTGGTGGATGCAATTTTTATTTCACCTGTACATTTATCTATGAATGTTTGCGTGAATACTTGAGCATTTACTTTTTGTGCAAATAGAAAAATACAAATTATTATAAAGTTTACTATCCATTTTTTCATTACTTATTATTCAATCCGATTGAAATTTGATGATACCCTCTAATTGGGTCTGTATCTAATTTTAATGTAACGAATTTGAAATCTTTTATAATACCAACTTTAAATGTAGTGAATGAGGAATTTGATTTTGGAAATGATATACCACCTATTGCATCTTTACCTTGCCATCTAACCACTTCATTACCAAATCCAATCATACCATGTATTCCAATTTTACCAATTCTTTTACCAGCACCAACATAGAAAGTTGACTCTTTTTTCCAATCGTTTTTACTTAATGGGAAATCAACATTATTAATTTGACCATATGGATAATAGCTGTTTTGGTCTATTGCATAAGTCATTACATAATCCATAATGAAATATGATTTATTACCACCAACGATTCCCCAAAATGCTGCTTGTTTGTTTGTTGTATGTCCAAATCCAAATGAGGTATAAACTCTTTCTTTTCTAATAGTATCTCTTTTACCACTTTCGTATATGTGAATTACACTTCTTTGTCTCCATCCATAATCATCATACCAAATGTAAGGTATTGGTTGATACCATCCCCAATTACCCCAATAGTAACCAAACTGATTAGGTCCGTTCCAATTTTGAATACCACCTCTACCACGTGGTGGCAATGGTTGTGATTCTTGTGGTGGATTGTTTCTCCAACTACTCACATTATTTTGTTGTGGTATAGATGGTTGAACTCTTGTTTGGGTTGATTGTGATGTTTGTGATGATGCTGGAACGCTTCCACCACTTTGTCTCCAAGTTGATACTTGTGAAAATGCTAACGTTGGTAATAATACCAATAGGATTATTATACTTTTCATAGGACTATCTTTTATATAAATATACGATTCCCGTTGTATCAACACAAATTGCACTCATATTCTCAATCCAATCACCACTATTTAAATATCTCTTATCATTTATCATTCTGTCTTCCGGTTGATGTATATGACCACATATAACTCCATCACATCCTTTTTTAGTTGCCATTGATAATGCAGTAGTTTCAAAATCATTAACGTAATTTGTTGCCACCTTAACTGAATTTTTAATCTTTTGTGAGATAGATATGTAAGGTAATTTTCTCCACTTACGATAGGTGTTATAAACTCTATTTAACCAAAGTGCAAAATCATATCCCACTGCACCTATCTTTGATAACCATTTATATTTAGTTATAAAAACATCAATGACATCACCATGAAAACAATAGTATTTTTTTTCATTCACATTTAGAATATAATCCTCTCTTATTTCAATTGACCCAATGTGATTACCCATAAAATCTTGAACAAATTCATCGTGGTTTCCTCTAATCCAAATAATACGAGTTTTATTAGAAATCTTTAATAACTTACTGATTACTTTGGTGTGGGATTTTCTCCATTTAGAACCTCTATTTAAAGCCCAACCATCAATAATATCCCCATTAAGAATTAATAATTCCGTAGGATGTGATTCTATAAATTCTATGAATTCATCAGTTTTAGAATCTTTTATACCTAAGTGTAAATCCGATACTATGATTGCTTGATATTTCATGTCCAATAATTATGGTGGTGTTTAAAGAAATTAGGATTATTTCGGTTTATGTAACTTAGTATCATTATCTTAAACATCCATAATACTCCTTTATTTTTAAATCTCCTTGCAGATGTCCACACTCCTCTTGTTTTATGAATCCAAAATTTCTTTGGATTTATTTTAGATGAAAGTGAATAATCTTCTGCAAATAATTCTTCAGGATTATATCCACCAATTTCCCAATAGGTTTTAGTACTGAATATTTGAAAACCTCCTACTGCAAATGGTGTACCTAATAATGTACTTAATATTTGAAATTTATCAAAGACACGGAAAACCCAATTCCATCCCTTTTCTGTCTGAAATGGAGTAGTTACTAAATCTACTTCATAGTATGCTAGAGAAGTTTCCCATATATTTTTTAATAAATTTTTGTTTCTTAACATCACATCCGCATCTAAGAATAGAACGTATGGTGTTTTTACCAATTGTGAACCATTTAGACGGGCTTTAGCAGGATATCCCCCATTGATGGTATGAATTACTATGGATAACCCAAAATCGATTCTTGCCCTGCTTAACCAATAAAGTGAATCCGCATCATCGGAACTATCTGCAATTACTACATTAGTTCCTTCTATATCAGATTGTTTACAAATTAAACCTAAACAATCGTAAATGTTAATACCTTCATTTTTACAAGGTATAACGATAGTAAGTATATCTTTTAGCATATAGGTATAAATAAAAAATCCCCATTTTTATTGGGGGACTTATGTATTATTAAATTATTAATATTAATTTTTTTCTTTTAAACAAATTCGATTAAATTCTTCTTCTCTTAATGCTATAGTTTGTTCAACGTGTCCTTGTTTTGAAACCAGATTGATAACATATAACCCCCATTGTTTTTTTTGTATTTCTATATCCTGACCTGCTATAAAACCAAATTCCATTAATTTAAGTCTCATGCAAGGAACACAATTTTCACAAGGGTCGTTTTGTGGAACATCTATTACTTCATAATAATTATTCACAACCGCACATTTTTAAAAATTCCTTCTTATCAAATATTGTATTTTCTGAATTAAACTTATTAACCATATTATTAGCAATTTCGATTCTATTATCTTTATCCTTTACCATAAGTAAAATTTCAGCAACACCAGTAACCATATCCCTATCGTTCTCATGCCCCTGCTCTACTTCTGCTTCGTTGATTAAACTACTTAATTTTATCATATGATTACCATTTACGGCAACTCCAATAGTTTGCCTTTGTTCTTGGACCGGGAGAATCACAATTCATTCTTGCTCTAAATGATTTTCTAGCACCAGGATTATCTTTCTTAATTACCATTCCCTTTTGACCAAAGTTTACTTTAATAACTTTACCCGTCTTAGGATTCTTTACATATACTTTAAACTTCTTAACATCGCCTTGCATTGGTTTACCCAACTTCACTTCTCTACCTTTATATTCTGCTTCAAATACGCAATTACAATTTGCTTCTTTCAATTCAGTTTTATATCCTTTTAAATAATTTAAAAAATCTTCTTCATCATCATCTTCCACATCCAACTCATCATACTCATCTGAATTATCGTATCCACATTTATGGCAAACATATGGTTCTTCACCACCATCTTCTAAATCCCAATCCCAACCGCATTCTGCACACTCTATTGTATCAGTTTCTACACCTTCTTTAATAGTTCTTTTTTGTTGAATTATTTGTTGTATTTGTGAGAATATACTTTGTATATCTTTATCTAATTGTTTTTCATCCGCACTCATTGGGGATTCTATATCCATATTAGAATAAAGTTTTTTCTTTTTAGCAATTAAGACATCTACTTTTTTAATTAAATCATGTCTTACCTTATCTAAATCTTTTATAATATCAGATGCGGTTGCTTCGTTTAATATATTTTTTAACTTTATCATATTATTTTATTTTTCGAATACACCTTTTTTAATCATTCTACCTAAGATTCTTGCACATGCTATATCCAATGCTTTCTTTGTAGATGTTCCGATTGTTGATTGGTTAAATTTAACTTCATCAACAGTTGCATCTGAAAGGAGTGATAACTCTCTTGTTGTAGTTGCTTCACCCAATCCACTTGCTGCTATAATTTCACCGGTCTCTGCATTTGTGAAACGAACTTGTAAACCTAAACGAGTTACTACTTTATTCTTAACACCATTACTTAAATTTACCGTCTCATCTTCCGATACTGAAAAATCATACACTTCAATTTCTACAAAATAATGTGCTAATCTAATCTTTCCTCTGCCATCTAATTTATCTTGTGAAATACCAGATTGAGAAGCTTGAAACTGCTTTACCATGCGGTTCTTAATTTCTGTCTTATCCTCCGTAAACGTAAACCTGTTAAGATTCTCCAAATATTCCATCGTGATATTAGCCACACCCAAACCCACTTTCTTTTCTTTGAGTTCAGGATACTGCTCATAAACTTCATCACCAATACCACATTTGAGAATCTGTATTGGGATTTGTTTACCTTCATAATCTAAGAATTGACTAATGTCTACTTTTGTTTCGAAACTTGCTTTGTAATTTTCTGTCTTCGTTGTTCCCACAGTTTGGGCAATGGCAACATTGCTTAGTAAAACACCAAGCAAGAATATTAATAATTGTTTCATATATTTTTTTTATGGATTCCATTTATTTAATGCACTTATATAATTATTTGTCATATGGTCTTTTGCTGTCTTACCAGTGAAAACTGCTTTAAGGTATTGACCTACTCTTTGCCAATCAACCATCCATTCTTTTATTTTACCCTCATCATCAATCCTTAATTCGGTATTAACATGATGATATCCAATATTTGGTGCACGAGTAACAACATCTAAATTATGAACTATTCTTAGGGATTCTATCGGTGATTTATCAAAGTTTTGTTTAAATATTTTATTTCCAACTCTTGGACTACCAATGGTGCAACATATAATTTTATTTGATTTGTAAATCGAATAAATCTCATATGCAGATAAGGTTGAAACTGCAGCACCCAAACTATGACCACAAACAATAATATTATCTATTGAATGTTCTTGACCTAAGTTTTTAAGTGCAACATCTAACGCCTGATATGTTTTATCTTTAACTGCTTCCCACGATGATTTGAATCCAATATGAACTTTTTCACCTTCTTCAATGAAAGGAACTTTATCAATTGATGCATCATTTTGGAAATCCTTTTTAGATGAACTTCCTCTCCAAACAATATAAATTGATTTATCTTTTGTTGCAACAAATCCCTGAGTATCCGATTTCTTATCCTCAATCCACTTAACTAATTTTAAACCCAATGATTTAAAATCGATATCTTTTTGTTCGGAATAAACTTTTTCAGTTAAACCAACATTGTATAATATTTCTTCTTTTGTCATAGTGTATTTGTTTTATGTTATTTCTTTTTCTTTAAAAATATATCCAAAATTGTTTTAGGACAATATTCTACAAGTAATATTAAACCCTTTCTCAATGTGGAGTTTTTTACTACGTGATTTAAAATTTCTTTAATGACCTCTTTAATAGCGAAATTTTTAGTGTCAAAATATGTTCCATCAAAATATCTCGGACTTGTTCCTTCGCCACCCGGTGAACCATGATGAGCACCTATGGAAGTACGCCAATAATCAGCGTGATTTTGCCATTCAGGAACTGAAACTAATTCAGGTGAATCAAAAAATAAATTCCACGATAATACATTATCTTTTTGTAGCATATTACCCGTACCTAAGTTAAAAATGTCTAAAAAGTATTGATTAAACTTATCTAATTTGGCATCGTTTGTAGGTATTATTCCTCCTATTTCTACATTGATATGTCCGGTTGTAAATGCTTCTTCGTGTATAGCAAATTGTGGATTTTTAAATCTTGGGGATAACCCCTTTCCAAGTTGAAATATAGGTTGTTTAGGATTTCCTGGTAGATGTGTTCCAACACGAATAGCATTCTCTTTGTCGATAGGATACTTATGAGAACTATATTTTAATAATGGCCAGATTGCTTTTAATAGACCACCTTGATGTTCACCTGGCGTTAACCAAATTTTCCCCTCAACCATCATATCTGCAGCTATTTCTTTTGTAGTTTCATTAACCCATCCTCTTTGTCCAGTAACTGTTACTTCCACATTGATACAAATTTCATCTCCAATCCACATCCCCTGTTGAGGACAAATTATGGAATAAATTCTACCTTCATTGGTATATCCTATTCTAGAAATATAAGGAGCAAATTGTACATAACAACGTTTTGGGTCTTTTTTTCCATTTAGTGTATTCCAACTAAACATTGGCCATTTAACACCCCATTGTCTTTGTAGTAAATTAATGTTATCCATATTACCCAACATAGGTAATGAAGATAAATCCGTAGTAGGATATAACATTTGCTTTTGATTTTCAGATGGAAACCCACCTTGCCAATCTGCAAGAATTTGTTCTTTTGCCATATTGTATTTTATTTTTATATAAATATAAAAAAGGGAGAAATTATCTCCCTTTTAAATTTATCCTTCTTCGGTTTCAGCTTCTAATTTAGCTGCATCGTGCTCTGATTTTCTATTGATGAACTTATCAACCGATGCGATACCAAATGAACCCAAAGTTATTACTAAGAATCCGTTGAAGATATACTCATTGATTAATAATGGTTTACCCATCCATCCTGTAATCAAATCTACAAATAGAGCGATTACCATACATCCAAATGATAAGAAACCAACTACTGATTTTTCATTGATGTCGTTATTGTCTTTAAAAAGGTCTTTAATAAATCCCATAATTTTTTATTTAATTGTTATTAATTATATAACCAATTTATCCTACTATTTTAGCCGATTAATCTTTGATTTTACCACACTTCAAGCATTCTTCTTCACCATCACCATCCAAATCTCCCCATACGTGCTCACATTGTCTATGTGCAAAGTACATATCAATTTTACCATCACCATCAAAATCTATACCATCCATTGTACCATCACCATCTTCATCCACTTCAATGCCTGTTCTAGGTTGAACATTTGGTACTTGTTCAAATGTATCGTTTACTTTTTCAATTTTTGAATTTTCTATGGCAGTTTGAAACGCCTCAGGTATTATTGGCGTGTTGTTTGGCGGAGTTACAGGCATATCAGCAGTGTTACTTAATGATGTACCATCTTCCTCATCCATCTTTTGAACTAACATCTTATCCTTATCGGTATCACTAAACCAATAGTCAATGATTTTACCATAAGAACCAATGAATGCTCCTAACAATAAAAGTAAAAGTTCTTTCCACTCTCCTGCAATTTCCGATTTAGAA